>OIYD01000269.1_pt1 | contig 48222 bp, 30 predicted proteins | sample 1588141 | NCBI WGS metagenome assembly OIYD01 (sample SAMN03283259) | human gut metagenome | biome: human-associated habitat; material: feces | host: Homo sapiens | place: USA | collected 2013
AATTATGGATGAACTACCGATTAATTGGACTTATCCGGAAATTCAACCCAAACTGATAGAAGAAGCAAGAAAAAGAGGATTTTGCCCCAAATTAGATATCAGGTAATCATGTCTGAAATGGTGAATTAGATGATATTAAGTGTAAGTAGAAGAACTGATATTCCCAATTATTATTCGGAATGGTTCTATAATAGAATAAAAGAAGGATTTTTATATGTTCGTAATCCGATGAATGCTCATCAGATAAGTGAAATAAAAATTACTCCGGATGTTGTAGATTGCATAGTGTTTTGGACAAAGAATCCGTTGCCGATGATGAAAAGGTTAAACGAGATAAAAGATTATAATTACTATTTTCAATTCACATTGACTAGATACGGAAATGATGTTGAGGTTAATTTACCAAATAAAAAAACAGAAATGATTCCGGTATTTCAAGAACTGTCCGAAAAAATTGGCAAGCAAAAAGTGATTTGGAGATATGATCCTATATTCTTTTCTGATAAATATACGAAAGAATATCATTTGAAGGCATTTAAAAGCATTGCTGAGGCTTTAAGTGGATACACGGAAAAATGCGTGATTAGTTTTGTTGATGTATATCCTAAAAATAAAAAAAATATGGATGGATTGTCAAGTAATGAATTAAATGATGATGAACTACGAGAATTTGCTGAGAAATTAAGTAAGATAGCTGCGGATTATAATATTAAGATTGGAAGTTGTGCAGAAAAAATTGATTTGGATGAATGTGGTATAATTCATAATTGTTGCATAGATAGAGAACTAATTGAAAAAATTATCGGATGTAAACTCAATGTTGGCAAAGACAAAAATCAGCGTAAAGAATGTGGATGTGTTGAAAGTGTTGAAATAGGTACTTATAATACATGCAAAAACGGATGTGTATATTGCTATGCAAATTATAGTTCAAAAAGTGTAGAAACAAACGCTGCCAAATATGATCCTTCGTCACCTCTTCTATGTGGGCAAGTTCAAGAAGATGACAAAATAACGATTAGAAAAGTTGAGTCATTAAAAGAAACACAACTAAGTATTTTTGATATGTGAGTTCATTGTTATAACGTATATTTTTAAGAGTATATCCGGCTCCATTTTGGCTCTAAAAAATTTAGACGAGGTGCACAAAAATGCAAAATGAGATGAATATGAAGAATAAAATACACAAATGTGTACCAAGAAACGGCCGGATAAATCTCTCCGCCCAAGAGAAAGAGTAAGCTCTGACGAATAAAAACACCTGTTTATACAAAGATTTGTTTCGATTTGTCTTTTGTTTTTTTTGCGTTCCGGACATTTTTACCCTCTTTTTTCGGGGGATAGGGAAAAATGCTCGGAGCGGATTAACCGAACCTTTGTTTATACAAAGATTTGTCTTTTGTTTTTTTTGCGTTCCGGACATTTTTAACATCCCCCCGTTGACATTCCGAGGCAAAGAATTTATAATCTGTTTATGTATAAAACGGAGGATTTCAAATGGATAAAAAAATAATCGCAGTTATCTGCGCTTCCTTAATCGTAATATCGGCAGCTTTCGCCTCCTGCGGAAAAAAGAAGCCGACTATAAACGCCAAGGACGCCACATACGAAGTTGTTACCGACGAAGAGGGCAACACTGTTCTCAATGAGAACGGCGAGATTGAAATATATGTCACCGACGAGGACGGCAAAAAGGTCACGGACGAAAACGGCGAAATTAAAACGGGTGCCGTTCCGTTCCCCGCTCAGATAACCGACGGCGTATTTCACGAGACAAAGTATTTTAAAATGGTTTATCCCAACGGCTGGACCGTGAGCAATTCAGGTATAGCCACCTCAAAGAAATACAAGGGGCTCGACGCGCAGGTTATGTATTCCGGCGCGGCGACTGATGACAGCGCAGCGGAAAATGAGGCAAATAACACCGTTTCGCAGTGGAATCAGATTTTGTCGCAGGCAGGCGACGCGGTAACGGGCGTAACCGTTGAGCAGCGTACCGTAACTCTCGAAAAATGCGGTGCCACCGCATACGTAGTCGAGGTCAAAAAGGCGGACGACAAAAACCCGAAAACATATTCCGCATATCAGCTCACTATGGATTTTGTTTGCAACGGCGGGCTTTACCACGTGCAGTGTTATACCGAGGACGGCAACACCTTTGACGGCAGCCTTGATTTGGCGGCAATGTACGGCGCAAATCTCACAATTAAATAAGAGTTCAAATAAAGAACATTGCATTTGCAAAGCGGTTCACGGGGTATTTGCCTCGGGAGCCGCTTTTTGCCTCCCTTGTAAAGGGAGGTGGGCCTCTAAGGCAAGCCGGAGGGATTTTCTCAAAAAAGATTACAAAAAAGTGCATTACTTTTTAATCCCTCAGTCCGCTCGTGAACTCGCGTCCAGCTCCCTTTTCAAGGGAGCCTTTTGACATTTCCCCACACTGTGGGGAATCACCCTATTTGAGGGAGCCTAAAAGCCCTCTGTTTTTACCCGAAAATACCGTAAAAATGTTCAAAACCGTGTTCAATACTTGTCAAAAAGTTCAAAGCTCGAAAACGTTAACAATTTGTTCATAATTTTACAACAACATTGCCAATTTTGTTTGCCACTTTTGCCCAAAAATAACAATTCTATTTGTTCAATACAGAAAATCAACAAATTTGTGTGAACAATTTATTGACTTTTTTCGTTTAAAACCCTATACTTTAACTAACCATAGGAATGGTGTAATAGGGCGAAGTGCCCCCTTTTTTAAGGGAGCGCTGCCGCACGGCTGATTTACCGTGCAGTTTCCATCCCGTTTTGATACACATCCTACGGTAATATGCTCGGGTGTGTATCATCAGTTTTCCACCGATTCATTTTTACGGAAGTGGAAACGGTGGAAACCGACCGAGTTAACGTGCCGAAATCGGTTTGCTTTCTTGTAAATCAAAGAGCGGTCAGAAGTACAGCGGATTTTGTGCGAGGAATTGTTGCGGGGAGTGCCGCCCGCAGAAAAAATCGGGTACGCATACATGGTTTTAATGTAAATCTTTTTAGGAGGAAAAAACACGTATGAAAAAATCTACCAAATTGTTAAGTGTCATCTTGGCAGTTGTCATGATTTTCTCAACTATGTCCGTAATGGCGTTTGCCGCAAAGACGGAGTATCAGACCTCTGATAACCTTACCGCTCTTGACGCATACAGCCCGGACGGCGCGGTAACAAGACTCTCTACCGAAGAGAGAATGTCAGTCGTATTTGACTTCCTCGATGTTACCCTTGCCGCCGCGAACATAAACATGGGCGATGTTATTAACACTGCAGGTTTGCACCTTGTTATCGACCTTCGCTCGGTTAATGCTCTTTGCGGAACCATCGACAGCGCACAGGCTCTTCTTAACAACGGACTTGTTAAGCTTGTCAGCGGCTTGCTCGGTATAGTTAAAAACGCTAACCTTAAAAACTGGAAGTCGGGCATGACAAGAGAAAAGAACGCTCAGCTTGACATAGTCAACGGCATTGCAACTCTTCTTAACGACAACGCAGGTCTCGTTAAAAAGGTTATCAACGACGGCAAACTCGACGTCGGCATTATCGGCAACTTTGTTGATATCTCCGGTGTTAATAAGTACCTCTCGGATCTTCCGGGTATGTTAAAAGGCCTCGTTTATCCGATGTTTGCAAGAGTTGACGATGACATGGCGCTCATCAACACTTATTCAACAACAACCGAAAATCCCGACACTCTTGTCAAGAATGTCCTCATCAACGCTATGTCTAAGCCGCAGAGCTATACTTCTTATAAAGAAGACGCTTCCGGCAACTGCATAAGCAATCACATTGCTCTTCCGACAAGCGCTGAAGCAGGTCTTCGTGATTATTATGTTAAGGGTTCAGACTCTAAGGGTGCTTACATCGAGGTATTTGAATATGATACCGACAAGAATATGTATGTAGCTCAGGAAGAGAAGTATTATAAGACCGAAGAAACCGATATGGAAGGCAACGGCACAGGCGTTTATGTTTACGCTAACGCTGCCGGCGAAAACGTAAAATATTACGTTAAGGACAGCTACTTCCTTCCCTCACTTGCCACAAGCGGTAAGGTTTCCGAAATCTTCAACCTTGACAGCAATACTCTTGTTTCGGCTCTCTATCAGATAGCTCCCTATGTATTTAAGGATCTTGCTCCCGTTGTTCTCAACGGCTCCGTTAAGATGCTTCTTGCACAGTGGTTCGGCGCTGAAAAGACCGAGCTCTTCGGCGGCAAGGCTTCAGAGGCCACCGCTGTTCTCGCTAAGCTTCCGTCAGATGTAAAGGCATTCTATTCTAAGGCTGCCGGCGCATACAACTGGGAGTGGTCGGACTTCACAATAGGCTCCGACGGCAACGGCTATTATCGCCTTGTCAGCAAAGACGGTCTCACAGAGACCTGGCTCAAGTTTGATATGTCCACCGCTAATTCGTTCGCTAAGCTCATTAACTGGAACTACACCATCTCCGGTGATTTCGTTAACGAGTTTATGCCCACAGCTGCAAACGACGGCTCCGTTACTGCTTCGGCAGCGGGGTATACCACCGTTCTTGCAGCGCTCAACGATTTTGTCGGCAAGGCAATCGACACAATGCTTTCGGATACTGCAAAGGCTGCAATCAATTGGACAAAGGGCGATAACTCAAACCTTGTTCCCAATCTTCGCAAGGCTCTTCAGTATGTAGCAGCTTATAACCCCGAGTATCTCTTCGGTACCGGCTATGAGACTGTTTATGCAGGCTACTATGACACAGTTGTAGATAAGTCCGCTTCCAATCAGGATGTTGTTACCGCTCTCGGCGCAATCGGCGTTAAGGCTCTTATGCCTCAGATAATTCTCCCGTCGGCTGCCGAGCTCAAGGGACAGAACGTAACCGCTCTTCTCGCTTGCGTAATTCGTGAGCTTGCAACTCAGTTCGTTCCGACTTACAACTATGACGCACTTATTTATGCCGATTACAACTCGAAGACCCTCGTAAAGGGTAAGGACAGCGGCTATTGGCTCGATGTTATCTTTACCATGGGCACCGACATCGGTATGAAGTATCTCTCCAAGCTTGCCGACCTCGGCTCCGATAAGGCTGACGGCTACAGCGTTGCAGCCTCCAAGACTTATAAGCTTGCAGACTTCGAAAAGAACACACGCGCTTGGGAAGACACCATTGACTGGGTAATCGACTGGGCTCTCACCTCTGACAACGAGTGGTGCTGGAAGGTACAGAAGCTCATCAACACCGACGGCCTTGACCTCAACCTTGCTACCGCACAGGATCCGTGGGCTAAGCTCGACAAGATTATCCGCGACGTTCTTCCTGTTGAGAAGATAATCAACGAAACCGCTACTGACGGTAAGACCTTCCTTGAGACTGTTCTCAGAGAAGACATTATCGACAGACTTCTCAACCTTGACGTAAGCAAGCTCCTCGGTACAAACAGCGTTACGGGCATATTCAATATTCCTGCTAACAGCACTCTCAGAACCGAGGCTTTGTATCCCGCAGTATTCAGAATCGTAAGAGAACTCCTTAACAAGGTTCTCGGCAAGGTATGCGGCAACACCGCTCTTATCGCCGATTCTTACAATTCACTTGACGCTATTCTTCAGAAGGGCGCTATTGCAGACCTCGCAGAGAAATTGATTGTAGGTATTGCCTATGCCGTTAAAACAGGCGGTCTTCTTGACGTGGCTCTTCCGATCGTAAACTTCTTCCTCGGCTGGACTACTAACGCTCAGTCCTATGCTGAGCCTAAGCTTACAGTAGATAAGGGTACACTTAACTATGTACAGCTTACAAACGGCCAGATGAATACTACTCTTAAGGTAACAAACGCATCTGCAGGTATGATCTTAAAGCACGGCGATACATATGATCATCCTTATATGCTCACTCTTAAGTCTGTTACCGTTAACGGCACCGAAATGCTCACAAGCGGCGAAAAGACTCTTTCACCGTATGAGAGCACCGATGTTACTCTTAACACGGCAGTTCCCACAGACAGCCTTGTAAAGGTAACCGCTGTTTACAGCTTCACCTTCAAGGACGGTACTGCTTACGACGGCGACATTACTTCCACTACCTTTGAGTATGCGACCAACGATACAGCCGATACCGTCGGCACCCCTTGGTCTAAGGAAGATAAGAAGACAAACTTATATGAGGTAGTTAAGATGAAGGGCGAAACCACCACAGATTACCTTGTAACAAGTGCATCGGCTCTTGCTTCTGCTATTTCAAACATTGCCGTAACCTGGACTAACCAGAGAGATGCTGATTGTAAGTTCGACGCAAGCTCTGTTTCCGCTTATGATTCAACCTACTTTGAGTCCTCGGGTCAGGCAGAGGCTCTCGTCGGTCAGAAATTCTTGACAGGCGATCCCAACGGTATTGTTACCGTTAACCCGCTCAGACTTAAATCCGATGTTGACGCAGCGACGGTTCCCTCGGGTGCCACATATGCTCTCGGTAACAGCTCGGTAACTGTTTACGGTGAATACAGGAAACGTCATGGTACTCTTACAATGACTGCCCCGTTCGGCACTCTCTATTACTACAATGCGATGCCGATTAAATCTCTTGTAGACAGCGAGTTCAAGGCTAACCGCGATTCTTCTAAGTATCCGGCAGAGGCTTGGGACACTTACTGGACAGCTCTTACCGCTGCTGCTAAGCTCGCTTATGGCCCGTTCAAGAAGGCTAACCTCGGCAATTACAGTGACGCTAATCTCACTGCAGCCGTAACCGCTCTTGAAACCGCCGTTAAGGCTCTTGATACAGCAAGCACAACACCTTCAAGCGGTTCCGCAACCGTTACACCGGCTCCCATTGAGGCTGCTCTTAAGGATGCCGGCGACATCAACTATCAGAACTTCGACCTCTATGCTTATTGGGCTTACGAAAAGGCAATGAAAGCCGGCAACGCTATCATTGATGCTTACAAGGGCCCCGTAGCTCCCGAAAAGTACATTGACGGCAGCTCACTTTCAGAGGCTGAAATTACTGCTATTGCCAACAAGGCAAACGCTACATATAAGAGTGCTATCGTAGCTTCCATGAAGGCTCCTTCAACCGAAGCTCAGAACGCTTATATGGATGCCGTAAAGGCTTACAAGACTCCTGATTATTCGGAGCTTGAAGTCCTTAACAGCGCTAAGAACATTGCTTGGTATGCAAGCTTCCTGAAGAGCGCTGCGGTTAAAACCGAAAAGCAGTTCCTTGCTAAAGAAATTGCTGCGGCTAAGGCTCAGGGCTACAAAGAGGCTGATTACACAGCAGGCTCTTATGCAAGATACACCAAGGCTCTTGCAGCTGCCGAGGCATTAAATGCCAACGCTAAGGCTCTTCAGTCCGAGGTATTCGATGCTAAGTATGAGCTTGAAATCGCTCAGCGCGCTCTTATGCCGAAATCGGCTTCTGCTCTCGAGGCAGGTGCTTACACCGAGCTTGAGGCAGTTATAGCTCAGGCTAAGTCGATATTCACTGACAACAGTGCATATACATTTGACGCATCAAAAGCTGACGGCCTTTCAGAGACCGAAGCTTATGCTAAGCTTGTTTCCGTACTCGGCTATGAGTACACCGATGAGAAGGGCAACACAGCAAACCTTTACAGCGGCTCCGCTGAAAACTATGCTGCAAATGACCGCTTCTATTCAAACGTTGTAGCAGCTCAGATTGACGCTGTTATCACAAACCTCAAGAATGCTATGGCTCCGTTCGTATGCAAGTACGTAGCAGTTCCCACCACAGCGGGTTCAAATGAGGGCGTTTCCGTAACAGAGAGCGCTTCTCTCATTACCGGCGTAACACCCGGCTCGCTCGCTACTGCCGACGACGTACTCGCAAGAGTAACGGCTAAGGATTCTTCGGCTACAACTCTTAATGTTGCCGCTAACGCTGCTGGCCTTTATGGTACAGGCGCTACCGCAACACTCAGCCTTAAGTCGAGCGGTGCTCCGGTTGCTATCTACACAGTCGTTATCTACGGCGATGTAAACGGCGACGGTGTTGTTGACGGATTCGATGCTTCCTCCATGGACCTCGCAATCAACAACAAAGCTGCTCTCACAGGCGCTTATAAGACTGCAGGCGGCCTTGCTACCGGTAAGGTTGACCTCGCTAACTACGGCCTTGTAGTTGACGCTGCTTACGGCGGAACTGCAATCGCTCAGAAGTAATTTCCTTTAATTACTTAAGTTAAAACCCGGTGGGGGAGTTTTCTCCCCCACAAGGGGCGTATGTAATGGGATATTCTTAAAAAGATTAGAGCATATACTTTAAAAGTGCGGCGGAATAGTTTTGTGAAAAAATGGTACAAAGCTTGTAAGCTCGCGAGGAAATAACTTTATTTGTGATAGCGTAAGGGATATTTTCTTTCGGTGTGCCATTTTTATTCACAAATTATTGACATTGTGCTCTCAAAAGTGTATATTTAATATTGATTAAGAATAGAAGGAGGCAAAAAATGACCAAGGCAAAAAAGGCTATTAGCCTTATTGTATCTGTAGTTATGCTCCTTGGCGTGCTTGCAGTCGGCGTTTTCGCAAATGATAATACCGGTGTCGCAGAAAACGGCACTATCGCTTTATCGTTTGACAAGGCGTCATATAGCGCAGGCGATACGGTCAAGGTTACCGTAAAATTAACCACAGATTATTATGCTGCAACGGTTTCTGTTCCTGTTCAGTATGACAGCAGTGCTGTTAAGTTTGTAAGCGGCACAACCGCTTCAACGCTGTTCGGTGCAGGCGATGCAACAAAGACGGTCGTAAATGATGCTGCTGCGGGCGGCAAGACTTATGTCTATGTCGGCGTATTACCGCAGGTTGCCGGCGGAGCTGTTGCTCAGAAGGCAAACGGCGTCGTACTTTCGACCCTCACCTTTACCGCTTCTAAGGCCATTTCCGATACTGCGGCCGCTTTCGGTGTGCTTAACGATCAGAAAACAATGACCAATCTCGGCGGTAAACTCTATGTAGGTTCCTACAAGACCTCTGATGTAACCTCTACGGTTTATACCACAGGTCAGAAACTTACTTTCCCGGTAATGAAGGCTGCTGCTGCAGCTGATCCGGAACTTATCCTTACCGAAGAAGGCAACGGTGCGGTTATCAGAAAAGACCTTTGCACTGGCTCGGGCGACTATGCCGGCTGTGTATTCGGTATAGATACCCTTAATGGCGAAAACATTGAGGATTTTGTTACTACAAAAGCAGGTTCTATTGAAGTTGTAGCTAATGCTGATGGCAATATGTCAACAGGTGCTACAATTCTTCTTAAAGATGACAGCGGCGAAGTAGTAGCTACTTATGTATTCATTTACTTCGGTGATGTTAATGGCGACGGTAGTGTTGACGGCTCGGATGCCGGCGACGTTGAAGCACATGATGCTTGGCTTGTTACAATTGATGAGGACACAGCAGCATATTATTCAGCAGATGTAAACGGCGATGGTAGCATTGACGGTTCGGATGCTGGTGATATTGAAGCACATGACGCATGGCTCGTTACACTTCCTTCACAGGCTGAAATGGCTGGAGTTTTTAATGGTGCTTGGTAATTTAAATTAAATAAAAAACTAAACAAATAGGAGATTAAATTATGCTTAAGATGAGAAAAATTTTAAGTGTTGCTCTTGTTGTTGTGATGCTTTTTAGCGTGTTTGCAGTTAATGCTTTTGCTCTTGAAGATGGTAAGGAATTCGGTATGATTTTGGTATCGGATAAAACCGAGAAGGAAATCGTTCCCGGTGCTACTGTAACAGTAACACTTTCATTCGAAATGGCTGACTTTAGCCAGAAAATGAGTGATATGAAGATTTGCCTTCTTTATGACAAGAATGTCTATACTCCTGACCTTACATCAAGGACATTTGTAGGAGACTTGGCTGGTTATGCAAAAGATGGTACAAAGCCTAATATCAATGCAAACTATGCTGCTGCTGTTATGAAAGCTTCAACAATGGCTGAAGATGAAAAGGCTCTGTATAACAGCGGTGTTATGCAGCAGATCCTTTCTGATGCATCTAAAGGTCAGACAAACAAGTGGGGCTTCACAGTAACAGAAGATGCTGCTGGTGTTTCAGTAGCTCAGATGACATTCAAGTTTAATGTCACAGGCGATGAAGCAGCTCTTGCTTCTGGCAACAAGAACATCAAGATTTGTGATGCACACAATTCACAGCAGACAATCAAAAAAACTGACGGTACACATACCCCAACCTACATTTCAAGCTTTGATGCTTCAAAAGCTAACATCATGGCTAACATGCCGTCAGCTCCGTCTTATGCTGTAGCTAAGTATAAGACTCAGGTTAAGTTCACAGGCGATAAGACAACTGCTCCGGATGATCTCTTCCAGTTCAGACTTACTTCGGTTATCACAGCTGCTGACTTCGCTGCTATGAACTCAAACGGCAACACAATTAAGAGCGTTGGCTTCATTGCTGCCAACACAGGCGCTGCCGATGCAGCTGATGCTAAGGCAGCAGTTGAAAAGGGCACCGCACTTCCGTCAGCTTGGAAGGCTGCTTCTACCGACTATGTAAGTCAGGCAAACGCTTCTTCCGATGCATACTTCGGCGCAATCGTCAAGAATATCTCTCATGCTTCTCAGGCAACTGATATTGACTGCATCGCTTATGTATGCTACAATGACGGTACTGCCGATCATTATGTTTGGTATTCCGCAGCTGTAACTGCTAAAGTTGCTTCAGGATATGATGCTGCTGTTGCTGCTTGGAAAGCTCAGTAATTGAATTTTACCAAGAAACCACAGCGAAACTTTACTATCGGTTCGGCTGTTCAAAACTGAATATTCCGTTCCGACATTAAATTTTATTATTATATCTTGAAAGGAGATTAAATCTCAATGAAACAGGTTTATCAAACACCGGATTTCGATGTTTCTGCATACGAGCTTGATGATATCATCACAATCTCCATAGGCACCGGCCCCGTAGAGGGCGGCGACTCGGGTTGGGTTGAGATCTGACGCTCACGTAGCAATCGATCCGATTTATTAACAATCATAAGCAGAGCAAGGTTCGCCTTGCTCTGTTTTTTTTGTGCCCTGTTTTGCATTTTGTGCACCATTCCGTTTCTGTACCCCATTCTGATATCGTGTCCTATTCTGTTTTTGTACTTAATTTAGGTGCTGTATGCCTATTCTTTTTTTGTGTGTCATATGAGGAGCTTTCCACACACCCCTGCCCGCCATTTTCACTATTCGTTTTCCACTTCCGTTTTCGTCTTTTTACTTCTCAGCCTCCCTTGTAGAGAGCAAGCCTCGCCAAAGCAGTTTGGAAGCTTTTTGCCTCCCTTGAAAAGGGAGGTGGGTTGCCGAAGGCAAGCCGGAGGGATTTCATAGGAATTTACGGAATTTAAAAAGAATGTGCGTGACCTTTTAATTCGCTTTTGTCTCCCTTGAAAAGGGAGGTGGGTTGCCGAAGGCAAGCCGGAGGGATTTCTTGGGAGCATATGGAATTTAAATAAAAAGCGCAATACCTTTTAATCCCTCAGTCCGCTCGTGAACTCGCGTCCAGCTCCCTTTTCAAGGGAGCCTGAATAATCCCTCAGTCTACTCACTTCGTTCGTAGCCAGCTCCTGACGGGAGCCCGTCCCCTTTGTCGCTCCGCGACATTTCCCCACACCGTGGGGAATCACCCTATTCGATGTAGCCTGAAAGCGGCTGCAATGTAAATTCGGCAGTCGAAAGAGACATTTATGCAAAAAATCTGCGATTTTTTGTCGCAATTTCGAAATTTCGGCAGATTGACGAATAATTAACATATCGATTATTTATTTTGACGGAGTAATCATCAATATATTGTGTAGTTGCTCATTTACACCCCACAGATGTATTCGTCATTTTTTCAAATTCGCGGCTGTTTAGTTTAATAAATTCAAATAATAGTTAAAAAACGTCTAAACGCCCGCAATTTTGAGTTCGATTTGTTTGCCGCGTCGTATTTTTGCGTTGACAAGAGTCTTTTTTGTGCTATAATTACAAGTGAACGGTAATTCACTACACGTGGTTATCTATGGTGCGCCGCTTTTGCGCAGCACCGTTTCGTTAATTTTATTAAACGGAGGTCACGATATGGACACAAGATTTGCAATTTCGGAGTACAATGACGCTGTTGCAGTCAACAAAGAGCTTGATGAGCTTATTAAAAAGCCGATTTACACCATCAAGCCGGAGGCTCTTAAAAAATACGAGGATGAGTATTACAACAAAAAGTGCCTCAAATCAAAAGCACAGATTGAGGAAGCTCGCCAGATAATCCCCGGCGGCGTTCAGCATAACCTTGCTTTCAACTATCCCTTCCCGCTTGTTTTCACAAAGGCAGAGGGTGCATATCTCTATGACGTTGACGGCAACAAGTATTTTGACTTCCTTCAGGCAGGCGGCCCGACTGTTCTCGGCTCCAACCCGAAAGCTGTTCGTGAGCAGGTCATCGACCTCCTTAATACTTGCGGTCCCTCAACCGGACTTTTCCACGAGTTTGAGTACAAGCTCGCCAAAAAGATTTCCGACAGCGTTGAAACCGTTGATATGTTCCGTATGATGGGCTCGGGCACCGAGGCTTGCATGGGTGCGGCTCGTATCGCGAGACTTGCTACAAAGCATAAGAACATCATAAAGATGGGCGGCGCTTACCACGGCTGGTCTGATCAGATGGCTTACGGTATCCGCGTAAACGGCACCAAATTCACACAGGCTCACGGTGTTCCGCTCAACTGCTTCATGTTCATTCAGGAGACTACTCCGAACGATCTTGACGATCTTGAGAAAAAGCTCAGACTCAACCAGTTCCGCGGCGGCACAGCAGCCGTTTATATGGAGCCGGTAGGCCCCGAGAGCGGTACTACCCCCATCACCGTTGAATATGTTAAGGGCGTTGAGCGTCTTTGCCGCAAATACGGCGCACTCCTCGTATTCGATGAGGTTGTTACAGGCTTCCGTATCGGTATGGCAGGTGCTCAAGGTTACTTCGGCGTATCGCCCGACCTTACCATATTCGGTAAAGTTATTGCAGGCGGTTATCCGGGTGCAGGCGGCATCGGCGGTAAGAGAGAGTACATGAAGTATCTCGGTGCAGGCCTTGATTCGAGCGGTAAGAAGATCCACAAGGCTCTTGTCGGCGGCACAATGACCGCTAACCCGCTTTCATGCTGCGCAGGTTACTTCACTCTTGAAGAAATCGAAAGAACAAACGCTTGCCAGAAGGCAGGTCAGATGGGCGACAGAATTTGTGCGGGTCTTAAAGAGCTCGTTAAGAAGCACGGTCTTCCCTTCGTAGTTTGGAACACCGGCTCTATCTGCCACCTTGAGACAGTCGGCACAATGCACTATCAGATTAACTGGAAGAAACCGTGGGAAATCCCGGCAATTCTCGGCGAGACCAGCATAAGACAGAAGGAAATGGAGCATATGGGCGCAGCTTATATGGCAGAGGGTCTTGTAACTCTCGCAGGCAGCCGTCTTTATACTTCAGCCGCTTATACTCCTAAGATGATCGACCAGGCTCTTGCTTGCTTCGACAGAGTATTTGAAAACGTCGCTGTTAAGGCTGACTGAATTTAATCCCAAGAAAACGGGGCGGACGGGTTTTCCGTCTGTCCCGCTTTGTTATAAATAACGAAGAGGTGAATACAATGGATATAATGGAAGCAAAACAGCTCGTCATTAAAGCCGGTATAGAGGTTGTTGAATACGGCCTTATCGCGAGAACATGGGGTAATATTTCATGCAGAGTAGACGATAAGAGATTCGTTATTACTCCGAGCGGACGTCCCTATGAAACTCTTACTCCCGACGAAATAGTAGTTGTTAATATCGACGATTGCAGCTATGAGGGTGACATTAAGCCGTCATCCGAAAAGGGCATTCATGCCGAGGCATATCGTCTTCGCCCCGAGGTTAATTTCGTAATTCACACGCATCAGATGCAGGCGTCCGTCATAAGTGCGCTCGGTATGGATATAAACGAGGTTGAACCCGCGTCGGCCGAAATAGTCGGCGATAATGTCCCGATTGCGGCATACGGACTTCCCGGAACCGGCAAGCTTCGCAAGGGCGTTGTTGAGGCTATAAAGCGTTCGGACTCCAAGGCCGTAATTATGGCTCACCACGGTGCTCTTTGCATGGGTAAGGATTACGACGAGGCGTTTAAGGTGGCGGCAGAGCTCGAAAAGATCTGCGAAACTACCGTTAAAAACAGATACCGTCTCATCACCGGTAAGGTAGCCGAGACCTTAGGCGACGTAGCCGAGTATATCGGCTCTCTCTTTGACTCAAGTGCCAAGGAGGCTCCGGTATTTGAGCCGTGCAACAGCGAACGTGACGGCAGCGTGTTTAATATAAGTGCCGTAGACGGCGACGGCTCGATAGTCAGAATAGATATTAAAACGGGTGAGCTTGTAGCAGGCAATGATTATCCGGCTTCGGCTGAAATGCACAGAGCCATCTATAAAAAGCGCAAGGACGTAAACTTCATTATGCACACCAAAACACCGGCGGAAGTCGCAATGTCTAAGTCGGGCAAAACAATGAAGCCGCTTCTTGACGATTTTGCGCAGCTTGTCGGCGCAACCGTTCGCTCGGTAACATTTAATCCCAACAGCACCAAAAAGACCGCTAAGAAGGTCGTAAAGGCTCTTAAGGGCAGAAACGGCGTTCTTCTTAACAACAACGGTGCGCTTTGCGTATCGGGCAGCGAATATGATGCCACGGCGGTTGAAATGGTAATGGATAAGGGCTGCAAGACCGCAGTCGGCGCAAGACTGTTTGAGGCAGGCAAGCCCATAAGCCCCATTGAGACAAGACTTATGAGATTTATATATCTCAAGAAGTACTCAAAGCAGGCTAAAAAGTGATATTTGAATATGGTGTAAAAAAGTGTCGCAAACCTCGTGTTTGCGGCACTTTTGCATTTTACGGACTTTGTTTATTACGGTTTTGAGCGGCTCGCTTCGTTCTGCGTCGCGGCAAAACCGGAGGCTTGCCGGGCTAAAATAAAATCGCGCGTTAATTCTCAATCGAAGAGCTGCCGCATATACATATAGTGTTGTACCTGCCATAAGGGACACGGTGTTTATAAAGCGGCAGGCATAGTGTAAACAAAGCAGGTGAGAATTATGAAAAAATATTACCCCGAGGGTTCACGCGCAGACATCGAAACTGTCGAAAAAAGACTTTCAAGTCCGGCTGAGCTCAAAAACGCCTTTTTGTCGGGAGAATCGCTTGAGGCGCGCGCGGTTCTCTGCGACCGCGGACATAATCTCGATGTGGATTTAAGGTGTATGAAGGGATTTATGCCGCGCAAGGAATGCGCTATGGGGATTGAAGATAACACGGTTCGCGACATAGCCATAATATCGCGCGTTAATAAGCCCGTTGACTTTGTGATAACGGGATTTTCCGAGAATGAAAGGGGTGAGACATTCGCTCTGCTCAGCCGCCGCAAGCTCCAAGAGGAGTGCGCGGCAAATTATACTTCAAGACTTATTCCGGGCGATATAATCGACGCGCGCGTGACGCACCTTGAGCCGTTCGGCGCGTTTTGCGACATAGGCGCAGGCATTTCGGCACTTATGCCGATAGACGGTATCTCGGTGTCGCGCATACCTCATCCGTGTGTTCGTTTTTCGGTTAATCAGGATATAAAGGCAGTTGTGAAATCGATAGACGAAAACGGCAGAATCACCTTGTCACAAAAGGAGTTGCTCGGCACTTGGGAGGAAAACGCTTCAAAATTCGCGCCCGGAGAAACCGTGCCCGGAGTAATACGCTCTGTGGAGGATTACGGTATATTCGTGGAGCTTGCGCCCAATCTTGCGGGGCTTGCCGAATGCGCCTCAGGACCGCGCGCAGGCGACAGTGCCGCGGTTTACATAAAAAGCATAAATCCCGAAAGGATGAAAATAAAGCTTATTATCGTGGACTATTTTACCGGTGACGGCAAAAGTCCGGCGGCGGATTATTTTATAAGTGACGGTCACATAGATAAATGGACATATTCACCAGAAACGTCAATTAAAAGGGTCGAGACGGATTTTATGAGCTGATTGTATAAAAAATATTGCAAAAATGATATAATTATGGTAATATCTACTTAATTGTTTAAAGCAGGGGGAGAATAATTATGTCAAAAAACAGGATGAAAAAGCTTGTCAGTATACTTTTGGCACTGACCATGACAGTTCTTTGCTTTGTTCCCGCGGCAGCCGCAGAGCCCAAGGATAAGGTTACGCCTATCCTGATAATAGCCGGCTTCAGCGAATATGCGCTGGTGGACGGCGACGGAAATCAGGTTTGGGGGCCGTCGCAGGACGCAATAGTTGAAATGGCGAAAAACGCCATAGCTCCGCTCGGCGCGTTCCTAAAGGGAGATTATGAAACGTTTTGCACGGGAATAGTGGAAATAGCAAACAATCTTTTCGAGCCGGTTTCGTGCAATCCCGACGGCACGGCAAAGCACCCCGACGTCACCGTTATAGACCAATATACCGAGCCGGTATCGCAATACGGACTTGACGAGGTCACAAGGGCAGACGTCTTTGATAAGGATATAGTCGACGCGTGCTGCGACGAAGTCGGTGCCGACAACGTTTACGTTTACGGTCTTACTTGGCATAAATCTATGCAGGAGCTTGCTGCGGACATAAACACGTATGTTCAAAAAATCAAGGCGGATAAGCACGTCGACAAGGTATCGATTGCCGGCCACAGTATGGGCGGAGCGGTTTTGGCTTCGTATTTGGGGCTTTACGGCTGTGACGACGTCTCAAACATAACCATGCTAAATTCCGCATTTACGGGGCTTGATATGGTGGGCTGTCTCTTTAAGGGTGAGATAGCCGTCGGCATAGATAAGCTTATCCCGTTTATAAATCAGAGTATGAATTCCGACACTCTCGGCAAGGTGCTTGACACACTCAAGCTTTTGCAGCTTGCGGTGCCGAAGCTTGAGGGCTTCCTTGAGACCGAGCTTCCCGACGGCAGCGGCAGAACCTATAAGGACCGCATTTATACCGAGTGCCTTGTTTCCGGCTTCGGCTACACGCCGAGTCTTTGGGCGTTTGTACCCGATGAATACTATGATGACGCAAAAGCCGTAATGAAGGCGTATATGGAGAAAAATCAGCAGCAAAGCGGTGTCTCGGCTTCCGTGATAGCTGCCAACTGGGCGACCTTTGAGAGAAAAATCGACGAGATACACGATATACAGGCGAATATTTCTTCGATTTTACAGAGAGCCAAGGCAAGCGGCACTTCTGTTTGCATATTCTCAAACTACAATCTTTATATAGCGCCGTTTACGCCTACCGCCGATTACACGAGCGACGGAGTTATAGAGACAAACCGTACAAGCGGCGGTGCCACCTGCGCCCGTCTTAAAACGACTCTCGGCGACGATTACGTTCAGGCAAGGGACGTCGGGCACAACTGTCTTTCCGAGGACGGCATTATCGACGCCTCAACCTGTATGCTTCCCGAAAACACCTGGTTTATAAAGAATTACGGCCATTCGATGTTTGATTACCGCAGAAACGGATGTGACCTTTATGTGCGGGCGATGACGGCGAAAACGCAGCCGACCGTTGACACTTGGGCGGAGTATCCGCAGTTTCTCGTTTATAATGCGGGAACTCATTATGTGGCTCCGCTTACGGCAAAGCTCGGCGACTTGGACCTTGACGGCAGCATAACGCCCGTTGACTCAAGGCTTGCTTTAAGATACGTAAACGGTATGGAGGAGCTGTCCCCTACGGCTAAATATGTTGCGGATGCAAACCGCAGCGGCGATATTTCTACCTTTGACGCGGAGTACATCTTAAAGATGTACACGGGTCTTGTATAATTTCATTTCCGAAAGGAGCTGTAATTTTTACGGCTCCTTTTTGATTTGCGCAGTTGTTACTCGCAAAAAACGGCGTAAAACTTGCATATTTTCCCCTAAAATGCTCAAAATTATATTTTGTGCTTAATTTATTTCGCCGAAATACAAAAAATTCGCAAAAACTATGGAAATGCCGTATTTTTTCTGTTATAATATCAAGCGGTTTATAATGCCCATAGCTTTAAAGCGAGGGCAGCCATTAACACTGTAATTTATAATTGGAGGTATTCTCAATGGCAAAAAAGTATTGCTACCTTTTTTCAGAGGGTAATGCTAACATGCGTGAGCTCCTCGGCGGTAAAGGCGCAAACCTTGCCGAAATGACCAACATCGGTCTTCCGGTACCGCAGGGCTTCACTATCACAACAGAAGCTTGTACTCAGTATTATGAGGACGGCCGCGAGATCAATCCCGAGATCATGGCTGAAATAAACGAGTACATCGTAAAGATGGAAGGCATCACCGGTAAAAAGTTCGGCGATAAGAAAAATCCGCTTCTCGTATCGGTTCGTTCCGGTGCGCGCGCTTCAATGCCCGGTATGATGGACACAATCCTCAACCTCGGCCTTAACGAGGAGGTTGTTAACACAATTTCCGAAATGTCAGGCAATCCGAGATGGGCTTGGGACTGCTACAGAAGATTTATTCAGATGTATTCCGACGTTGTTATGGAAGTCGGCAAGAAATATTTTGAGCAGCTTATAGACGCGATGAAAAAGGAAAAGGGCGTAACTCAGGACGTAGAGCTTGACGCCGACGACCTTAAAAAGCTCGCTATGCAGTTCAAGGATGAGTATAAGGCTAAAATAGGCGAGGATTTCCCGAGCGATCCCAAGGATCAGCTCATGGGCGCTATCAAGGCTGTTTTCCGTTCATGGGACAACCCCCGTGCAAACGTTTATCGCCGTGATAACGACATCCCGTATTCATGGGGTACCGCAGTTAACGTACAGTCAATGGCATTCGGCAACATGGGCGATGATTGCGGCACAGGCGTTGCATTCACACGTGACCCGGCTACCGGCGCTAAGGGCCTCTTCGGTGAGTTCCTTACAAACGCTCAGGGCGAGGACGTTGTTGCAGGCGTTCGTACTCCCATGCACATCACAGAGATGGAGCAGAAGTTCCCCGAGGCATTTGCAGAGTTTAAAAATGTTTGCAAGACCCTTGAGGATCATTACAGAGATATGCAGGATATGGAGTTCACCGTTGAGCACGGCAAGCTTTATATGCTTCAGACCAGAAACGGTAAGAGAACAGCTCAGGCAGCTCTTCAGATTGCCTGCGACCTCGTTGACGAGGGTATGAGAACCGAGGAAGAAGCGGTAGCTATGATCGACCCGCGTAACCTTGATACTCTTCTTCACCCGCAGTTTGACGCAGCAGCTCTTAAAGCAGCTACTCCGCTCGGCAAGGGCCTCGGTGCTTCTCCCGGTGCTGCTTGCGGTAAGATAGTATTCACCGCAGAGGATGCAGAGGAGTGGAACGAGAGAGGCGAAAAGGTTGTTCTTGTTCGTCTTGAGACCTCTCCCGAGGACATCACCGGTATGAAGGCTTCTCAGGGTATTCTCACCGTTCGCGGCGGTATGACTTCACACGCTGCCGTTGTTGCACGCGGTATGGGTACTTGCTGCGTATCGGGCTGCACAGCTATCGATATGGACGAAGAAAATAAGAAGTTCACTCTCGCAGGCAAGGAATTCCACGAGGGCGACTACATTTCAATAGACGGCTCTACCGGTAACATCTATGAGGGCATTATCCCGACTGTTGACGCTACCATAGCAGGTACATTCGGCAGAATAATGGGCTGGGCTGATAAGTACAGAACCCTCAAGGTTCGTACCAATGCAGATACTCCGGCTGACGCTAAGAAGGCAAGAGAACTCGGCGCTGAGGGCATCGGCCTTTGCCGTACAGAGCATATGTTCTTTGAAGAGGACAGAATTGCCGCATTCAGAGAGATGATTTGCTCCGACACCGTTGAAGAGAGAGAAGCTGCTCTTGATAAGATTCTTCCTTATCAGCAGAGCGACTTTGAAAAGCTCTATGAAGCACTTGAGGGCTGCCCGGTAACAATCCGTTTCCTCGATCCGCCTCTTCACGAGTTCGTTCCCACCGAAGAAGCTGACATCAAGAAGCTTGCAGACGCTCAGGGCAAGACCGTTGAGCAGATTAAGACTATCATCGCTTCTCTTCACGAGTTTAACCCGATGATGGGTCACCGCGGACTTCGTCTTGCAGTAACCTATCCGGAAATTGCAAAGATGCAGACTAAGGCTGTTATCCGCGCCGCTATCAACGTTCAGAAGGCTCATCCGGACTGGACTGTTGCTCCCGAAATTATGATTCCGCTTTCATGCGACGCTAAAGAGCTTAAATATGTTAAGGACATCGTTGTTGAGACTGCTGATGCAGAAATTGCAGCTGCCGGCTCCGATATGAAGTATGAAGTAGGTACCATGATAGAGATTCCGCGTGCGGCTCTTACCGCAGGCGACATCGCTAAGGAAGCTGAGTTCTTCTGCTTCGGTACCAACGACCTTACTCAGATGACTTACGGCTTCAGCCGTGACGATGCAGGTAAGTTCCTCGGTGCTTACTATGACAAGAAGATATTCGAGAGCGATCCGTTTGCTAAGCTTGACCAGGTCGGCGTAGGCCAGCTCATGGAAATGGCTGTTAAGAACGGTAAAGCTACCCGTCCGTCACTTCACTGCGGTATCTGCGGTGAGCACGGCGGCGACCCGTCTTCTGTTGAGTTCTGCCACAAGATCGGCCTCGACTATGTATCTTGCTCACCGTTCCGTGTTCCGATCGCTCGTCTTGCTGCTGCTCAGGCTGCAATCGCAGAGAAGAACAAATAATCAGAGTTTGATTTTGGGTAACCCCAATTTTTAAACCATAACAGGAAAAAGACCTTGCAGAGTAAAATCCGCAGGGTCTTTTTTGCGCATTGTCGGAGCGCCTTAAAGATAAAAAATCAATGTGTGGATTGACGGCTTCGCTTACTTTGATGAGAAAAAAGTCTCCGTCGGCTGAATTTTGTCGCCGAAATGCGCCTTTTGATTGACAATCCGACGTAAACATTTTAAAATATCAAGAAGAGATTTTAAAAGGACGCGAAATATGAAGAAAAAAGTCAGATTGAAAAAGACGGTAAAAAGAAAATTTTTGCTGTTTGTAATTTTGGCCGTTATAATGACGGGGCTTATAGTCGGTGAGCTTACGATAGGGCAAAGAGAGGTAAAGGACCCTGCTGTCGAGAGGCTCGAAGCGAAAATCAGCGAAACAACCACACAGGAAGAACCGCAGGAGGAGACGACCGAAGAAGAGACTACCGCGGAAACGACAGCCCCTGAAACCGTTCCGGAGACAACCGCATCGGCACCGCCCGTTACGGCTTCGGCAGCCGATTTTAACAATCCTCAAACCGTAGACCCGAGCTCGGGCAATTGGGAGCTTACGCTTGTTAACGCAGGGCATAAGCTGCCCGACGGATATGTGCCGTCGCTTGCAAACGCGATAAGCGGAAGCAGCGTGCAGCTTGATTCGAGAGTTGTTAAAGCGTATCAAGAGATGTACGACGCCGCAAAGAAGGACGGCTGCGTTTTAACTCCGTATGCAGGGTATTGCTCGGTTTCACGTCAAAACGATAATTACAACCGAAAGGTGAGTTATTATAAAAATCAGGGCTTGTCCGATGACGACGCCGCCGCAAAGGCGCGCACGTTTATTTTGCCGGGCGGATATTCCGAGCAAAATCTCGGTCTGTCAATGGATATTGTGAGTGCAAGCTCCGATTTTGCCTCTACAAAGGAGTTTTCGTGGCTTGTAAAAAATGCGCAGGATTACGGCTTTATATTGCGCTATCCCGAAAATAAAACCGACAAAACGGGTATGAATTATCAGCCGTGGCATTGGCGTTATGTCGGCAAAGAGGCTGCAAAGGCGATGAATAAGAGCGGCCTGTGCCTTGAGGAGTATCTCAAAGCGGCATAAATCAAGACGAAGCTCAAAAAAGGGGAATTATATAATGCTTAACACAAGAGCCGGCGGAGTTTTAATGCATATCACGTCGCTCCCGTCAAAGTACGGAATCGGCGTAATGGGCGAAGAGACAAAACGGTTTATACGCCGTATCAAGGATATGGGGTTTTCATATTGGCAGGTGCTGCCGCTTTGTCCTACGGATTTTTACGGCTCACCTTATGCGTCTCCGGCGGCATTTGCGTTGTCACCGCTTCTGATTGACCCGGATACGCTCAAAAATGACGGCTTTGTGTCGGAAGACGACCTTGTAAGAAGCGTATATTACGGCTCGCCTTACACGGCGGACTACGAATTTGCCGCAAAAAGCCGCAGGGAGCTTTTAAAAATCGCGTATCAAAACAAGAAAAACGTAGTATCTGCGGAGACTGAAAAATTCTGCGAGGAGAACCCGTGGTGCGAAGCATATTCGCTGTTTTGCGCCGCAAAGGAAAAATTCGGCGGCAAGCCATGGTATGAGTGGGATGAAAATTTCGCGCGGTACGAAAATGCGCTTAAAAACAGAAGCGAGTTGAAAGACGAAGCAGATTTTTATAAATTCGAGCAGTATATTGCCTTTTCTCAATGGCACCGCATAAAGCAGTTTGCCAACGAAAACGGCGTAAAAATACTCGGCGATATGCCGATATACGTCTCAACCGACAGTGCCGATGTTTGGAGCAACACGGAGCTTTTTGAGATAGACGAGCGCAGCTTTGTGCGCCGCAGAGTTTCGGGAGTTCCGCCCGATTACTTCTCAAAGGACGGTCAGCTTTGGGGCAACCCGCTTTATAATTGGGATGTGCTTGAAAAAACGGGCTATGCCTGGTGGCTCAGCCGCATAAAGGACGCTTTTCGACTTTATGATACGGTCAGAATTGACCATTTTCGCGCATTTGCATCATATTGGGCTGTTCCTGCGGACGAAAAAACGGCGAAAAACGGCGAATGGGTCAAGGGGCCCGGAATGAAATTTTTTGACGCCGTAAAGGAAGAAATGGGAGACGTTCCTATTATTGCAGAGGATCTCGGCGTGTTTGGCGAGGATGTCACACAGCTGCTTGATAAAACTCGGTTCCCCGGTATGCGTGTAATACAGTTCGGCTTTGACCCGTGCGGAAACAGCACACATCTGCCGCATAACTATCCGCTGAATACCGTAGCATATGTCGGCACGCACGACAATACAACGCTGCTTGCGTGGCTTTGGGAGGCAACGCCCGAAGAGCGCGCCTTTGCGCTTGATTACTGCGGATTTACGGGCGATAACTGGGGCGACGGCGGATATTACAGCCCGTCCTGCCGCAAGATTATCGAAACCGTGTGGCGCTCTTCGGCAAAGCTTGCCGTCATTTCTTATCAGGATATGTGCGGCTTCGGCTCGGACGCGCGTATGAATGTTCCCGGCAGAGCGTTCGGCAACTGGCAGTTCAGAACCACCGAGGAAACAATAGACGGTATAGACAAAAATTATTTCAGACACATTAATGACCTTTTCAGACGTACCGGCGGCGAATAAAAGCGAAAAGCTCCCCCAAGGGGAGCTTTTTTAATGGATTTTATTTATAAGGCGAAGCACACTAATAGTAATAGGCTCCCTTGTAAAGGGTGATTCCCCACGGTGTGGGGAAATGTCGCGAAGCGACAAAGGGGACGGGCTCCCGTCAGGAGCTGGACGCGAGTTTGCGAGCGGACTGAGGGATTAAATAATCACGCACAATCTATTTAAATTCCGTATAACTCCGCAGAATCCCTCCGGCTTGCCTGCGGCAACCCACCTCCCTTTACAAGGGAGGCAAAAAGCGGATTAAAAAGTCGCGCACAATCTATTTAAATTCCATATAACTCCGCAAAATCCCTCCGGCTTGCCTTGACGAGGCCCACCTCCCTTTACAAGGGAGGCAGAATCCCTCCGGCTTGCCTTGACGAGGCTCACCTTCCTCTGCAAGAGAGGAGAGGTTGAGCGAAGAGAGAAGAGTGAACAGCGAATAATGAAGTGAGCGGACGACGGGTAGACGAAAGAAAAGCGAGACGAGAGTAAAATGTGAAAAAGTAAAAAACGACAAGCATCAAATGATACTTGCCGTTTTTGGAGCAGGTGAGGGGAATCGAACCCCCGTATTCAGCTTGGGAAGCTGATGTTCTGCCATTAAACTACACCTGCTTACGTGCTACGCTGAATATTTTATCATTATTTTTACAATAAATCAATAGTAATATGATACGCGGCACAGCTTAGCGGGGTAGGTCGCGCTGTCGCTTCTTATTACAGCTTTTCCACGGAGAGCCTCAGCCTTTTCAAATCGTTTTCGTCGGGATGAGACAGAGCACGGTCAAAGTTTTCAATCAGCATATCGAGATTCGGCGCGGGATTCGGCAGGCTTTTCATTTTGATATAGCGCTCCCTGACCGTTTGCGGCATTTTCCCCTGACACATATACTCGCCGACTGTGATGTTGCTGCCACTAATGCTCTTTTTTGTATTTGCGAGGATTTCTTTGAAGTACTCCTCGTCTCCGCCGAAGCCCGCCGTTCCGAAAAGAAAAATCCTTTTATTTTTCAGCTTTTCGAGCAAATCCAAGGTCGCCTTGTCGGCGGTTCCCTTATCCGTCCAAAAGCCTATAAATAAAATGTCGGATTGTGTATCGGCGTTTTCGCACACTCCGAAATAATTGCAGTTTTCCTCCGGCAGCGCGTCGCGAATGGCGTCGGCGAGCAGCCTCGTGTTGCCTGTCGGGCTGCTGAAAATAATGGAATAGCTTTTATCTGTCATGATGAACCTCTTTGCTTGCGCGGCATATCACATATGCGTCGAAATTATGTTATAAATTATTATATAATTACGACGGCAAACAGTCAACAGCCGAAAATGCCGAAAGCTTATACAAAAAGTAAGCTTTTCTGTGATTGGCAATAAAAAGGCTTTCGTTTCAGGTGAGACGAAAGCCTTGATTTTATGTGTTTATGCTTGACGTTACGGCTTTGAGCCGCGCTTCAAAGCCTTTTCAGTCCTTGAGCTCGTCAACATACTCGGTATGCTCACGCAGATACTTTTTATCCTCGGGCTTAAGGTCAAGGCCTATGGTTCCGCCCGGATTCATAAGGTAATCGGGGTCAAAATAGTTTTTAAGCGTGCGGATTATGCCGTATTCCTTTTCGCCGAGGTAGCCCTCAAGCCACGGGGCAAACATCTTTCCGATACCGTGGTGGTGGCTGATGGCCGCACCGCTCTTCTGTATGGCGTCGAGAATTGTTGCATGATAAGCACGGAACTCCTCTTCGTCCTGCATTTTAGTCATAAAGATGAAGTAGAGGTTGGCGCCCTGCGGATAGCAATGCGACATATGAGTTGTAACGATTGTGTTCGGAAGCTTATGGCAAACCTCACGAACCTCACGGTGAACACGAGCCATATTTGACCAGTTGACCGTGCACTCAAGCGTATCAATCATAAAGCCGAAATCCATGAGTGTATCGCGAAGATACGGGTCGTTGAAGCGGCCCTTTTCCCAGCCCTTGCATACGTAGCCGGTCATCGGGATACCGCCGTGCTTAACGGCAATTTTCATTATGTTATGCGCAACGTTTCTTGAGAAGCCCTTTTCGCCGTCTGTAAATCCGAGGAAGAGACAGCGCTCAAAGTCCTTGTAGCCCAATTTATCAAGAAGAGGCTCAAGCGGCGTTTCGTCAACGTTGTAAAGATGGAGCATTAATGAAGTCTCCTCCGGGTCTGAAAGACGGAAAACAGAGGAGAAGCCGCACTCACACTGCATCATTTCACGAGCGGCGCGCATAGCTGTCGGCCAGTCCTTGAACATATAAGAAAAGCGTTTTCTGTTTTCGGGCATCCAGCGGAAAAACTTGAGCGTGACCTCGGTAAGAACGCCGAAGGTGCCCTCGCCGCCCATCATGACCTGATTGAGATTCGGTCCCGTTGCCTCTCTCGGATAGTGACTTGTCTCGATTTTACCTATCGGTGTGGCGTATTTCTGCGAAACAACTATATCGGCTATGGTGCCGTAATAGGTGCTGTTCTGACCGGCACCGCGTGTGACGGTCCAACCGCCGACGGAGGAATATTCAAACGACTGCGGGAAGTGGCCGCAGGTGTACGGACGCTTTGCGCCGAAAAGGCTCTGAGCGTTTTGAAGCGTTTCCTCGAGCTTTGGTCCGGACATACCTGCCTGAACGGTAATGGTCTGGTCGGTCTCATTGAATTTAATGACCTTGTTGAAGTTGCGGCGCATATCAAGAGAAACGCCGCCGTTAATGGGCTCAACGCCTCTTGTAACCGACGAGCCGCCGCCGTAAACGTAGAGCGGTATTTTATTCTTTGTGACGTAGGCTACGATTTTCTCAATTTGCTCGCTTGTCTCCGGGAAAACAACGAGGTCGGGAAGAGAGTCAAAGCGACGGTGACGCATTCTGAGAAGATCGTACATTGTCTGTCCGTAGGAAACGGCGAGACGGTCGTAGTCGCTCTGTGAGACGTTCTTTTCGCCGACTATTGCGGCAATGGCCTTTACGTGCTTTTTGTCAATCTTCGGAGCGTGCTCTTCGCCGAGGTTTACGGGGTCAAGACCCAAATCGTCATTATACTGCATAAACTCCTCGTCCTTGAGATTGCAGCGTTTTTTAACATATTTGTAAAGGCTCTCCTTCGGATATTTGAAGAAGTCGGGGTCGCCCCAGCGGAAAATTGAACGATAGCTGTTCTCAGGTGCTCTCTGAAGCATCCATTTAGGCTCAAAGCCCTTATACGGTTTTGTACTCATTATCAGTGTCCTCCTGTTTGAAAATGATGTAGGTATTTTTCTATTGGCTTTAATCTTGAGGCAAGGTGAGAATACGCCTTGCCGTAAATTTTCATATAGGTTCGGTGGTTTTCCTCGTTCGGAATAAATACGTCTTTTTTATGTACCATATGCTCTATGGCGTCCTCATAGCTATCGTAAACGCCCTGTGAAATAAACGCGACCATGGCACAGCCGACTGCGCTCGCCTCGTGAGTCTGAATACGGTGTACGGGCAAGCCGAACACATCTGCGGCAATTTGACATACGACCGGGCTGCTTGAGCCGCCTCCGCCGGCATAAAGCTCATCTACCGTGACGCTTGAGCGTTTTTGCATTTTAACGAGCCCGTGGTACAGCTCTAAGCAGATGCCCTCTATTATGGCACGATACAAATGATAACGCGTATGGAAATCCGAAAAGCCTATAATTGCGCCGCTCGCGTTAGGGTTCGTGATGCCCGGAGTCCAAAACGGCTGTAAAATAAGTCCGCCGGAGCCGGCCTCAATATTCTTGATTTTATCGTCAAGATAACGCTCTATGCAAACGCCCTCCTCGGCGGCGTCAACCTTATCCTTCGCGGCAAACTGCTCTATAAACCACGAAATCATCCAAAATCCGCGATAGACCTCGAATTCGGGATTGAACATATCGTTCGGAACAGCCGGATAAGCCGGCATATAAGGCTGCGGTTCAAAATATTTTTTAACCGCCATCTGTAAGGTTGAGGTCGTGCCGAAGGAAATTGCTGCTCGGTTTGATTTTACAACGGACATACCGATGGTTTCACAGCCTTTGTCGGAGCCGGTTGCTATAAGCGAAAGTCCCATTGGGATACCCGTTTTTTCGGACGCATCTTTTGTGATTTTTCCTATGACCTCGCCCGACGGAACAAGCTCACAGAGCTTTTCGGACGGAACATTGCACACGCAGCGCGTGAGAGCACCGGGTTTCATCCAACGGCGGTTTTTGTAATCAAACGGTACGTGACCTATCATATTTGCCACGGAATCCTTAAGCTCGCCCGTCAAAAGATAGTTGAGATATGACGGCAGCATAACGTATTTGTCTGTTTTGGCCCATATTTCGGGCTCGTTTTGCATAATCCAGTTGCCGGTAGAGGCTCGGTAAATCATATCTACCGATTCTCCCATTCCCACAAGCGAAAACAATGCGCGTTTTGCTGCCGGAATCTGTCCGTCCTCGTCGGCCTCACGCTCGTCGAGCCATAATATTATGTCGCGAAGCGGACGTTTGTCCTTGTCGAGGCAAAGCACCGTGTCACGTATGCAGGTAAGGCATACGGCTGTTATGCGGTCAAGCTTATCGGCATTTCTCTCGATAACCTTTTTTGACATTTCGGCTATAATGTTAAAATAAAAATCCGGGGTCTGTTCTGCCCATCCGGGCTGTTTTGATAAATAAGGAACCTTGTATTTTTGCTGCTCCTTATCCTCAAAGTCTCCACTCTCATTGACAAGCAAGCATCTTGCACTCTGCGTGCCGACGTCAAAGGTCAGCACAAGTGACTGTTCCATTAAAGATTTTCCCCTCTTTCTTTTTTAAGGTTGCTTCTTCTCGTCCTTCAGGATATTGCTTGTTGCAATCAAATCCACGCCGAGATTGAGAATATTCGGTACAACGACTTCCTCTCGTCCGAGTCGTTTTGAAACGGTGATACGGTTTACCTCGTGCATCAGGTCGAAAATTCTGTTTTTGGGAATCGGCCCCGATACGCGAACGGGCAGAACCGGTACCGAAGGGAAGGCGGTGCGCACCGTTGTGCAAACGGTACGACGCGGGTCGGTCATTTCGCTTACGGCGAATTCTTTGCCCCTTTTGCAGGTGTTGCCGGTCACAACAAGCTCGTCGCCGTCTGATGTAATCGTCATTCTGCACGAACGGGGACAAACGATGCAAACCAATTCTTTTGTCATTTTACACCGTCTCCTTTACCGAGTCTTTCCAGCCGAAGCTCCACTCGGCTGTTTTCGTTTAATTCGCATGCGCTGAAATCAATCGTGAGATTTTCCATTTCGGGCGGACGCATAAATGCGTAACGCTTTTTAAGTATTTCCTTACCGTCCGCGTAAATATGAAGCACACAGTTGTTTTCCTCCTCGCGGACGCGGAAATACAGGTCTGTTTTACTGTTATCCTCGTTGAGATTGAGCCTTTGCGGCACTGCGTACAATAAGCCGTCACCCGGGGTTATCTCAATAAGCCGTCTTTCTCTGCCCGAATAAGCAGCGGCTGATTTTCCCGCCTGCTCGGCGTTCTGCGAAACAAAGTCAACCAAATCGTTGACGTGCAAAGCGTTTCCGCAGCTGAATACGCCGTCGATGCTCGTCATACACTGGCCGTCGCATACGGGACCCTTTGTGCGTGGGTCAAGCTTTACTCCGACGGACTCGGCGAGCTCGTTTTCGGGAATCAATCCGACCGAGAGAATCAGCGTGTCACATTCGACGCGGCTCTGTGTGCCGGGTATCGGAGCCATATTTTCGTCAACCTTTGAAATTTCAACTGCTTCGAGCCTGTCAACTCCGAACACGCGAGTGACGGTGTGCGACAGGTGCAGCGGAATGTCATAATCGTGCAGGCATTGATGCAGGTTTCTCGTAAGTCCCGACGGCGTAGGCTTTGCCTCATAAACGCCGAGAACCTTTGCGCCCTCAAGCGTAAGCCGGCGCGCCATGATAAGTCCTATATCTCCCGAGCCGAGAATTACGCATTTTTTGGCGGGCATAAGCCCGAGCAGATTTGTAAAATGCTGTGCGGTTCCGGCCGTGAAAACGCCTGCAGGACGCGTACCGTGAATAAATACCTGCTTGGCGGTACGCTCGCGACAGCCCGTAGCCAGCACAAGCGCTTTTGCCGTAAACACCGAAACGCCGCTTCTGCCGACGGTATGCACCGTAAAGATTCCGTTGCCGTTTTTGTCTATTTTCGTGACAAACGTCAGGGTGCTGTATTCGATATTGCGTTTGTACAGCTCATCCTCAAACCGCTCGGCGTATTCAGGACCTGAGAGCTGCTCGCCGAAGTGATGAAGACCGAAACCGTCGTGAATGCACTGCTTGAGTATTCCTCCGAGCCTTGCCTCTCTTTCAAGAAGGAGAACCTTGGCACCGTTATCGTGAGCGCTTATCGCCGCCGCAAGTCCGGCAGGACCGCCGCCGACAACGAGTACGTCATAGTTACCTGTCGTCATCACTCTTCGCCTCCTTCGTTTACCTTTGTTTCGCCGTATGTTATCACCGCTTCCGCCGAGGATTTTTTAACCTCATACAGCGGAACGCCGAGGAATTCGGCAATTATTTTGGTGACAAGCGGCGAGCAGAAGCCGCCCTGACAACGTCCCATTCCCGGTCTTATGCGCTTTTTGATACCGTCAACCGTCGGAACGCATATCGGGGATTTCAAAGCGTCGAGAATTTCGCCCTTGCTGATTTGCTCGCAGCGGCAAATAATCTCGCCGTAGTCGGGATTTTCGGCTATCATTTTTTCTCTTGTATCGTCGTCCATTTCGCGAAGAACGGGAACGCCCTTGCGAATGGGATTATAATTGTTGTTTTTTTCAACCGTCTCGGTCTTGCCGAGCATATCGACCGCAAGCTCCGCCATATCGACGGCAACCGCGGGAGCGGTTGTAAGCCCGGGGGATTGAATACCGGCTACGTGAATCAAATTCCTTGTTCTTCTGCCGGGTTCAAGTATAAAATCCTCCTCAAAGGTAGGAGCGCGAACGCCAGTGAAATAAGTGATTATATCACGTTTTGACAGCGCCGGCATTGTTTGAGTCTGCTTGTCAAAGACGGTTTTAATGCTCTCGGCACGTGTTTCCGTGTTTTCCTTTTCTACCGTTTCTACGGCGTCGGGTCCTACGAGAAGATTATCGTGGACGGTGTGCAATATGCCGCCGCCCTTTGAATGGGTTTTACCGTGAACGCTTATGTCCTTTACGGAGGCTACCGAGTGCATATATGCGCCTGCTTTTTGGTCAAGAATCGAGTTGGTTCCTCGGCGCGGATGAATCGAGAAAAATCTGTCATCCGCCATGGCGGCAATATCCTCGGCAAAAACGCCTGCGGCGTTGATAACGATTTTCGGATGAATAACGCCTCTGTTGGTGGTAACGCTTATGATGTTATGCTCCGACACCTCCATGGAGAGCACGGCGGTGTTAAGGCTTACCTGCGCGCCGTTTTGAACGGCGTTTTCGGCATAGGCTATGGTGAGTCCGTAAGGGCAAACGCAGCCTGCGCTCGGATTATACATTGCGAATTTTGTTTCCGGTGTGAGGTTCGGCTCGCGGCGCATAAGCTCCTTGCCCGAGATTATCTCGGTGTCCTCTATGCCGTCGTGATGCTTCCGCCAAAAAGCATACAGACCGATAAGCGGCTTCAGCGCGGCGTTGCGGAAAAGCACATATTGACCTACCTGCTTAAACGGAACGTCAAGCTCGCGGCAAACGTCTGCATACATGTGGTTTGCGCGGCGAATGTACTTGTGCTTGAGCGAGCCTTTGCCGAGGTCGATTCCGGGGTGCACCTCGCCGTCGTTGCGTCCCGACGCCTGAAGTGCAAGGTCCGCCTCCTTGTCTACAAGTAAAACGTCAAGCTTCCACTTGGTCAGCTCTCTTGCTATCGAAGCACCTGAAATGCCGCCGCCGATAACAAGCACGTCGGGTGTTCTGCCCTCGAGGAAATCATCCTTGAGAGACGGCAGACGCGTCGGAGCGGGCTGCTCGCCCGTGTAAACAATATCGTTGACAATATGCGTTGTGCTGAATTTTTTTGCCGCCGCTTGGCAAGCCGCGACGATTTCGCCCCAATCGGAGCTTTTGCCTCGAACGAAAATCGAGCCGTTCTCCTTTGAAGCACTGAATTTTCCGCCGAAAGTCTTTTTCAATTTTTTGTTAATTGATGATATGTTCATAACTTCAAGCCTCTTTTAATCAGCCTTGCAGTCGGTCACACGCCCGACTGTGCATAAAAAATATGTCGGTTAACTGACCGACTCATAAGCAAAGTATAATTCCGCAAGAAGCGTTTGTCAATACTTTTAACTAAAAAAATCACTCTTATGTATTTTTTTTGTGAATATTGTTTTGTAGACATTGCCGATTGTTCGTGTTATACTTTAAGAAATTTTGCAGGAGGGTATTATGGCAGCTCAAAGACCCGAAAATATAAACGAAATCATACTTGATACTGCTGAGGAGCTTTTAAAGGTAAATTCCTTTTCGGAGGTGACTCTCGCGAAAATAGCCGAAAAGGCGAATATTTCGAAGGGCACGCTGTATTACTATTATAAAAGCAAAAACGAAATTCTTTTTGCCGTTACCGACCGCTATCTTTCGCGCCAATGGGACGAGCTGATACAATGGACGGAAAACAAGGAAAAGGATACCTCGCCGCACCGTCTTGTAAATTATGTAATCGAGAGAAATATAGCCTATGCCGGGCTCAGGCTTCACCTCTTTGACGCGGCATTGCTCGGCGACGAGGAAATCAGAGCTAAGCTGATTCATCGCTATGATGAATTCCAAAAGCTCATTTCGGCAAAAATCGCCGAGAGAACAGACGTTGTTTCGGCCGACTATTTCACTTGGCTTATTTTGATGGTTTCCGATGGTATTATTATTCAAAACAGCCTTAAAAACGAGTCCTTCGATACTCGGAAATTTCTTGAGAACAGCACCGAATACATTAAAAAAATCGAGAATATGCATAAGCCGCAATAAACAAAAGCCTCCGTCTTATTAACGGAGGCTTTTTACTGCCGTAAAAGCAGAAAAGGGAAACGAAAAAAATTATACTTTGTGTTTTTTCTTTTTGCGCAAGGCTACTGTGACGCCTGTTACGCCGCCGCTGACAAACAGCAGGGAAATCCATAAAGCGAGGTCGCTTGCATTGCCGGTTCGGGGAGACTTCGGATTGCCCGGCAGCTTAGCCGTTACGGTGTCGGCTTTTTTAATTTCGTTTATACCGTCTTTGTCGCTGTAATATTTATCACAGCCGCCGCAGTACCAATACTCGATATTGCCCTCGGCATCCTCGGTTGCCGCCTTTGCATCGATGTGCTTTAAGTCGGTGTGGTTGTTTAAATCAGGCTTTCCGTAAGCCTTGCCGCAGTATTCGCATACCGCTTTTTCGGCGCAGGTTGCATTTCCGCCCGAGCAAGCCAGTGTTTCAACACCCTTGCAGCCGTCCACGGTGCATTTACGGCTATGCGTGCCGTCGCCGTTTGATGTCCATTCGCCGAAGGTGTGCCCGTCATGGACCGTCACAGTCATCTCGGCGGTGTTGCCTGCCTTATCGGTGACAATGATTTTCTGTTCGCCGTCCGCAGGAGAGAGAGTAAAGCCGCCGTTTTCATCAAGCGTGACCTTTGTGCCGTTTACGGTAACTGCATCTATATACTTCTCGTCAATGGTAACGGTCTGTGCCTCGCAGTAGGTCTTGCCGTTTTCAATGCCGCCGATTACAGGCCGGATATTATCGAGCGTTATGCGGTCAGAGCGAAGATATGTTATATTAAGGCTCTCGTCAACAAGCATTGCATAAACAATATATTCTCCGTTAGGCTCTATTAAAAACGGCTCATCATACGCATTGTATACAAGAGAGCCGAGTTCCGTCTCAGAGAGGTCACGATCGGTCACCAGATAAGAGACAAACACGGTTCCGCTGTTATCGAAAGCGTTTATCGTTACCTCCTGCGTGTCCTTAAAGAACAGACCGAAGGTCAGCTTGTTTAAGAATTCGCGCCATTTATTTGTGCCTATGATAATTTCGCCCGTGGGCTTTTCAATGTCTTTCCATTTCGCTTTAAGCGTTATATTCTCGGCAGGCATGGTCGTGGGAATTTCCATATCCCAGCCGATAAAGGTGTATCCCTCTCTTGTCGGGTCGGCAGGTGCGGTAATTGCCGTACCATAGTCTTGTGTAATGGGTGCGATTTCACTGCCGCCTGCCGTATCAAAGGTAATTGTGTATTTATTCGTGTTCCACACGGGATAGAGGGTCAAAGCTTCGTTTTTGGTATAAACATCATCAAGACCGTACACCTTTTCGCCGCCGTCAACGGTCGCCCAGCCTACTTGCGTGTACCCCGTGCGAGTGAACAAAGCGCCTCGCAGCGTGAGAGCATCGTTATAGAACTTAATATCTGTGACCGCATTGCCCGAGCCGTTTGTGCCGGGCTGATAGGTCACATCCCAAGCGCCCGTGATACGCACATAGGTCTTGTCGGAAAGCTGCCGGAAGATAGCGTTGAACCGCTCTCTGAGTGCGTTGTACAGCGCGGCAAACTCTTCATTTGTCAGCGTGTTGTCATCCGCCAGATAGCGCTGATACAGTTCTTGCATTTCAGCGGAAAGCTGCGGAATAACAGCTTCTGCGGCATCCTGTGCCGAAGAGCCCGTGAACAGCCGCACACCGTCGCCCATTTCCAGATAGCCGATATCTTGATCCCGCAGCGTAATGGCCTGCGTATCGCCCGTTACGGTAAGCGAGCCGCTGTCTACGGTAAGATAGTACGCCGTGAGCCCGTCCGTCATGGTGACGCTGCCACCGCCATACTGGGTGTATTGGCTGAGCGTCAGTGCGCCGTTCAGCGTCAGCGAGCCGTTGCCGAGAATGGAAAGGGTGTTCATGCTCTTGCTAATTCCGTTCAGACTTTCGATGGTATTCTTTCCGTCCGCCGTGATAAAGAGCGGGTTGCTCTTTCCGATATACTTTTCGCTCAAGCGCACAGAGGTCAGGTCGGCATTCTTGAGCTTCAGATTCGGGAAAACACAACCGTATCTTTCAAGCCTGCCGGTCGAATAAATTTCCAAAATATCCTTGCCTGTCAGATTCACTGAATCACTAAGTGTACTAAAGTTCTTGCCCTTAGGCAGAACAAAGGAGGCAGTCCCGTCGCCGAAAATATCGGTATAATTGTCCGGGGTGACCTCCACCTCGCCGTCGCCGCGATCCAAAAACAGACCGAAGCCGCCCCATAAAGCGGTAAGTGCCGAAACATCTGCGGGAACGGTATCGCCGGGCTTGTAGAAGTTTGAATTTTCGTCTACCCACCACAGTTGTGCATCTGCCGAAATGCTGTCCGGGCGGGGCAGACCCTCGGCAGCGGGCGCTTTGAAGCTCTCGCCCTTTTTCACGATGATATTGATCCAGTTCTGCTGCTCGCCGGGCATATAACCGGCCATGATCAACGCAACCGCCTTCAGGCTGTCGGCGGCAAGATCTGTCGGCAGTTCAAGGACGGGGCGGAAACCAATGTCCCGCTCCGGAAGGGTTGGCCTTGCCCAAAATGTAGCCTGTGCAGCGAAGTGTCCACCACGAGATAGATACATTCCCTCGACATTCCCAGTACCTGTATCCTGGCCGAAAGAGCGCATTTTATACCAGTTTTTGATATAATCGGCTGACTTCTGATAGATCGTATCCCATTCATTGTCAATTGGTGCAAGACCAGAGCCTTCTCCTTCATTACGGTGATGGTCTCCAACAGATGGGGCGCGGAGCGTATAGTTCACGTTACTCGCTGTATAGGTCTGGCCATAAATCAGGTTCATTTCTGCCAACGTCTCCCGCTGCAAAGAACATTTCACGTTATAGTCCGCAATAAAAAGGCTGTGCTCGTAGGGCTGCTTGGCGGTATCGGTTTCATTTTCCATCGAATAGGCATCCACCGTACCCACATAGGTAAAAGGCACATAATGAAGTGTGCTGTCCGGCAGCGTCTCGAGCGTTGTGCCGGGCATTTCCACCGCTGACAGATCGAAGTAATATCTGCCGCCGGGGGCGAGGGTGAACTGCTCGTCAGGCTGATTTTCCACCGTCAGCGCAATGTCTGTGAACTTACTTGCGTAATCGGTATTATAATCGCCGTTATACTGTTCATTGAATACCTTCAGGGTATAGTCGCCCGGTGCAATGTCAGACGGGATTTTGATTTCAACCGTTCCGCTTGCGGCAGTAGGCTGTGCTACTCTGCCATAATACCGTGCGCCGCTGCTATCCGCCAGGATGACAGAGATATATTCATTTGTCCCTGCGGTCGCCCCGGTGTAATGCAGCGTAACGGTATCGCCGGGGTCGCCGCTGGCGGTTGTTTCCGTTACGGCAAAATTGCGGCTACTATCTAAAAGGGTCAGCTTCCACTCGTTGCCGCTGTATGCGGAAACTGCGGTCAGCCCTCCGTCGGGCTTTCCGCCCACAGCGGGAGAGGTAAAGAGGACAGAGTTCAGATCTAAGTTAAAAGCGGGACGAACACCAAAATCTAGAATGACATTGTACCCATCGGTGATGACATCTCCATCACCATTCACGACGGCAGTATTGTAAACATTTTCGCTGGGCGAACGCAGCCACCAAAAGCTTGAAGCCCAAATCGGATGCTCGGGATCCACAACTCGCAAATCTCTGTTTACCGCATTAGCCTCTTTTGTGGAAAGCGGCCAAAATACAGCATTGCTTACTGCAGAACCCGCCACACAATCGGTATTTGCCCCATCATAGCTTCCGCTTGCAAGCGTCCGTTTTTCAACAGCAGCTGTTTCCGCTGCCGTCAGCTTACCTGCAAGAGCGTCTGTTGCCACCTTCAAATCACTTTCTGCATAAGCGGCATTCGGGCCAAATCTTGTTAAGCCCATATTGCCTGCCGCAAGTAAGGTCGTTTTTCCTGCTGCGGCGACAACACCGTTTCCGTCATAGCCGATAACTCGCCATGCGGCAGGCTTGTTTTCGTGGTTTTGCCCGAAATACACGGTCGGTGTGCTCGCTGTGTTTACGGTTTTATTCAGTGCGTCTGTGCCAAGCTGTATCGTCTTTTGCAAACGCAAGCTCAGTGTGCTTTCCTTCTGAATATTGTAATCTGCCAGCGTGCGCCCGTTTTCAAGCTCTTTTTCGCCGAAAAACAGTCTTTGCGCATCGGGAGAAAAGCCCGTTTTATCACGAATTTTCTCCTTGATATTGTCAATGCTGTCGCCCGACACAACTTCGAGCGTTAAATTTGCCTGACCGACAATTTTCAAGTCAATGTAAATCTCAATTGCACTTGCCATCATCGGCACAAAGCTCATCATCATACAAAAGGCGAGCAGGATGCTTAGTAGTCGTTTTTTCATATTCTGTTACCTCCGTTTTCGTATATATCGTCTCAGTCAAGAGCGGTGATGGTGATCGTGCCTTTGAAGCTCTCGAGACGGGTATTGTATGCCGACTGTTCAAACATGAAGTACAGCGTTATATCCTCGTCCGAGGCGTCGTAAATTCTGGTGAAATTAAAGGAATGTTGGTCGTTTGTCTGCGCTATTTTTGTGCCGTCACGTTTTATGCGTGTAACCTCACGGCAAAGGTCGTCGTCATAGCCGTCTGTCATCTGGATGGAGTAATTACCGCTGTTGTTGGACTCGTTTGATACCACCTGGAGAGAGCCGCTTATGGTGACGCTGTAAACATGACCTTTTTTGAGCGTAATCTTATCAAGATAAGTGGATATCAGGTCTCCGCTGTTTACCTTTTCATAGACGCTTAAAGCTGCGTTGCCGTTATTGAGAAATACTCTCGGAATTCTTGTTTCTGCATAAAAATAGCCCGGGCAGCTGCCGTTCTGACCGGCGTCGCCCTTGTCGCCTTTATCGCCCTTGTCGCCTTTATCACCTTTATCTCCTTTGTCGCCTTTTTCGCCGGTGTCTCCTTTATCTCCCTTTTCTCCGTCAACACCTGCGGCTTTTACGGCTGTGTCGATTTCTCCGAACCACCAGTTACCGTTTTCGCCGATAAAAGGTGTTTTACCGTCTTTGCCGTCAGAGCCGTTTTGCCCGTTTATTCCGTCCTTACCGTCGGCTCCATCTTTGCCATCAGCGCCGTCTCTGCCATCCGCACCTTTTAATGCGGTAAGGTCGTACAGGTTAAGCCAAATTTCGTCGCCGACATAACGCCATTGCAGGATATTTTCGCTTACGCGAAATTCCGGAGTTTTTCCGTTTGCACCGTCCGTTCCGTTCTGCCCGGCGGGGCCCTCTATATCGGCTATCGCAACAAGATTTTGCCACTCGTCGCCCTCGTAACGCCACTGTATGTGGGTTTCGGTTCGCTGCACCTCTATGTTTTTGGCGTTAATGCCGTCGACACCGTCTTTGCCGTTAATCCCGTCTTTGCCGTCCTTGCCGTCGGCTCCGTTTTTACCGTCAAGACCGTTTTTACCGTCAAGACCGTTTTTACCGTCAAGACCGTTTTTACCGTCTATGCCGTTCTTGCCGTCGACACCGTCTTTGCCGTCGACACCGTCTTTGCCGTCAAGACCGTCCTTACCGTCGACACCGTCTTTGCCGTTAATCCCGTCTTTGCCGTCTATGCCGTCCTTTCCGTTTATGCCGTCTTTGCCGTCGGTGCCGTTAATGCCGTCTTTTCCGTCAATACCGTTCTTTCCGTCAATGCCGTTAATGCCGTTAATGCCGTCTTTTCCGTTCTCGCCGTTTGTACCATTTCTTCCGTCGACACCGTTCTTTCCGTCTGCTCCGTCCTTGCCGTTTTCCCCGGCAGCACCTCGCAGCTCGGTAAGCGCCACAAGGTCGCGCCATTCTTCTTCGGCGGGGTATCTCCATTGGATAGCCGTGCCGCTGTTGCGCACCTCAGGCAGTGCGGCGTTGGTTTTTACCGTTTTGCCGCATCCGGCAGTAAATACAATGCAAAGTACGGTGCAAAGTGCAATGATAATGCTGCAGCTTCGTTTCTTCATTTCTCGTTACCTCCGTTTATTGTGTGGATAGACTCAGTCAAGAGCAATGATTGCGATATTATAATACGTTACCGTTTTTGCCGTTTCGCCGTATCCTGCGATAAAAGCGATGCAAAGAGGCAAAAGCGTAGCTGTGAGTAGTTTTTTCTGCTTTTATCTTCTCTACTCCGTTTCGCCGTCCGTAGACAGCTTAAAGTCATATTTCATTTCAAGCATGGCAAACAGCTTATGCATAACCGTGACGGCAAGCTCCCGAATATCAATCGAGCCGATAAAAGCAAGCACCTTTGCCTGTTCCTCCTCCGGTACACGATATACTCTCATTGATGCCGTTAAAAACCTGCTGAGCTTGCGCTCCAACGGGAAATGAATATCACATTTGCGAGCCATATAGTTACGCATAAGTCCTGCCGTGCCGATTTCCATTTCGTAAAAGTCACTTTCGCTGTAATCGGGGAAATTTGCTCCGAAAATCTGCTTTAATTCCGCTGTGGTGTGCAGATAGATGAATTCCGCCGTGTCGGGCTGAGAATATGCTTCAATATAGATTTCTCGCAGGTTCTCGTTAAGCTCCGTTAGCGTGAGCTGAAGAGACGTTTCCACCGCATAGGCGTATACGGGCGGCAGCTTTTTGTCCGCAATGCTCCTCGCCACGTCAAATTGACCGCCGAACATCGATTCGGTCAAATCCAGCAAGATTTTGTCCTTGGTCGGAAACAGATTTAAATAGCTGCCCCTTGCGACGCCTGCTTCCTTGACTATTCGACTGACGGAGGTGCTTTTGTAGCCCTCCTCCAAAAACAACCGAACGCACGCCGTTAAGATTTTTCTTTTTGTTTCACTGCTGTTTCTACGCAAATATATCACCTGTTTATAATATTATTAGTATGTATACCAATAATATCATATAGCGTACAAAAAAGCAAGATAATGTTGATTATTAGCCCGTTATGAGTAGGTTTTGCTTAAAATAAACGGTTTTTCATATAATAATGCACTTAACCCCTCGGATAATGCAGACGCATATTCGAGGGGCTAAGCTGTTTCTGTATCAAATTATATTGTTTTGAGGTGCTTCACGAGGGCTCAGCTGCTTGATTATATAAAATATGATGCGGGAGATTTGCCGTTATTCGCATTCGCATATACTTTTTCTTGTGTGCAAAATCGAAGAGGGCGTTACCGAAAATTCGTCAAGCCCCCATTTGCAAAGCAAGGGAATAAGACGTGTATCGGCTGCCGCTTCTCCGCACATTCCGACGGGGATGCATGCCTTTTTGGCGTTTTTGATCGTCGTTTCGATAAGGCGCAGAACCGCAGGCTGAATCGGGTCATACAGCTTTGAAACAGCGGCGTTTCCTCTGTCAACTGCCATGGTGTAGCCCGTCAGGTCGTTTGTGCCGATGGAAAAGAAATCAACCTCTTTTGCAAGCAAATCGGAAATTATTGCCGCCGACGGAGTTTCTATCATAACGCCCACGGGAATGTCGGCGAATTTAAGACCCTCATTTTTAAGCTCATCTTTGCATTCTTCGATAAGGGCTTTTGCTCTGCGAACCTCGTCAAGTGTCGTTACAAGCGGAAGCATAACCTTTATGTTTCCGAAAACCGCTGCGCGGAGAATTGCACGAAGCTGAATTTTGAAAATTTTAGGGTTGTCAAGGCAGTATCTTATCGCGCGGTGCCCGAGAAACGGGTTGTCCTCTTTTTCGATTTTAAGGTAATCTATCGCTTTATCTCCGCCTATATCGAGTGTGCGAATGATAACCTCCTTGCCGTCCGTTATCTTTGCGACGGTTGAATATGCTTCGTACTGCTCCTGCTCCGTGGGAAGAGAGGCTCTGTCCATAAACAGAAATTCCGTTCTGAAGAGGCCTATGCCCTCGCCACCGTTTTGCAATACGTTCTGTGCGTCCTCAGCCTTGCCGATGTTGCCGTACACATGCTTTTTTACGCCGGATTTTGTAACGGTTTCTTTTGAGAAGTATTCGTTGAGGCTTTCTTTTTCCTTCAGATATGCCGCCTGCTTGGTTCTGTATTCTTCAAGCTCTTCCTCTGTGGGGTCGGTAAATACTTTTCCCTTGAAGCCGTCTGCAATAATCATATCGCCGTCCGAGATTTTTTCAACCGCATTGACGACCGACAAAACGGCGGGTATGCCCATGGCACGGGCGAGTATTGCGCTGTGACTCGTAACGCCGCCGACCTCGGTGATAATCGCGGAAACATTTTCCCTTTTTATTTGTGACGTCATGGACGGGGTGAAATCCTTGGCGATGAGAACGGAGCCCTTCGGTACGGATGAAATATCCACGCTTTTTACACCCAGAAGAATGCGCAAAAGGCTGTCTCTTATATCCTTTACATCCGAGGCGCGTTGGCGCGTAAGCTCGTCGTCAACGCCGGAGAACATATTGATAAACATCGTGCATATGCTGTCAACCGCCGCTTCGGCAACAGAGCCGTTGTCGATTGCTTCTTCCATTTGTGCGAGCATAAACGGGTCCTCAAGCATAACAAGATGTCCCTCGAGTATCTCCGCCTCTTTATTTCCGGCATTCTTTTTAAGCTCCGCCACAAGTGATTTTGTTTCGTCGGAAAAGTCGGCGACTGCCGAGTGCAGACGCTTTTTTTGATGATCCGAATCGGTAAATTTTACGGATGAATAGTCAAGGTTTGTGTCCCTTATAACAACGGCCTTGCCGATTCCGAAGCCTTGAGATGCGCCGATTCCTTTAAGCATTAAACCCACCCTTTCATTAAGCCGCGGCAATATTATTCTTCGCCGAAGCCCGATGTGATAAGCTCTTCGGCTTTTTTGAGCATTTCGTTTTCGTCTGCACCGCTGCACTCTACGGTGATTTCGCTTCCGCATTTGATGCAGCCTGCCATTATATTCATAATGCTCTTGCCGTTGATCCTTTTACCTCCGAAAACAATGTCAACTTCCGAAGAGAATTTAGACATTTCCGTTACAAAGGTGTTTGCCGGACGCATATGAAGTCCCATTTTATTAGTGATTGTAAAAGTTTTCTGTACCATAATAATTCTCCTTATGTTTGATACCTGCCGAGAGGATGATGCCCCTCGGCACGGTTTTTGATTGTTTGTTATACGGATTCTTTACGATTCTTTTTAAGAAGACCGAGCATCAGTGCTCCGACAACCGAGCCTGCAATAAGGGCTACGATATAGAGAAGCGGATGGTCGCATACTATAAATGTGAAGATTCCGCCGTGAGGTGCGGGGCATGTAACATTGAACAGCGATGTAAGAGCACCTGCGACAGCAGAGCCTACTAAGCATGAGGGGATAACTCTGACCGGGTCGGAAGCGGCGTAGGGGATAGCACCCTCCGTAATGAAGCACAGACCCATAAGATAGTTTACGGGGCCTGATTTGATTTCTTCCGATGTCCACTTCTTCTTGTTGAAGGTTGTCGAAAGTGCGATTGCAATCGGGGGAACCATACCGCCTATCATAACAGCCGCCATAATCCATGTGTTGCCGTCGGCTATTGCAGCCGTGCCGAAAACATAAGCCGCCTTGTTGAACGGGCCGCCCATATCCGTTGCCATCATTGCCGCAAGTACTATGGAAAGGAGTATTTTGCTTGTATCGCCGAGCGACGAGAGGAACGAGGAAAGACCGGAGTTAACAACGCCTATAACGGGATTTATAAGACACATAAGAAGGCCCATGATAAGCGTGCCGAAAAGAGGATAGATAAATACGGGCTTTATTCCGTCCATTGATTTCGGAAGCCAAGAAAATGCCTTTTTGAGGAGATTTACAATAATACCGGCAAGGAAGCCTGCGAGCAGAGCGCCGAGAAAGCCCGATACCGCTTTGTCGTCTCCGGTAAGGCTTTGGTTTTCAATCAGCGAGCTGAAGGTGTAACCGTTTGCCGCAAATACGCCGCCTATCATACCGGGCAAAAGACCAGGTCTGTCGGCAACGGACGATGCGATATAAGCCGAAAGGATGGGGAGCATAAGCGCAAATGCCGCTTTGCCTATCCAGAACACAATTGCCGCAACGGGACTTGTGAAGCCGAAGGTTCCGCCGACATCGGCATTGCCTGCAAGCGTATCGAACAGGAAGCCGAGAGCTATGAGAACTCCGCCGCCGACAACGAACGGGAGCATATGCGAAACACCGTTCATGAGATGCTTATAAAGTTTGTGCCAGCCGCTTTCCTTTTCGTCGTCATCAATAGGCTGCTTTTCACTTTCGTCGGCGTGATATATCGCGGCTTTTCCGTCAACGATTTTTTTGATAAGCTCCTCGGGCTTGTTTATTCCGTTTGAAACCGAGGTCTTTACAACGGGCTTGCCGTCGAAACGTGCCATTTCGACGTTTTTATCTGCGGCAACGATTATTCCGTCGCATTCTTCGATTTCCTTTTTTGTGAGCACGTTTTTAGCACCGCCGGAGCCGTTGGTTTCGGCTTTGAGCGGATAGCCTAATTTTTCGCCCGCTTTTTCAAGTGCCTCTGCCGCCATATAGGTATGTGCTATGCCCGTCGGACAGGCTGTAACCGCGAGTATTCTGTAACCGTTCGGCTTTACTTCGGGTTTTACCGCTTCCTCGGGGTATTTCTCCGCTTCCTTTTTGTCGATTATTTCTAAAAATTCGTCCGTCGTTTTTGCGCCCCGTAGAGCCGCGCAAAATTCCGGTTCCATAAGCATTACCATAAGACGGGAGAGTATTTCGAGATGTAAATCTCCGTCAACGGGAGCGGCAATCATAAACAAAATGTCCGAGGGCTTGGAGTCGGGAGCACCGTAATCAACGCCGTTCGGAACCGTTATCGCCGAAAGACCGGGAGTCTTTACGCTGTCCGATTTTGCGTGCGGAACGGCAATTCCTTCTCCGATTGCGGTCGAGCCCTGAGCCTCTCTTGCAAGGATAGCCTCCTTGTACGCCGCCTTGTCGGCAAGATTTCCTGCCTTTTCGTGCAGGGAAATCAGCTTGTCGATTGCCTCTTCCTTGTCGGTGAGAGAAACATTAAGAGCAATCGCATCCTTTTTTAATAAGTCGATGATTTTCATAAGTATTCCTCCTTATTTATACTCCGCGTTAAAGACGCGTTCAATTTCTTCACGGGTTGCAAGCTTTTCTGAAAAGGCCGTTGCGTTTCCGCACGCCGAGCCGAGTCTTAAAGCGTAGGAATAGTCGGCGGTCTTGATATATCCTGCCGTAAAGCCTGCTACCATACTGTCTCCGCAACCGACGGAGTTTATGAGCTTGCCCTTTGCGTTGCCTATTTTGTGGACGCTTCCGTTTTCGTCCGTAAGCATTGCACCGTCCTTTGCCATTGAAACAAGCACGTTTTTAGCACCCATTTCCTGAAGCTTTTTCGAATATTTTACAATGTCATCGTCGCTTTTAATTTGGACCGAGAACAGGTCGCCGAGCTCGTGATGATTCGGCTTTATTAAAAACGGTTTGTATTTGAGCACGTTTTTGAGCAGATCGCCCGTTGCGTCAACCACGCAGTTTATATTTCTGTCGCCGACTCTCTCAAGTATTTGCTCGTAAATGTCATCGGGGAGGGTGTTCGGGATAGAGCCTGCGAGGATAAGGTAATCTCCGCTCTTTATGCCGTCAAGCTTTCTTAAAAAGCTCTGCATATCATCTTTTGTGATTTCGGGGCCGCAGGCGTTCAAATCAATTTCCTTGTCGGCCTTAATTTTGACGTTTATTCTCGTATCGCCGTTTTTAAGATAATTAAAGTCGCAGCTGATATTGTCGTTTTTGAGCATTTCTTCAAGCTTTTTTCCGGTAAAGCCTCCGAGAAAGCCGAGTGCCGTGTTGGGAATTCCGAGCTGTGTGAGTATGACCGACACGTTGATGCCTTTTCCGCCGTAATAGATTTCTTCGCCGTCCGTACGGTTTATGTCGTCGGTTCTGAGAGCTTTGAGCTTCATCACATAGTCGAGAGCCGGATTCAGAGTAACGGTGTAAACCATTAAGCAGTTACCTCCTTCACTACCGTTTTTGATTTAAGCTGTTCGTCATCGCATTTGTCGCAGATTATACACGCCGCCGCAACCGGTGAAAATGATACCGCCGAAACTTTTCCGAACTTTGTGTGGTCGCAAAGCACATAGGTTACAAAGCTTCGCTCTATGGCAACGGCTTTTAGCATTGCCTCCTCGGTGTCCGGGGTTGTAAAGCCCTGCTTTTCGCTGACTCCGTTTGTTCCGATGAACGCTTTTGAAAAGTTATATTTCTGAAGATTTGAAGCGGCTACTAAGCCTATGATTGCCTCGGTTGTGCTTTTTAATTCACCGCCGATAACAAAAACCTTGCAGCCATTGGCCGTCAGCTCCTTTGCGTGGGCGATTCCGTTGGTTACAAAGGTTGCTTTGGAAGAGGTTATATATTTCGTCATAAGAAAGGTGGTCGTGCCTGCGTCGATAAAAGCGAAATCATCATCATTTATCTGCGATGCGGCATATTTTGCTATTGCTTCCTTTTCGTTTATGTTCATCAGCGATTTTTTGTTGAAATCCTCCTCGTTGTGGAGAAATTCCTGCCCGAGAACAGTCGCTCCGCCGTGAACCTTGTTTATTTTCCCGAGCTGGGAAAGAGCCAAAAGGTCACGCCTTATCGTAGATTCGCTTGTTTCGAATTTTTCGGCAAGCTTTGAAACGGTAACCGAGCCGTTCTGACGCAGAATTTCAAGTATCTGCGCTCTTCTGTCGGTTGTAAGCATATTCACACCTCCGATATCTCTGTTGTGCCTTAATTATACAAAACCGTTCAAATACAGTCAATATCACGCAATAAAATTCAGCGTTTGTGCTTATAGTGTGCCCATTTTGTTATCTAATATGCAATATTATTGAACCGTAAATGCGCACTTTTGCACGTTTTAAATTTTTCAATCATAAAAATACGCATCGGATAACATAAAAAAATCCGCCCGAAAGGCGGACGACATCAGCCATAAATTCCGTTAGCAGACGGAAAAAAGCCAATGAAAAACTGTGGCTTTTTCGTTTTTCTCGTTTTTGACAAAAATAAAAAACCGAAAGCCCTTGAAAACAAAGGCTTTCGGCATTGCTTGTGGCGCGCCAAAAGGGATTTGAACCCCCGACCTTCCGCTTAGGAGGAAGATGATAATGTCGAAAGATGAGTATTTGATAACCGATACGCCCGTCAAAGCGTTGACGGTTTTTGCAATGCCAATGATTCTTGGAAGTTTTTTTCAGCAAATATACAATATGGCCGACAGTCTGTTGTACAAAGAAGATTTTGCATGGATGAAAAAAACAAACCTTGTTGAGGTTAAATTGAGTTTTCCATTGTATTGTATTGCTCATGAATAAGAATAAAAAAAAGAACAGACAATGCTGAATACTCTGGAAACAAGAATATCTGAGTATAGTATGTAAGTTCGTAACAGAATGAAAGGAGCGATTCAAATGAGCAATTTGGAAAATTATATGAAACAGCAAGCAATTTTTTGTGAACAAAATGATAGCATTAGTAAGAATCTGTATTCAGAGTATGGTGTAAAAAGAGGCTTACGAGATGAAAAAGGCCAAGGTGTGTTGACAGGGCTTACAAATATTTCTGATATAAAAGCTTTTGAATATCATGATGGAGTAAAGAGCCCATGTGATGGCGAGTTATCTTATCGTGGTTATAATATAAAAGATTTAGTAACAGGAGGTAAAGGAAAAAGGTTTATCTTTGAAGAAGGAGCATATCTTCTTTTATTCGGAGAATTGCCAACTAATACACAGTTAATGGAATTTCAGGGAAAACTATCTGATTGTATGGAACTACCGACTGACTTTACCAGAGATGTCATTATGAAAGCACCTACATCAGATATTATGGGTTCTATGACTCGAAGTATTCTTACATTGGGCTCTTACGATAAGGAGAAAGAAAGTCTTGAAATTCCGAATGTGCTAAGGCAGAGTATGCAGTTGATCGCAGTATTTCCTATGTTAGCAGTATATGCATACCATGCTTATTGTCATTATGAAAAAAACGAAAGTATGTATATTCATAGACCTGAAAAAGATTTATCTATTGCTGAAAATTTCCTGCGCCTATTAAGACCAGATACAAAATTCACAGAACTGGAAGCAAGAGTACTGGATATAGCATTATTGTTACATATGGAACATGGTGGTGGTAACAATTCTACATTTACTACACGGGTAGTAACATCTTCAGGTTCAGATACTTATTCTGTTATTTCAGCAGCAATGTCATCCTTAAAAGGAAAAAAACATGGCGGTGCAAATCTGATGGTAATGAATATGATGGATGATATTAAAAGTCATGTGAAAGATTATGAAGACGAAGAGGAAATTACATCATATCTGAGTAAGATTTTGAAGAAAGAGGCGTTTGATCAGAAAGGACTTATTTATGGAATGGGACATGCTGTGTATTCTATTTCAGATCCGAGAGAAAGGGTGTTCAAAGGCTTTGTAGAACAACTCGCAAGGGATAAAGGACGTGAGAAAGATATGACCCTTTATAACAATATTGAGAAGATTGCACCTAAGTTGATTGCAAAGCAGCGTCAGATATTCAAAGGAGTAAGTCCTAATATAGATTTCTATAGTGGTTTTGTGTATGATATGTTGAATATTCCAAGAGAATTGTACACGCCATTATTTGCGATAGCAAGAATTGCTGGTTGGAGTGCACATCGCCTGGAAGAATTGATAACTACAGATAAGATCATTCGACCGGCATATAAGAGCCTAGTCAGCAAAAAAGAATATATAGAAAGAGAGGAACGATAATATGGGAGCAGGAACCAGTGCAGAGGAGTTTTTTTTAAAGAGCATCAATGTTGAAAGCATATTTGAATTTATTGAAAGAACAGATTATTTGTTCCTTTATAGTATAAAGGAATGTGTTGAAAAATCAGACTGTCATGAAGGAGTATATCTTTCAGAAGTGGCAGAATACATGAAATTATCGATTCCAGAAACATCTAAGATGGTAAAAAGTCTTGAAAATAAAGGATATATTATCTGGAAATTAGATGAAAAAAAAGAAAGAACATACCTTGTTTTGACGAACAAGGCAATTGAATTAAGTAATTGTCAGAAAGAAAAAATGATAGAAGCTTATGAAAAAATCATATCGAATATACAAGAAGATGACCTGGCAGTTACACAGTGTACATTGAGAAAAATCCGACAGCTTATGGAAGAAATAAAATAGTGATTAATACAACGGAGTAAGAAAAGCTCCTTCATATATTAGAATAAAAATATGACTGTTTCTTTAAAAAGAAGCCGGTCATATTTTTTTATGAAAAATAAATTTTGTTGATGTTAAATTGAGATTGACTTTGTATTGTATAAGTATAAAATAAAAAGGAATCATGTGATGTACAATGAAAAAGTATAAAATATGTAAAATCCTTCTTGTTATACTGTCAATTTTTTTATGTGTGGTTTTTTATGAATCATTTGGAATCTGTATTGCATATAAAAAACGGCCGGAAGTGTCTAATACCATCAAAAAAGAAACACAAAATGATTCGTGGAACGAACGCAGCGAGAATATGGAACGAGCAGTGATCATAGAAAAAAATCCAGAAGCACTTTTACAAAGAGTGCGTTTGATCCGAAATGCAAAAGAAGACATTATTCTTTCTACTTTTGCATTTCAATCAGATGAAAGTGGAAAATTGATCTTAGGAGCACTGCATGATGCGGCAGACAGAGGTG
>OIYD01000287.1_pt1 | contig 46264 bp, 42 predicted proteins | sample 1588141 | NCBI WGS metagenome assembly OIYD01 (sample SAMN03283259) | human gut metagenome | biome: human-associated habitat; material: feces | host: Homo sapiens | place: USA | collected 2013
TCGGCATAAGCCTTCTTTTGAACCACTCGCCTAGCGAGTGGTTTTCTTCATACAAGGAGAGGGAAACCCGTGAAATGGTTTCCCTCTTTTGATAAACATATGTAAATAATGAAAGCCGTCAGTCCGCCTCCTGCCAGCCCTTGCAGACGTCGCACCACATGGAAAAGCCGGAAGAATACCGCTCAAGCTCCGCAATAGAAAGCTCCACAGCGCTGTTTGAGCTGCCGCACGCGGGAAACACGGACGAAAAGCGTCTGAGCGACTCGTCAAGATATACGGCGACGCCTTCGTTTACTGCAAACGGGCAGACGCCGCCGACAGCGTGGCCGACAAGCGTTTCGGCCTCTTCGGGCGTAAGCATTTTCGCTTTCGTATGGAACATGTCCTTATATTTGCGGTTGTCAACCTTCGCGTCGCCCGCGGCCACAACCAGGACGGGCTTCCCCTCCACCATAAAGGAGAGCGTTTTCGCGATACGCGCAGGCTCGCAGCCCGCGGCGAGCGCCGCAAGCTCCACCGTTGCGCTCGACGTATCGAACTCCATTATTCTGTCTGCAATGCCGAGCGTTTCGAAATACGCCCGCACCTTTTCTATTGCCATTTGAATTCTCCCTTTCTCCTGTTATGTATACCGGCGTGTCAAAGCTGGCCGCATTCCAGCATCGACTGCGCCGCGAGCATCGCCCCGAGCTTGCCGCTGTGGAAGTTGAGCGCGCCCTGCATCCAGGCGGCGTATGGCTCGCGCAAGGGGGCGTCCGCCGAAAGCTCAATAGAGGCGCCGAGCGTGAACGCGCCCGCCGCCATGATTACCTTGCTGTCGTAGCCGGGCATGTCCCAAGGCTCGGGCACGACGAAGGAATCGACAGGCGCGCCCTTCTGTATCCCGCGGCAGAACGCCGTGAGCGCTTCGCTTGTTTTGAGCTTCAATACCTGTATAATATCGGCGCGCTCGTCGCAGTAGCGCGGGGAAACCTCAAACCCGAGTATTTCAAAAAGCGCGGAGGCAAAAATTGCCGTCTTGACAGCCTCGCCCGTTACGTGCGGCGCGCTGAACGCGCCCATGAAAAGCTCGCGGTTGTTACCAAGCGTCGCGCCGATTTCCCTTCCGGTAGAGGGCGTGGTCAGGCGGCATGCGCACTGTTCCACGAGCTCTTTTTTGCCCGCGATGTATCCGCCGGTCGGCGCGATTCCGCCGCCGGGATTTTTAATGAGCGAGCCCGCCATCAAATCGACGCCGTTTGCAAGCGGCTCCTCCTTCTCTATGAACTCGCCGTAGCAGTTGTCGAGCATCACAATACAATCCGGCGCAAGCTCTCTTGCTCTGCGCGCAATCTGCCCGATTTCACCGATATGGAGCGACGGGCGCAGGCTGTAGCCGCGCGAACGCTGGATATAGACCATTTTTGTATCGGGCGTGATGTTCTCCATCGCGCCATAATCGACCGTGCCGTCCGCCATTAAATCGAGCTGGCTGTACTCGATGCCGAAATCCCTGAGCGTGCCGCTGTTACAGCCCGCTTCCTCACCGATACCGATGACGCCGAGCAGCGTGTCGTACGGCGTTCCCGTAACGCACACCATCTTGTCCCCAGGGCGCAGCACACCGAACAGCGCAACAGCAAGCGCGTGCGTACCGCTTACAAAATTATGGCGCACCAGCGCGTCCTCAGCCTCAAATACTGTCGCGAAAACCTCGTCGAGCGCGTCTCGGCCGCGGTCGCCATAGCCGTAGCCGGTGGAGGAAACAAAATGGCTTTCGCTCACACCTGCTTTCTGGAACGCGTACAGCATCTTCTGCTGGTGGTATTCCTGTATTTCCTCTGTGTATGTCAGCTGCGGCGCGCAAAGCTCCAGCGCCCTGCCCGCCGCGTCCGTAATTTTTTTGTCGAACTGAAAAAACTGTCTGCTCATGGTTTTCCCCTGATTCTATGTATTTTTCTATTATTATTAACGCGTATGCTCCCGCCAGCTCCCGCAGGCTTTAAAACCAAGCCGTTCATAAAAACGTTCGGTTTCCCGCGAGGAACAATGCAGGAACAAATTCGTCCTGCCCTCCCTTTGAAGCTTACCGATAAGCATAAGGACAGCCTGTGAACCAAAGCCCCGGCGCCGTTTGTCCGGCGCGCAGCACACTCCGCCGAGCACCGCCGCGTTATCGCACTGGTAAAGGCTCAAGGCGCACGAAGTAAGCGTCCCGCTGCCGCGCAGGGCAATTATATCTGCACATCCGTGGCGCGTCATATGGGACATATCGAGAAGAAAGGATTCATAATCCGGCGGATGAAACCCTTCTCCCGCGCAATCCCTCAACAAATTATGCAGCTCTCCCAAGCCGGGGGCCTGTGGCTGTAAAGGAAGCATGGGCTGTGAAACGCCGTTTTTTACAAAACACATGGTTTTCCCGCCGGCGGCAGAAGCCGCCGCGGGTTTTAAATCAAACGCTCCATCATAAAGGGCGCTGCGAAAGCCAGCCATTTTGAGAAAACCGCAAAGCTCTTCCTCATCCGCCCCAGGGCAAATGTCCAGCACGGCGTTTCCCGCATACCTTGACAGGAAGGCCGTAACCGCAGCGCCCTGCTCCTGCATCCAGAATTCGCAGAGGTTTGTTCCTTTGTACGCCTTATAAAGGGACAGGATGCGCGTGTTATACGGGTTTGGCGTTTGCTTTTGCCGGCTTATGATTCGCGCTTCAAACCCGCCGCCCGCCGCGTAAATCATTTTACGTTTCCTCCGGCGATTTTTTCCGCCGTGCCCAATACCGTGACATATACCGCGTCCAAATCCTCCTGCGCCGCGACCGTGCAGGCGCTGTGCAGGTACCGGCACGGAAGCGAAACCGCCGCGGTGCGCACGCCGCCGCGCGAGCAATGGATGGCGCCCGCGTCGTTGCCGCCGGCGACCGCCTGCTTGGGCTGTGTTTTCACGCCCGCCTCCCTGCCGGCCGACAGCGCGAGCTTATAATACGCGCTGTCGTAAATCGTGCGCTTGTCCATAAAGGAAACTACCGCGCCTTCCCGGAGGCGGCAGACCTGTTTCTGCTCCTCCACGCCAGCCGCGTCTGCCGCCGTCGTCGTTTCCACGACGATTGCAGCCTCTGGGTCAAGCGTATACGCAGCCGCTTTTGCCCCGCGCAGCCCGACCTCCTCCTGTACGACGAATGAAAAATACATATCGTACTGGAGCTCGGTTTTCAGCATCTCGATTAAAACAAGGCAGCCGGCCCTGTCGTCGAGCGCCTTTGAGATAATCCGGCCGTCCTTGCAGATAAACGGGCTGTCGAACGCGGCATAATCGCCAATATCGATAAACTGCTCCGCCTGTTCTTTATTTTCCGCGCCGATATCGATATAAATTTTATCCATCGGCGGCATTTTGTCCTTTTCATCCGGCTTGAGCAGGTGGATGGGCTTGATGCCGAACACACCCTTGACCGCGCGCGGGCCCACTGTGACCGGCTTGCCGCAGACAACCCTGCGGTCGATGCCGCCGACCGGCTCAACGCTCAGCATGCCGTCGCGCGTGATATCGGTCACGATAAAACCCACCTCGTCCATATGGGCGCTCAAAAGCAGCTTTGTTTTCGCCGGATTTCTGCCCTTTTTAAAGGCGAGCACATTGCCCATGCCGTCTACTGTCACGCTGTCGGCACAGTCCTTTATTTCGGACAGTATGATTTCACGCACACGGCCCTCGTCGCCTGAGACGCCGTTTGTGCGGCAAAGCCTTTCCAAAAGTGCCATATCTATCATAACGACGCGCTCCTTTCCAGCACATAGGCGCAGATTAACTCAGCCACGGCTTCGATATCGTTTAAATCGACAACCTCCGCCTGCGTATGCATACTGCGCTGCGGAATCGATACGAGCGCCGTTTTTACGCCGCCGCGCGCGCAGGAGATATAGTCCGCGTTCGTTCCCGTGGCGGCTCCCATCACCTCGAGCTGGTGCGGGATATTTTTTTCGTTTGCAATCGCAACGAGCCTTTTTGACATCTCGCCGGAAATCGTCGGGGCGATTGCTATCATACCGCCCTTACCCATCGCGCCGCTTTTTTCCGCTGTAACGCCGCTTTGCCTCGCAAAGCTGACGTCTACGGCTATCGCCTCGTTCGGGTATGCAGCGAACGCGGCGGTACGCGCGCCGCTGCCGCTGATTTCCTCCTGAGCGGTCAGCGCCACGGTCACTTTGCACCTGAGCGTTTCCCCGCTGAGCTTTTCGGCGCAGCGCAGCATAACGGCAGCGCCGGCTCGGTTGTCGAGCGCGGCGCAGGAAACGCGCGCCCCAAGCAGCTGCTTCGGCTCGCTGTCGAACACAATGCGGTCTCCGAGGGATACGCGCTCCTTCACCTTTTCCGCGGGAAGCCCTGTGTCGAACCACAAGGCGTCCGCCGCTATGGGCTTGTCCTCCCCGCCGTCGCTCAGGTGCGGCGGCATACAGCCGCAGACGCACGGCACCTCTTCTTTCCCGAGTACGATAAACGGGCTGCCCTGTAAAACACGCCGGTCGATTCCACCGCACGGCTCCGCTTTCAAAAAGCCCTTGCTGTCGATGCCTGTGACAATCAGGCCGATTTGGTCGAGGTGCGCGTCGAGCAGGATATGGAAGGAAGCGTCCAAATCCCCCAGCACACCAAACAGGTTGCCGTTAATATCCTCTTCCACCTGCGCGTATTTGCCCAGGTACTCCCCGGCAATCCCGGCCGCCGCATGCTCCGTTCCGGAAACGCCGCGCGCCGTACACAGGGAAAACAACAGTTCTTTCAATTGTTTCATCCTTCTTTTGCTTTTAATTTATGGACCAGCTCTTTAAAATGCTTGCCCCTCAAGTCGAAATTCGGGTAGAGGTCAAAGCTGGCGCTCGCGGGAGACAGCGATACGATATCGCCGCTATGCGCGTTTTCATGCGCGGCCTCCACTGCCTGCTCCATATTTTCCACCCGTATAATAACGGGATGCCCGCATTTGTAGTTTTCGGCGTTTTTAACTGCTTCTTCTATCTTGCCGGCAGTCGCTCCCATTAAAATGAGCAGCTTTACTTTTTCGTTGATAACGGGGCCGAGCGGCCCGTAGGGAATCATTTTATCGTACCCGCCCGCAATGAGAATTATTTTTTCATCATATAGCGAGAGCGTTCCACAGGCGGTGCGCGTAGGGCTGGAGGCGATTGAGTCGTTATAATACCTGACGCCCTGAAGCTCGCGGACAAATTCCGCGCGGTGCTCCACGCCGCCGAAATCCCGCGCAACACGGCGTATAGTATCCGCATCGGCCATTCCCCATACCGCCGCGACCGCGGCTAAGTAATTTTCCACATTGTGCATACCGGGGATTTTGATGTCGGAAATATCCATCACCTTTTTAGCATTTCCGTTTTCCGCCATCATAATACTACCGTCTTTTTCCGTATAGCAGCCGTTTAAAAGCGTTTGCCTGCGGCTGAAGCCGTAAACCATGCCGCGGCAGTCCGCCGCAAAGCCCTTTGTAATTTCGTTATCCATATTGAGCACCGCGCGGGAAAACGCGTTCTGGTGCAGGACGATGTTCTTTTTCGCGTCGATGTACTCCCGCATATCCTTATGGATATCGAGATGGTTCGGCGCAAGGTTCGTCACAACGGCAATTTCAGGGCTTTGGCGCATGGAAATCAGCTGGAAGCTCGACAGCTCCACGACGGCTATGTCTGTGTCCTTTATCGCTTCGATTTCAGGCAAAAGCGGTTTGCCGATATTGCCGCCTAAATGTACGGTTTTGCCCGCGGCCTTTAAAAGCTCCGCAATAATCGAGGTCGTAGTCGTTTTGCCGTCGCTCCCCGTCACAGCGATGATTTTACACGGGCACAGCTCGAAGAAAACCTCCATCTCAGACGTAACCGCCACACCGCGCTCACGAAAAGCATTGAGCTCATCCATATAAAAGCGCATGCCGGGCGTGCGAAACAGGATATCCGCATCGAGATTATTTAAATAACCCTCGCCAAGGCTCAAACGCGCGCCGGCGTCCTGCGCCTGCCCCGCCGCTTCACCAAGCTGCTCCCGTGTTCGTTTATCGCAGGCCGTTACCTGCGCGCCGTAGCGCGAAAAAAGCGAAATGAGCGGGTAATTGCTTTTCCCGATGCCGCACAGCGCGACCTTCTTTCCCTTTAAGCTTGTTAAAAAACGCGCGGCCTTACTGTCCATATTATCTTCTGCCTTTCAAAATAGGTATTGTGATATGATACGTAGCTACGACTGATTATACTGATTTTTGGAAAAAATATCAACCGCAAACGCCGTATTAAGAATAAAACGCGGTTGAAAAGCACGGTGTACGATGATAGAATGAAATTATCCCAAATGGGAGGAGTCCGAGTCCCCTATGATTTACGATTTTTTGGCGCTCGATAAAAATTGCGGTACGCCTTTGTATATCCAGCTTTATAATAAAATTAAAACGTCCGTGGAAAGCGGGGCTCTGCGGCACGGGGAACGGCTTCCGTCCATCAGGCGGCTGTCCGCCGACCTCGGTTTGAGCAAAACGACCGTGGAAAGCGCCTACGGGCAGCTTTGTGTCGAGGGATATATTAAAAATATGCCCCAGCGCGGTTTTTTTGTGCAGGCACAGCCGCACCTCCATTTTGAGGAAGAAGCGAGAGCGGAAAAAAGCGCCGGGCCCGGTAAAAGGAAGCAGCCGGCAGTGGTCCGCTATGACCTGAGCAGCAGGAGCGTGGACGCAAACGCGACGAACCTGAAGCTCTGGCGTAAATATATCAAGGACGTATTAAACTGCGAGTACCTAATCAATTCCTACGGCGACCCGCAGGGCGAGCCGGAGCTGCGGCGCGCGCTCGCGTCCTATTGCTACGGCGTGCGCGGCGTTGTAGCCGATGAAGGCAGGATTATAATCGGCGCGGGCACGCAGCCGCTTTTATACCTGGTTTGCGGCCTGCTCAGGAACGGCTGTAAAACGGTCGCAATGGAAGCAAACGGCTCGCGCCACGCGGCGCAGGTCTTTCAGGACTGCGGGCTTCCGGCCATGACGGTTGAAAGCGACAGCGACGGGATTATACCGACGCGGCTATTCGACAGCGGGGCGGATATTTTACTGCTAAACCCCTCCGGCTCCCTTAAAACAGGGCGGTCAATCCGCATGAACCGCCGCTACGAGCTGCTCGAATGGGCGCAGGAAGGAAACCATATTATCATTGAAGACGACTACAACGGAGAGCTGCGCTACAACACGCGCCCAATTCCCGCTTTGCAGGGGCACGACAGCGAGCGCGTAATTTATTTAGGCTCCTTTTCAAAGCTTTTACTGCCGTCGGTAAGAATAGGATATGCCGTTTTGCCGCAAAATCTTATAGAACGCTTTCAAAAAAGCGCGGAATTTTACAACCAGACCGCTTCCAAAACGGAGCAGCTGGCGCTGGCGCGGTATATCGGCGACGGCCAGCTTGAACGCCACCTCCGCCGGCAGCGCCTGCGTTACAGCGAAAAAAGCGCGCAGCTTATGGCTATGCTTAAAAAATATATGCCGGCAGAAACGCAGATACAACTGCTGGAAACCTCGCTTGCCGTCAAGGTGACCTTGAAGGAGGCGCTCGAGCAGCCGGGCTTTCATGAAAAGCTCGCGCAAAGCGGTATCAAGATAATAGCGGACGGCGAGCAGGATGCGTACAGCTTCAAGCTGGGCTTTTCCGGTATCGAGACAGGCAAAATCGAGGACGCCGCCGCTTTGATTGCGGGCATAATAAAAACGCACCCCCGAAAGGATGCGCAATAAGCGTAAGGTATAAATATATATTTTATTCTTCCGCCCTGCCGAGCAGGAAATCGACGGATACCTCTAAAATATCGGCAAGCGCAACGAGCTCCACATCCGTAACAAAACGGATTTGCCCCTCAAGCTTTGAAAGGCCGGATGCGTTCATGTCCACCCCGTTGACCTGAAGCTGCGCCAGAAGCTCTTTTTGCTTCATCCCTTTTTTCTTGCGGGCAGCCTCTACCCTGGCGCCCACGAGATTCCTTGTGCCGAGTTCCTGTTTACGCAATCTCATCATTACCACTCCAATAAGTTAAATAACGCCTGAAAAAACGCTGTTAAGCAAAGCTATTATATATCTTCTATGGAAAAAAAACAAGTGAATTTTACAAAATTTTTTCTTTATCGTCCTTTTATTGCATAAATTGTGTCAGATTTGAAAGGATATTCAAAATCTTGTGCTATCCTTTTTCTTAATTTTTTCCATATACCGTTCCATACAAGGAGGTTTCAGCAATGAATAAAAATGAATTTATGAAAGAATCGACCGGCTTTTTAAGCTATCTTTACGACGCCTTTTCCGATTTGCCGGAGCTTGCGGCCAAGGACTTCCGGCCGGAAAGCTGCGTACTTGTAATCGTAGATATGGTAAATGGGTTTGTAAAGGAAGGAAAGCTTTCAAGCCCGCGCGTTTTTCAAATCAAAGACCGCGTCGCAAGGCTTGCAAGCGAATGCCTGCGCCGGAAAATCGACGTTATCGCCTTTGCGGACAGCCACAATGACGACAGCCCGGAGTTTTCCTCCTATCCGCGCCACTGCGTCGGCGGGACGAGGGAGAGCGAGCTCGTAGACGAGCTAAAAGCGCTCAGCGGTATCCGCGTCATAAAAAAGAACTCGACCAACGGGTATCTGGAAGAGGAATTCCAGGCGTTTTTAAGGGAGCACCCGAAAACCGATACCTTCCTGGTCGCCGGATGCTGCACCGATTTATGCGTCCAGCAGTTCTGCCTGACGCTTAAAACAGGTTTTAACAAAGAAAACAAGCCCTGCCGGGTTATCGTCCCTACGGAGCTGACGGCAACGTTCGACCTGCCCTCCCATGACGGAGACTTTTCCGATTTAACAGCGTATTTCAACATGGGGTTAAACGGCATTGAAATGGTAAAGGATATTCTTTTGGACGACGCGGGAAAGGATGTAATCAAATGATACCTGACGGAAAAAGGAACCTTACTATGCTGACCGATTTTTATGAGCTGACGATGGCGGGCGGTTATTTTGAAAACGGGCTGTGCGGCACGGTTGCATATTTCGATATGTTTTTCCGCCGGGTGCCCGATAACGGCGGCTACGCGGTGATGGCCGGAATCGAGCAGGTGATGGATTATATAAAAAACCTGCATTTTACACAAGAGGACATCGCCTATCTTCGGGATAAGGGCATTTTCAGCGAAGCGTTTTTGGACTATCTGAAAAGCTTTTCGTTCACCTGCGATATTTGGGCGGTGCCTGAAGGCACGCCGGTTTTCCCCGGCGAGCCGGTCGTCACCGTGCGCGGGCCGGTCATACAGGCGCAGTTTATAGAAACGATGCTGCTGCTGTGCATCAACCACCAGAGCCTGATTGCAACCAAGTCAAGCCGAATCTGCCGCGCCGCGCAGGGCAAGGCGGTGATGGAGTTCGGCTCGCGCAGGGCGCAGGGCTTTGACGCCGCCGTCCTGGGGGCGCGGGCGGCTTATATAGGCGGATGCGCGGGCACGGCCAATGTGCTTGCGGACCGCGTATACCAGACGCCCGCGCTGGGCACTATGGCGCACAGCTGGGTGCAGATGTTCGACAGCGAGTTCGACGCATTCAAAGCCTACGCGCTGCGTTACCCGCGGGACTGTACGCTGCTTGTAGACACATACAGCACGCTGAAGTCCGGCGTTCCGAACGCTATCCGCGTATTTAAAGAGGTGCTCGCGCCGCTTGGGTACCGTCCGTCGGGTATCCGCATAGACAGCGGCGATATTACGTATCTTTCAAAAAAAGCGCGTAAAATGCTCGACGAGGCCGGGTTTCCAGACTGTAAAATCTGCGCGTCAAACTCCCTTGACGAATACCTGATACGCGATATGTTTTTACAGGGTGCGCCGATTGATTTGTTCGGTGTTGGGGAACGGCTGATTACCGCTTCCTCCGAGCCGGTATTCGGCGGCGTTTATAAGCTTGCCGCCGTTGAGAAGGACGGCGAAATCGTACCAAAAATCAAAATCAGCGATAATGTTTCAAAAATAACAACGCCGTGCTTTAAGGACCTCTACCGCCTGTACGACAGGGCGAGCGGCAAAGCGATTGCGGACGTCGTCACGCTCTTTGGTGAGGAAATCGACGACCAAAAGCCGTATGAGCTGTTCGACCCGCAGTACACCTGGAAGCGCAAGACCGTGACGGATTTCCGCGCGCGGAAGCTGCGCGTACAGCTTTTTAAAAACGGAAAGCCCGTCTACCAGAGCCCGGCGCTTGCTGAAATTAAAAAAAATTGCGCCCTGCAGCTCGAAACCCTATGGGACGAGGTCAAGCGTTTTGAAAACCCGCACAACTATTATGTCGATTTGTCGCAGAGGCTTTGGGAGCATAAGGAAGCGCTCATCAAGAAAAACAAGGTTTGAGCACAGACGCTCCGCCCATAAAAAAACACACCGCCCACGCGGTGTGTTTTTATTTAAGAGGTTTGCGACCAGGCCTGTAAGCCGGGTTCTGTCTTGAACAGCCATCTATCTTGGCGCCGCGTTGCCGCGCGCGCTCAATGCCACCTCCGCAAGACGCGCCGGGCCGGCGCATACGTCTCTCCACGGTGTTGCTCCGAATAGGGTTTGCAGGGCCGTCAGGTTCCCCTGACGCCGGTGAGCTCTTACCTCGCCTTTCCACCCTTACCTGTAAAACAGGCGGTATCTCTCTGTTGCACTTTCCCTGGGGTCGCCCCCGGCGGCCGTTAGCCGTTATTCATGCCCTGTGGAGCCCGGACTTTCCTCGGACAGGCGCTTTCGCGCGCTGCCCGCGGCTGTCCGGCCTGCTCGCACTTCCTATTTTAATAGATGCGCGCGTCTTTGTCAAATAAGGATTGCGCGTGCGCCGATTTTGTATTATACTGGAAAGACAGTTCGTCTATAATTTAACAAGCAATATGTTGTATTTGCCGGAAAGGAAGTCGGATTATGGATATCAAAGAAAAATCCCTGAAAAAACATTATGAATGGAACGGCAAAATAGAGGTTATCTCCCGCGTGCCAATCAATACAAGGGAAGATTTATCCCTTGCGTACACACCGGGCGTAGCACAGCCCTGTATGGCCATCCATGAGGATTATAAAAAGTCGTTTGAGCTTACAAGAAGGAACAACCTGGTCGCGGTTGTGACCGACGGGACGGCGGTGCTCGGGCTTGGGGACATCGGGCCTGAGGCGGGTATGCCCGTTATGGAGGGTAAATGCGCGCTGTTCAAGGAGTTCGCCGGGGTAGACGCGTTCCCCATATGTATCCGCTCAAAAAATATTGAGGATATTGTCAAAACAGTTTACCTTATCTCAGGAAGCTTCGGCGGCATCAATCTGGAGGACATCGCCGCGCCGCGCTGCTTTGAGATTGAGCGCAGGCTCAAGGAAATCTGCGATATACCCGTTTTCCACGACGACCAGCACGGGACCGCAATCGTCGTGGCGGCGGCACTGCTCAACGCGCTGAAGGTCGTCGGCAAGAAAATAGAGGAAATCCGCATCGTAATCAACGGCGCGGGCTCCGCGGGCATTGCGATTGCAAAGCACCTGCTGAACATGGGCGTAAAAAACATGGTTATGTGCGACCGATTCGGTATTCTGTGCAAGGGCATGGAAGAGCTAAACGAAGAGCAGGCGTATATGGCGGGCGTTACAAACAGGGAAGGAAAAACAGGCACGCTTGCAGACGCGATGAAGGGCGCCGATATGTTCCTGGGCGTTTCCGCGCCGGACATCGTTACGCAGGAAATGGTGGGAACGATGGCGGACAGCCCAATTGTGTTCGCAATGGCCAACCCAACGCCTGAAATTATGCCCGGGCCTGCAAAAAAAGCCGGCGCGGCCGTCGTTGGGACGGGGCGTTCCGACTTTCCAAACCAAATTAACAACGTGCTGGCTTTCCCCGGCATTTTCCGCGGCGCACTCGACTGCCGCGCGCGTGAAATCAACGAGGAAATGAAAATGGCAGCCTCGCTTGCAATCGCGGGCCTTGTCACGCCGGAAAAATTAAACGCCGAATACATCCTGCCAGACGCGCTCGACAAGCGCATTGGAAAGGCAGTCGCGCAGGCCGTCATGGACGCCGCACGGAAAACGGGCGCGGCAAGGCTATAAACCATTTCAGATAATGTCCACGTATAGCTCTTTTGCCCTTGCAAGCAAAAGGGCTTTTTTATTTTCGAGCCTGCCGTCTATGACCTCGCCGAGCAGCATGGCAAGCACGCGCCCCATCTCTTTTCCGGCGGGGTATCCCGCTGTGAGCAGGTCTTTCCCGTTTAGTTCCAAATCTTTGAGGGAGAAGCAGTCGCCGCGCGCAAGCACCTCGCTGAGCATGCTTTCATAATCCGCAATCAGCCTAAGCTTTTCTTCCCTGCGGTAACTGGACTGCGCGTCCGCGTCAGCCATGCGGACCTGTACAAGCTTTTTCGCCGCTTGCTCCCCCACCCTGCTTAAAAGCCTGCGTACCGCGCGCGCGGACGGTTCGCAGCGGTAATCGTGGTATAAAACCAGCTGCACGGCCTCTTCCGCCAGGCTGGTTGGAAGGCGCAGACGCGTTAAAATCCCCTGCGCCATCTCAGCGCTTTTTTGGGGGTGTCCGCGGTAATGGGATACGCCCTGTCCATCGGTTGTTTTACAAAGCGGCTTTCCTATATCGTGCAATAGCATGACAAGGCGCAAATCCCTTTGCGGCGCGATGCTTTCCACCGATTTTGCCGTATGCTCCCATAGCGGCAGGTTGTGGTACGGCGTATTCTGGTCAAAATGAAGCATCGGCGCAAGCTCCGGCAGGAAAACGAAAAACACCTGCGGAAATTCACGCAATACCCTGCCCGCGCCTTGGCCGCACAGCAGGGAAAGCAGTTCCTTTGCAATGCGCTCATTCGCTATATTTAAAAGCCTGTCTTTTTCTTTAAGAACAGCGTTTGCCGTCTTTTTTTCTATCGCAAAATCAAGCTTTGATGCAAAGCGCAACGCGCGCAGGATACGCAGGGCGTCCTCTTCAAACCGTTTTTCCGGTTCCCCGACACAGCGTATCAGCCTTTTGTTCAAATCAGACCTGCCGCCAAAGCAGTCTATGAGACCGTCGCGTTCATTGTACGCCATGGCATTGACTGTAAAATCCCGGCGGCATAAGTCCTCCTCAAGCCGTGGTGTAAAGGCTACGCTGTCCGGGCGGCGGTTGTCGCTGTACGTGCCGTCCACACGGTAGGTTGTCGCTTCAAATAAAACGCCGTCCTCCACAATTCCCACTGTGCCGTGCCGGATTCCGTTCAAAACAAGCGTGTACCCTGGAAAGCAGGCGGCAATTTGTTCCGGAAGGGCATTTGTCGTAATATCCCAGTCATTCGGCTTGCTTCCAAGCAGGCTGTCGCGCACGCAGCCGCCCACAATATAAGCTTCAAAGCCGTTTCTCCCCAGGGTATCGAGTATCTTTTTCGCACCCTGCGGCATTTCGATTTTCATTTGGTTCCCCGCCCTTCCTTTTCATATCGTACGGTTATTTTACCATAAAAAATGAAATTTTAAAAAATTTTTCTGTTTTCCCTTAAATATAAACAAATTTTGAATAAATTGTTACGTTTTTTCCCGAATTGTATTGACTTATGGTGAAAAAAGCTTTAAAGTTATAACGATTCACACAATATATTGTGGAAATCCGGTTTTTTCTCTATGCTTGCTCCCCTTTTGAGAAGAATACCGGAGCTTTTATTGTGTATTTTAAATGAAAGGAAGTAGAAAATGTCTTTTTTCAGTAAAATCAACAATTTCTTATTTCCCGGCGCAAAGGAATACCCGAAAATCGGCGCGGGCAAAACGATGGTCCTGGGGCTTCAGCACGCGTTCGCCATGTCCTGCGCGACCATACTCGTTCCCCTGCTGACGGGGCTTGATGTTGGCGTTGCGCTCTGTATGGCGGGTGTGGGCACGATTGTCTTCCACCTGTGCACCGGCGGCCGGATGCCAACCTTCCTGGGCAGCTCGTTTGCCTTTATCGCGGCGCTGCAGGCGGTCATTGGGATTAAGGACCCCAACGGCGGCGGATGGGTTATTCCGCCGATGTACGGCGATACGCAGGCGGAAAGCATTCCATACGCGATGGGCGGCATTATTGTCGCGGGCGCGTTCTATTTACTGATTGCGCTGCTTATCAAGCTGTTTGGCAGCAAATTCATCGATAAGCTGTTCCCGCCGGTCGTACGCGGCGTCGGTATAGCGATTATCGGGCTGAACCTCGCAAGCTCCGCTATCAACAACATACAGAGCAACAACGGCTTTGAATTGTTCTCCCCCGGCTATTACTGGAGCTGGGGCATCGCGCTGTTTGTCTGCCTGACGGCTATCCTGCTTTCCTGCTATGGAAAGGGAATGTTCAAGCTTTCCTCTATCGTTATCGCGCTTGCCGCAGGCTACCTGATTACATTGCTCGTCTCATCAACCGGCTTAGCGCCCGAGGGATTGATGAATTTGCAGTCCATCAGCACGCGCGCCTGGGTTGAGATACCGAACTTCTCCCTGCCGAAATTTGACCTCTCCTCCATCATCATGATTGCACCGATTGCAATCGTTACCTGTGTGGAGCATGTAGGCGACGTTTACGCAAACGGCGCGGTCGTCGGCAAGGACTTTACGAAAAAGCCCGGCCTGCACCGCACGATGCTCGGCGACGGCCTTGCCACGATGATTGCCGGACTGTTCGGCGGCCCTGCAAATACCACATACTCTGAAAACACGGCGGTTCTTGCCGCAACCGGCAACTATAACCCTGTAACACTGCGCGTAGCCGCGCTCGTCGCAATTGTTATCAGCTTTTTCGGCAAGGCAATCGGCGTAATCGAGACTGTCCCGAACTGCGTGCTCGGCGGCGCCTGCATCGTGCTGTACGGCATGATTGCCTCGGTCGGCCTGCGCACGCTCGTTTCACACCAGGTTGACTTCACGAAAAACCGCAACCTGTGCATCGCGGCCGTCATGCTGGTGCTCTCTATGGGCGGTGCGGTCATCGGCGGACAAATCAACGGGGGCAGCTTTAGCCTGAGCGGTATTGGATTGGGCATCATTTCGGGCATCATCCTAAACCTTATTCTTCCCGAGGCCAAAAAGCAGAAACACGGCGAGGGAATCGTCCCGCCCAGCAGCGCCGATGTTATTCCCGATACGGAAGAGTAAAAAGAGTTGACAAAATAAATAACCGCACATATAATAAATAAAACACAGACAAAGCTTTCTTTGTCGGGCCGGTTATTCCGGCAGCGGATGGGTAACACAGCGTCCGCGGGACAATATATTATTGTTCCCGCGGATGCTTTTTTAATTTGTCAGGAAAAGGAGACGTTCCCATGGATACGGTACAAGCAAAAAAAATCGCAATGAGAGTCTCTTTTGTCTCTATTGCAGGCAATATTATTTTATCGGCCGGAAAGCTGATTGCAGGCGTGCTCGGCCATTCCAGCGCGATGGTTTCAGACGCCGTCCATTCGGCGTCGGACGTGCTGAGCACCATTGTGGTGATGGTAGGAATCAATATATCGAGCAAAAAAGAAGACAACAGCCACCAGTACGGTCATGAGCGTATGGAGTGCATTGCCGCGTTCATCCTGGCGGGCCTGCTCTTCGCAACAGGTGCTGGCATCGGCTTTTCCGGCGTGGAAAAAATCATACACGGGGGCGATTTGCAGGCGCCCGGCCTGCTTCCCCTGATTGCCGCGGTTGTTTCAATTGTCGTAAAAGAAGCGATGTACTGGTACACGGTGCTCGCCGCGAAGAAAATCAACTCCGCGTCCCTCAAGGCGGACGCCTGGCACCACCGCAGCGACGCGCTCTCCTCTGTGGGAAGCTTTGTCGGCATTCTGGGCGCGCGTATGGGCTTTCCGATTCTGGACCCGATTGCAAGCGTCCTAATCTGCCTGATGATTATCAAAGTATCTTACGATATCGTACGCGACGCTATCGACAAGCTCGTGGACAAATCGTGCGACGGCGAAACAATCCGCCGGATGCAGACGGTTATAATGGAGCAGGAAGGCGTGGAGGGCGTGGACCTGCTTAAAACACGGCTGTTCGGCTCAAAAATTTATGTGGATGTGGAAATCTGTGCGGACGGAAACCAGACGCTTATCAAAGCGCACGAAATCGCGGAAAATGTCCACCATGCGCTGGAACGCGATTTTCCCGACGTCAAGCACTGCATGGTACATGTAAATCCAAAGCAAAATAAACCGGAGCTACCGCCTGAGCAGTAAACATACTCTGGACAGGATAAGGCGTGAAGGATTCCCCGCCTTTTTATCAATTATGAAAGGCCCGCGGCATATCTGCCGCGGGCCTTTTTTCAGAAAGTAAAACGTGGATGGATTTTTCCTATTGTTACAGTAGGGCGGGGCTTTTCTCAGGGTGCGTAAACGTCCCAGGAGCCGCTCCATTTTCCGCCGGAAGACGAAAGGTTCGTATACAGGTTCTTACCGGATTCCACGGCTACGTCGCCGGTTTGGTAGTTATCTGTCGTCCAGCCGTCCTGGGCTACAAACAGGAACCCCTTTACGCCGGGGCTCGGAGTCTCTGTAAAGGTATACTTGTATATATTATCAGTCACCTTTTCCATCTCTACAAACTCATTCGCCAAACCAAAAGACCAACCATAAACATAAACTGTATCCCACTGGGTTGCGCTGTTGTCAAAATAGATTGTATTAACGCCTACTTCGTGAATCAGGTCGTCATACAGCCTCCATTCGCCCGCGCTGTCAGCCGTTACCAGGAAGCAGTCGTTGTCTCCCCTTGCCGGCAGGCTTGTCCACTTGTTGGGCATCTGCTCAACCGGAAGGTCGATGCTGAAGGTGGTTTCGTCAACATCGTAGGTACTTCTGTAGAATGCGATATTCTGCCATGTTTCGGGAACTGCCGCGGAAAAATAGGCATTGTCGTCGTCGATTGTCATCGGCACAGCTTCCTGCGTATCGACGTTATAGGCCCAAAGCTTGCAGCCGTCTTTTGAAATCCAATTAACCGCGTTGCTGACATAAAGCGTCATCTGTCCTTCCGGAATTGTCGGGGGCTCCGTCGCTTCGGAAGAAGGCTCAGTAACGTCAGTTGGGTCAGTTACCTCTGTAGGATAGGTCGGAATGATGGGATTGCTGTAATCGGGAATATCTTCCTCGTTAATCGTCTGCTTTTCTCCAATCGGGTATTCAACTGCCATGAGCGCCTTGTACTTCTGGATATTCAGTACATCCGCGACCTCAACCTTTTCATTTGCGTCGATATCGGCCGCCAAAAGCTCTTTGTTCGTAAGCTCAAGCTTTTTGCTGAGCCAGTTTTGAATCTTTAAAACGTCAGCGATGTTGACGCCGCCGTCACTGTTTACATCGCCGAGGATATATTCATAAGCGGGCGCCGAACCCTCTGTCGGCGTCTCAGCGGATGCTGCCGCCGGGGCGATGCATAGAATTGCAATGAGCATTGTGATAGACAATAAAATACTGATTGTCCTCTTTCGGATATTTTTCTTCAACACAAACTACCTCCTAGTTAAGCTATTTCAGCATATATCATTTTTCTTGAAAGAATCCATCCACATCAAATTATCTGCCAAGCGCCAATGTGCTGTCATGGGGGCGGGAGAGGATGCTTTAGGAGAAGTATTTTGTTCCCCCGTCCCGTTTTTTCTCTTTCTATTCCGTTCGGAAGCATCCCACATGGCTTTGGGGCCAGAAGTAAAAACATGCTCCGCCGCCAAACGGTATGACTGAATATCCCACCTCCATTCATCATGACCATAAATATCTTCTTCCTATCAGCTGTAAAGGAAGTTTTATGAATATCAAGCACAGGGCCCGATAATGATGTGCCTTAGATTCATGCGGCAACAGATTACAAATTCAACATAAAATTATTATCTGCAGACCGAAAATGCGGCAATATATAAAAAGCCTCTCATAACAAATTAACCATACCATACTTTTTATTAAAAAACAAATACTTTTCTCAAATTTTGCTAAAAATTTGTCGAAAAATAGAAAAAGAAACGAAAATCCAATGGAAATAAAACATAAAATTCAGTAAAAAGTGCTTACTGGCGCCATACAGCTTTTAAACATATAATCAAAAACGCGAGAAAAGCTTGTGTAATATTCGCATTATTAATCTATATTTAGAAATAAATAAAACGGGCGGTTGCCCGCCCGCTGCCGCAAAATTCAGATGAATAAAACAGGTTATCTTAAAGCTTTAGCTTCACATGCTTTTCCATTTTCAGCACATCCATTATTTTCAAAAAGCCGAGGAACAGCAGGATAGATACGCCCGCGAGGACAAGGAAAACCGCCATGACCTCCCAGTCGAACGGATTGACCGAAAAAATCTCCCGGAATACCGTAAGCCCCAAAACCGTGCCGCCGGTACATACCGCGAAAAGCGCCGTGCGGATGGCGTTGAAGGGAATGCTGATTTTAAACAGCAGCATCAGTCCCGTAAAGCCCGTCAGCAAAACGGCAATGGTCGAGCTTTGCAGATGATTGAGGCCGAACACATATGTGGCAATCATCACAAAAACGATATTGAGTATGACCGTGAGCGCTGCGGGGATAGACTTGGATAGGACATTGATAAAAAAGTTGCCCTTGATACGGTCGCTGTTCGGCTCAAGCGCCAGAACGAACGACGGCAGGCCGATGGTAAACGCGCTTAGGAGCGTCATTTGGATTGGCTCAAATGGGTATTTGAAATCGAGAAATACAAACAGTATCGCTAAAATAGAAGAATAAATCGTTTTGACCAGAAACAGCGACGCACTGCGCTGAATGTTGTTGATGGAACGCCTGCCCTCCGCTACGACCTTCGGCATGGAGGAAAAGTCCGAGTTGAGCAGGACAAGCTGGGACACATTGCGCGCGGCGTCCGTACCGCTTGCCATCGCTACCGAGCAATCGGCCTCTTTAAGCGCGAGTACGTCGTTTACACCGTCGCCTGTCATAGCGACCGTATGGCCCGCCTCCTTGAGCGCGCAGATTAAATCCTTTTTTTGGGTTGGCGTAACACGCCCGAAAATGGAATATTCCTCCGCCGCAGCCTTCATCTCCTCCGGCGTTTTCAGCGTGGCCGCGTCTATAAAATTATTGTAATTTTTAAGCCCCGCCTCCTTTGCAATGCCGGAAACGGTTTGAACGTTGTCGCCGGATATTATCTTGAGCTCCACACCCTGTTTTTCAAAATAATCGAGCGTCTTCCTTGCATCCTTGCGAATTACATCCTTAATGACCAGAAGCGCCATCGGAACCAGGCCGTCCGGAAGCCCGCCGTTTTCACGAAAACCGTTTTCCGCGTGTGAAAGCACCAGCACACGGTAGCCGGCGGAATATTCAGCAAGGCCCGCTTTCACCTTTTCGGGAATCTCCCGGAAGATAAATTCAGCCGCGCCTATGACATAAGCGCCTTGTTTTCCAAACGCGGCGCCGGACCATTTTTTATCAGAGGAAAACGAGACGGTTTCCGTGGCTTTTAATTCTGATTCCGCCGGATACTTCCCCTTGATTGCCTCAAAGGTCGGGTTGTTGTCTTCAAGGGCGCAGGTAAGCGCCTGGAGCGCCCTGTCAATCTCTTCCCTGCCGCTTTCCCCAACGGGTACGACCTCTTTGAGCTCCATGCGTCCTTCCGTGATGGTCCCTGTTTTATCCAGGCACAGCACATCTACGCGCGCGAGCGTTTCGATACAGTAAAGCTCCTGCACCAGCACCTTATGCTTAGCCAGGCGGACAACGCCGACGGCAAGCACCGTACTGGTTAAAAGAATCAGGCCCTCCGGAATCATTCCGATTACTGCCGCGACCGTATTGACGACGACGCTCTGGAAATTCGTTCCCGCAATATCGAGCTGATTGAAAAAGAGGAGCGCGGCAACCGGAATAATCACAATAGAAATAATTTTGATGATTTTATTGAGCGTACGCATAATTTCCGAGTTGACTTTTTTGATATACTTCGCTCCGCTGAAAACGGTGGAGGCATAGTTGTCGTCGCCGACATGCTCGGCACACGCCCTGCATTTTCCGCTTACAAGGAAGCTGCCGGACAGAAGCGTATCGCCCGGCTTTTTATGTATGGCGTCAGACTCGCCCGTCAAGAGCGATTCGTTGACGTCGCACGCGCCCTCGAGCACAATGCAGTCAGTCGGGACTTGGTTGCCGTTTTGCAGCTCCAACACGTCGTCCAGGACGATTTCGTTGACGTCCACCTCCCTGACGCAGCCGCTGCGTATCGCCTTTACCTTGGAAGCGGAAATGATGGAAAGCCTGTCGACCGTACGCTTTGCCCGCACCTCCTGAAAAATGCCGATGGCAATGTTGCAGAGCACCACGCCCATAAAGAGCATATTCTTATAGGACCCGACGTAAAGCACGGCGGCAGCAAGCACGATATTGATGAGATTGAAAAGCGTACACACGTTGTCGCGTACAATCCTGCCGTATGATTTTGTAGGCAGCGAGCTTTCCTTATTATAATGGCCCGTATGCAGGCGTTCGTTTACCTGCAGGTCATTAAGCCCTGTCTTCGGGTCGGGCTTTACCCGTTTGATTTCGGTTTTTTCGTTTTTCCTGTCCATATGCCTCTCCCAATCGATTTTCATAATAAAAATAGTAACACAGACAGCCGAGATTTACAATTCTATTTTGTGCCTGTTTTTTGAATTAATTGTATTAATTCAAATAGTACAATAAGAAATATACCACATCTATATGCGAATTGCAAGAAAAGATTCATAAAGCTTTGCGTCCCCGTGTTTTTATTAAAAAAACACGGGGACTATTTCAAATGCTTAAGCCGCCTTAATTAGGGCATATTGATGAACTTTTTAATTGCGGCAATATCTTTTTCATTTTTATTGACACTGGCCTTCAGATTATATAAGGGATGCGTATAAAATTTGACAATAAGCGTTCCATCCGCCGTCAATTCAACACCCGCGATTAAGTCTTCCGCGGATACCGTGACGGGAATGTTTGGCTCCGCCTGAACAATTTCCGTTGTGCCGTAATAATATAAGGGCTGTCCATCCTGGCGGACAATATTAGTTCCCGCCGGAACGTGCGCCATTGTCAGGGTGGCTTTCGTACCATGGATAATCGAATCGGACGCTACCTGGAAGCTGTTCGGCACGCCTGTTATAACCAGCGCGTCACACCTTTCCATAAAGGCTTCCAGTTCATCCCTGACATCTTTGATTTCCTCCGTGTTGTCTAAAACACGTTGCAAAAGCTGGTCAAGGGCGCTGTCTGCGGCAGTCGTTATTGTTGCACTGAATTCCATAATCAACCTCCATAAATTTGGCGGATGGGACTTGTCCCTTTTTCCGCCTATTTATAGGATATGCCGCGGCAAAAAAATTGTGACTGTTTTTAATTTTAAAAACAGAGAATCCCGCTTATAAAACAGCAATTTTTGTAAAAAAATAAAAAAGCAGGAAATAATCGCAGCTTGAGCGGCTCAAAGCAAAAGCCGCTTCCAAAAATCCATCTGCCGATTCTCTTTTCCAATCTAAATAAGGCGTCAGCGTGGAAAAGTAATAGAGCAACGGAAAAGGAGGTGTTGGTTTTGAAAAAATTTGTTAAAATATTTACCGTTGCTCTTACAACCGCATGCCTGCTCTTATTTGGCGCGGGCGCTGCGTTTTCCGCCTATTTTCCGGACGATTTCCGGGTGACGGATTTACAGAATATGAAAAGTCCGCAGTTCCCGGGCGTGTCGCTCCAGGCTGCGCCGTCAAACGGCACGGTAGCGGCAAGCCATACGTCCGGGCAAAACAGCCGTGAGGTCGAAGGAAAGCTGATGCTCGGCGGCATTTTTCCGATAAAGGACGTAACGCTCAAGGTGAGCGAGGACGTAAAGGTCGTTCCCTGCGGAACGCCGTTTGGTGTTAAAATGTTTACGCAGGGCGTTATGGTCGTCAAGACGGACGACATTACCGTAAACGGAAAAAGCTGCTGTCCCGCGAAAGAGGGCGGGATTGAGGTCGGCGACGTAATATTAAAGGTGAACAACCGTTCTGTTTCCGGCAATGAAGACCTGATAGAAATTGTAGAACAAAGCAGGGGCAGAAAAATTGCTTTTGAGGTCATGCGCGGAACGGAAAAATTCAATCTGAACGTTTCCCCCGTTGAAACGAACGAGGAAGGCGATTATAAAATCGGCCTTTGGGTTCGCGACAGCTCCGCGGGAATTGGTACAGTCACGTTTTATATTCCCCAGACCGGCGCGTTCGGAGCGCTCGGCCATGGAATATGCGACGTGGATACAGGCGAACTGCTGACGCTCGCCGAGGGCGATATCGTCAGCGCAACGCTTGACAGCATTACCAGGGCTGTAAAGGGTACGCCAGGCTCCCTAAATGGACATTTCGACAACAGCACAGCAATCGGCACGCTGATTGCAAACGATGAAACAGGCGTATACGGCTATATGGACAGCGCTCCCGCGCAGCACGAGGAAATCCCTGTTGCCTCCAAGCAGGAGGCCAAAACGGGCAGGGCGCAAATTATTACGACCGTATCGGGCGGACAGCCAAAATATTACGACATTGAAATTGAAAGTATCGACTACAACAAGGACGCCGCTTCCAAAAATATGGTAATTAAAATTACAGACGAAGAGCTGCTTGATAAAACGGGAGGCATCGTCCAGGGTATGAGCGGCAGCCCGATTATTCAAAACGGCAAGCTTGTCGGCGCGGTCACGCATGTGTTCGTCAACGACCCCGACAAGGGCTATGGCATCTTTGCAGAGAATATGCTGGCGGATTTTGCCGAAGCAGACGCGAAAACAGAGAATCCTGCCGCCTAATTTTGGCTTACAAAAATATTTTCCCCTTTTTTGAAAAAAAGTTGCTGTAAACACTTGCTTAATTTACCAAAATATGGTAATATAAGACCGTCAAATAAACAACTTGGGGGAGAAACTATGGAAAACCAGATTAAAGCACTGATTACAGAAGATCCTGCCGATTTTAGTCGGGACCAGTACGACACTTTCGCGCATTACGGTATAGATGTACAAGTCTGCTCAAAAGACGGCATCGAGCTTCTGGAAAAAATTGACGCGCAAAAGCCCGATATCGTTTTGCTCGACCTGTTTATGACTAGGATCGACGGTATCGGCGTGCTGCATTCCATGTCGAATACGGCAAAGGAGAACAAGCCTATGTTTGTTATCCTTTCCGCTTACGACAGCCCTGCGCTCGAACGTGAAATTATGTCTGCGGGCGCTTCTTATTTTGTTTTGAGGCCGTTTAATGTATCTGAGCTTGCGCAGAACATTGTCCGTCTGGTCAACAATAAAAACAGCCAATCAACGGGCCTGCCGGTGCAGGGTAAAACGGATAAACACGAAATTTCGCTGGAAGTGACGGTTACGGAAATTCTTCATCAAATCGGCGTACCGGCGCATATCAAAGGTTACCACTATTTAAGGGACTCTATTATTATGTCCGTCGAAAAGCCAGAAATCATCAACGCAGTCACGAAACAGCTCTATCCTTCCGTTGCGAAAAAATATGAGACAACCTCCTCCAGGGTAGAACGGGCAATCCGCCACGCGATTGAGGTCGCTTGGGACAGAGGAGATGTGGATGTATTAAACTCTTATTTTGGTTATACTATTCACAATGGCAGAGGAAAGCCCACGAACAGTGAATTCATCGCAATGATTTCTGACAAGTTAAGATTACAGATGAGAAACGCAGGATAAGCTTTTATTCTTATGTTTTCCAGGTCCTCCGCCCTTCGGGACGGAGGATTTTTTGTTTTTCACAAAGTTGTATTTGCAACACGCTGTTTGACAATTTCCTGAAATTGGATTACGATACCCTTGAAAACAAGCGGAGGTGGCGCCTTTGAAAAAGAAATTTGACGTATCAGGTATGACCTGCTCCTCGTGCGTGGCGCACGTAGAAAAAGCCGTTTCAAAGCTTGACGGCGTAAAGGACGTGGAAGTCAGCCTGATGACGAACAGCATGAACGTCGTCTATGATGAAAACGCGGTTTCGCCTGACGATATTGCCACAGCCGTTTCCGGCGCAGGCTACAACACGAAGATAAACGAAAGCGGCAAGGCGCTCAAATCGCCGAAGGATATATCGGCCGATGAAAGCAGGAAGCTGAAAAGGCGCCTAATCCTATCTGTTATTTTTTTAATCCCGCTATTTACAATATCAATGGGACATATGGTAGGTGTAGATATTTTCGGAGAAAACTACACCGGCTTTTCCCTCACCCAGCTGCTGCTGACAATACCAATTATTGTCATTAATTTTAAATATTTTACAGTCGGCTTTAAATCGCTCTTTAAAGGCAGCCCGAATATGGACACGCTGATTGCCGTGGGCAGCGCCGCCGCCTTTCTGTACGGTGTGTTCAATACCATTATGATTATCACGGCAGCCGATACGCACGCCGCGCACGGCTATGCGATGGATTTATATTTTGAGTCGGCCGGCATGATATTAACGCTCATTACCGTCGGAAAATTTTTGGAAACGCGCTCCAAGGGAAAAACGTCTGAGGCAATCAGCAAGCTCATAGAGCTTGCCCCCAAAACCGCCGTTATCGAGGAAAATGGCCAGGAGCGGGAAATTCCCGCCGAGGATATCAAAGAAGGCGATATCGTCGTCGTGCGCTCCGGCAGTTCCGTTCCGGTTGACGGCGTGGTTGTATACGGTACGGCGTCGGTTGACGAAGCGGCCATTACGGGCGAGAGTATCCCTGTCGATAAAAAAGAGGGCGACAAAGTCATTAGCGCGACGGGCGTAACCTCTGGCTTTATCAAGGTGAAGGCTTTGAAGGTCGGCGCGGATACCACACTCTCGAACATCATCCGGCTTGTCGATGAGGCGGCTTCCTCAAAAGCCCCAATCGCGCGGCTGGCGGATAAAATCGCGGGTATTTTTGTTCCGGTCGTCATGTGCATCGCCGCGGTGGTCATCGCAGTCTGGCTGCTGCTCGGCCATACGGTAGGGTTTGCGTTGTCCGCCGGAATCGCCGTGCTCGTCATCAGCTGCCCATGCGCGCTAGGCCTTGCCACGCCGACGGCCGTTATGGTCGGTACGGGTAAGGGCGCGCAGTACGGTATTTTGATAAAATCCGCGGAGGCGCTTGAGACGGCCCACGGCATCGATACCGTCGTGCTCGACAAAACCGGCACTATTACGGAGGGAAAGCCGCGCGTGACCGACATTTTCCCTTTATCCGGCGCGTCAAAAGAACGTTTGCTCCAGGTCGCGGGTTCCCTGGAAAGGCCGTCGGACCATCCGATTGCAGGCGCCATCAATGAATACGTAAGCGATAACCAGCTGGAAATACAAAGCGCGCACGATTTCCGCGACCATACAGGAAAGGGTATCGAGGCAAAAATAGAAGACAGAACGTTTTTTGCCGGAAACCGCCGTTTGATGGAGGAGCTGAACATCGATTTAAGTACGGCGCTTGAAAAAGCGGACGCCTGCGCGCAGGAGGGTAAAACCTCGCTGTTTTTTGCGGACGAGGAGCGGGTGCTCGGCATTATTGCCGTAGCAGACACAGTAAAGGCCACCAGCCGCGAGGCAATCGCACAATTTGAAGAGCTCGGCATCGACACGGTTGTACTGACAGGCGACAACAAAACGACCGCAAACGCGATTGCAAAACAGCTCGGTATCCGCAACATCATTGCTGAGGTTCTCCCCCACCAGAAGGAAATGGTGGTAAGCGCGCTTAAAAAGCACGGCAGGAGGGTCGCAATGGTCGGCGACGGCATCAACGACGCCCCGGCGCTTGCCAGCGCCGACGTAGGCATTGCAATCGGCGCTGGCACCGATATTGCGATTGAGTCCGCGGATATCGTCCTGATGAAAAGCGATTTGCGGGACGGCGCGACAGCAATTATGCTGAGCAAGGCCGTTTTACGCAATATAAAAGAAAACCTGTTTTGGGCGTTTATCTATAATGTGCTTGGGATTCCGGTTGCCGCGGGTGTGTTTTACGGTGTATTCCGCTGGCTATTAAACCCGATGTTTGCCGCCGCCGCGATGAGCCTAAGCTCCGTCTGCGTTGTGATGAACGCGCTGCGGCTATTCCGCTTCCGGCCTGAAAAGCACAAAAAAAGCCGCGCAAAGCGCTTAAATTCTACAGAAATCCATGATATAATCAAAACAATCGATTTGGAAACGGAGGAAACAAAGATGGCAGCGAAAACGTATATTATAGAAGGTATGTCCTGCGGGCATTGCAGCAGCCGCGTGGAGCAGGCACTCAACGCGCTCGACGGAATAACCGCAACGGTAGACCTCGACAGTAAAATGGCGACGGTAAGTGCAAACGGCTATATCGACGACGAGGCGGTTATTCGCGCGGTAACGGATGCGGGCTATTCCGTCAAGACGGACCAGGTTTGATAAAACGGACAAAAGGGCGGCATGGTCTTTTAAGCCATGCCGCCCTTTTTATATTTATTTTGAATCCCAAAAAAGTTAAATTGAACGCTTTGCTTGTTTACGTTCCATCTCATTTTTCAGTATTCGCTTTTTCCACGCTTCTTTTGTAAGGCAGGTGACGTGTTCCGTCCTGATATCCCCCATCAGCGGACATTCGATGCCCTCGTTTGTGTGATGGTAACGAAAGCCGCACTTTTCCTGTACGCGGCGCGATTTTTCATTGCCCTCGAAATAGCCGCACCATATTTTCGTTAACCGCAGGCCTTCAAAACCATATTTGATGAGCGCCATGGCCGCTTCGGGAATCAGTCCGCGCCCCCAATATGGAACCCCGAGCCAATAGCCTAGCTCCCCTTCATTACATCCGATACCGAGACTGCTCTGTTTGCCAACCATCAGCCCGATACTGCCGGCGGGCCTGTCTGTCTCTTTCAGCACGACCGCGTAGGTTTCGGGTGCGGAAAGCACATCCCTGATGATTTTACGGCTGTTTTCTACGCTTGTATGAGGCGGCCAGCCCGCAGCCGGCCCTACCTGGGGGTCTTTTGCATATTCATATAACGCCTGCGCGTCGCTCTCCCGCCAGGGGCGCAGGATTAGGCGCTGCGTTTCGTGATTCAATTCTGCCGCCACCTCTTTTCTTCCCAATATGCCGGTAATAATGCTTAAACGAACGGAAACCGGCTCACATCGGCTTCCAGTTTTTATTGAGCCGTTCCACCATCCAGGATAAGCGTTTTGTACGCCCCGCGTCTGTCTTTGCATCAAGATATGCCTTCGTATATGTTTTCTTGACGGATGGAGGCATAGACATAAAATTTGTATATGCGGGTTCGTATTCTTCCAGCAGCTCAGATATAGCCGTTACCTGTTCCTCTGTCACTTCCGGAGGCTTTTGGGCGTTCCATTGGCCGTTTTTCATAGCGTCTTCTATTTTTCTTCTGCCATATTCGGTCATACGCCCCTGTTTTTCCAGTTTTACTGCCAGCACTTTGTTTTTTTCAGACCAACTGCTGTTTTCCCTGCGCATAGAAAAGTATTTTTTATAGGTTTTATCATCGATACGCTGCATCTGCCCGTCTATCCATCCATAGCAGAGGGCTTCTTCCAGCGCTTCGCTTGCTTTCACTGTTTTGGGCCCGCCCGCCTTTCCAAAAAGCAGCCAAACGCCGGCGTCAGACCTGCAATTTTCGGACAGCCAGCTCCTGAATTCTTCCCTATTGGAAAATTTAATCAATTCGCCCACGGTAATCAGCTCCTTTTGCCGAACGCCAAGGGTGTTATCCATTGGCCTATCCCTGCTGAAACAGGCCGCTAAAGCTTCCTGTTTTTAATTTCCTCCAGCATTTGCCTCCTTGTTTTGATATTCCGGTAAAGGTATGGTATACCGGACGCCAAAACCGCCGCCTGAACGCATGAGAATACAACCAGCCAGCCGATATTTGCTGAGAAAACGGCTGATACGATGCCCCAAACCAAAAGCGCGGTGGCAACAGCCGCGGGAAACGCGTATTTTATGATGCAGCCGATAAAACAAAGCGTTATATCGTCCATATTTGGCATGTAAGCCGTTTCCTGCTTTAAAACGGCGCAGTTGGAACGAAGCAGGATGTTGGGAAGCGGCAGCTTCCCTGTTTTGCGGTCGAAGCCTTCGTTTTTGAGCCGGATTTCGAACAGCGCTTCTTCCTTCGGCGCTGGATTGAATGTGATTTTCTTCGTTGTATGGAAAGCGATTGCCCTTTGGGACCAATGCGCCTGGTCGAGCGTAAAAAAGAATAAAATGGACAAAATGATTTCCCTTAAATAAAACCATCCCCATTTGAGCGGCGTCATCTTTCCCTGCGTAAGATGGCGGATTTCTACATAATGAACAGCGGCCGGGGTACATTCAAAGCAAACCTCCGGCGAGTCTTTATCTATAAATTTAGTTTTGCCGCCAAACGCGACGGCATAATATCCCCTGTTGCTGTCGTCCATTTCCGAGCGAATCTTTAAAATCATAGCTGTGAATCCCTCTCATAAGTTTCCAAAAATGTATGTACCGGTTCGTCTTCCCCTTCCTTGTACCCGATTACCGTCGAAAGGTTTATGTGATGCACGCTGCTGAAAATATTTCTGTCGATATAACCGCTGCGCTTTCTTAATTCCGCAAGCAGCTGTTTGACCTCCGCGCGTTTCGAGTGTCCCAAAGCGTCTTCGTTTGAGAGGTTTTCCGTAAACCGGCAGGCACAGCGGATAAATTGAAGGCCGTTATAGCGCGCCCAGGAGATGATATCCTGCTCCCGCACCAGATACAGCGGACGAATCAGCTCCATCCCCTCAAAATTTGTGCTGTGGAGCTTGGGCATCATCGTTTTAATTTCCCCTCCGTACAGCATGCTCATCAGTATGGTTTCAATCACATCGTCAAAATGGTGTCCGAGCGCAATTTTATTGCAGCCCGCTTCCTTTGCCGCGCGGTACAGGTGGCCTCTTCGCATACGCGCGCACAGATAGCACGGAGAGCCTTCCCCCCATTTGACCACACGGAAAATATTGGTGTCAAAGATTTCAACCGGTATTCCAAGCAGCGCCGCGTTATCGGTAATTTGCTTTCTGTTTGCCTCGTTATAGCCCGGGTCCATCACAATATATTTTACTGAAAACGGGAATTCGCTGTATTTTTGCAGCCGCTGCATACATTTGGCAAGCAGCATGGAATCCTTCCCGCCGGAGATGCAGACCGCAATGCGGTCGCCCTCCTCTATCAGCCTGTAATCCTTGATGCCGCCGATAAAACGGTTCCATATTGCCTTTTTATATTTTTTAACAATACTTTGTTCCGCCTGTTTATATTGTTCCAAGATTGTCACACCCTAATGTTTTCCGCATAAAATAAGACCGTAGCTTATTTTTTCATATTTAAAGCAGCGCCCTCAATGCGCTGATATAACTTGCCGAAAGGATGAACGAATATGGCAGAGCATTACCCGTTTACACTCACCCCGCTTCCGTATGCGTATAACGCGCTGGAACCCTATCTCTCAGAGCCGGAAGTATACGCGCATCATACACAGTGCCAGCAGAATTATGTCAACCTGCTCAACAAAACGCTGTCCAATTACCCGCAGTTCCAGGACTGGAGCTTAAAGGCGCTCGTCGTATATGCCGATACATTTCCGGCGGAAATTCGCACCGATATTAAAAATTACGCCGGGGGCGTATTCAACCATGAGCTGTATTTCAGCAGTATGAGCGAAAAAAGAGGTACGAGGCCGAGCGGCTCCCTGCTGCGGGAAATCAACGCTACATACGGCTCCTTCAGCAATTTTGAGTCCCTGCTGAAATCGTATGCGCTCGCAATTTTCGGCTCAGGCAATACCTGGGTTTTATTCAACGCCGCATGTAAGCTGCAAACGATAAATGAGCCGAACCAGGATACGCCGCCGCTTTCCATTTTGAACCCGCTGCTGCTTTGCGACGTTTGGGAACACGCGTTTTTCCGTGAATACCGGTTCGACCGGGAAAGGTATATCGATAACTGGCTCAAGCTAATTGACTGGGACATCATTTCCGCAAGATTTCCGTGCCAGTAAAGCCATATATCAGGCGTGGGTGTTTTTTTCTTCAAACAGCATAACGAGCGCCTTGCCGTCATGGAATTCAATCCTCGCCGTATCGCTTGTAACGACATTGCTGATTCCCAGTGGAAAAGAAGATAGGATTTCCTGATGGGAAAGCTCATATTCAAAGCCGTGATGCGTAACCGTACAGCTTTCACAGCCATATGGAAAGACAGAAAGCGTATGTCCATTTTTACCGCGGTAGGTACACGTTTCCCCCGCTGTAAAGCATATCTGTACGCGGCTGTTGGAAATCAGCCCGCGCGCGCCGTTAGCGTGCAGAAATTCGAGCACGCTGAAATTTGCGAACGTATGGTCAATGCGCCCGCCAAGCGCCCCGAGCAAAAGGAATTCGTGGAATCCCCTTTTCAGGCCTTCCTTTACGGCGAATACCGTGTCGGTATCGTCCTTATGTACGGGAAGCGTAATCAGCGGAAGCTTTGTCTCGGGTTTTTTGGCGGAATCGAAATCGCCTACAATTAAATCAGGTTCAATACCGGCTTTGAAGGCGGCTTCGTAACCTGCGTCCGCGCAGATGACGAAGTCGTCCGTTTTTATGCTTTGCCGGATAAAGCTTATCTCTGGATTGGGAGCCGCGGCAATGACAACGCACCTGTTTTTCATTTTAATTCCCACTCCCTGACATCTTTTACTTCTTCATACATGGCGACATAGCTTGCAAAGCGTGACGGATGGATTTTCCCGTCCTCCACAGCCTGCCTGATGGCGCAGCCCTTTTCTTTAACGTGCGCGCAGGAGGTAAACTGGCAGCCGCCCAGATAATCGCTGAATTCTGGAAAACAGTACGGCAGGTCTTCTTTTTTAATCAGCTCATACCGCTGCATATCGACAGAGGAAAAGCCCGGCGTATCGGCTACATAGCCGCCGTCCGTCGGGAAAAGCTCGACCGTCCTTGTAGTGTGCCTGCCCCTCCCGAGCTTTTGGCTGGTATGGGAGGTCTGGAGCGATAAATGCGGAAACACGCTGTTTAAAAGCGTCGATTTCCCCACTCCGGAATTCCCTGTAAAAGCAGCGACACAGCCGGTCAGAAGCGATTTGATTTCATCGGCGCCCGAGTTGTCTTCCGCAGAAAAGCATACGGTTCGGATGCCCGCCGTATCATAAATTTCTTTCAGGCTCCCGCCGTTTTCCAAATCGGTTTTGGAGACCACAATAACCGGTTCAATATCCTTGCTGACAGCGGCCGCCGTCATTTTGTCGATGACAAGCATATTGGGCGACGGGTCGCAGACCGACGCCACGATAAACAGCCGGTCAAGATTTGCGACGGCAGGACGCACCAGGCGGTTTTTCCTGGGAAGGATGGCTTCCACCGTACCGGCGCCGTCAGGCTGAACCGTAATTTCCACGCGGTCGCCTACGCACGGGGAGTCCCCCTGGTTGCGGAAGACGCCCCGCGCTTTGCACGCATATACCCGTCCGGCGGCTTCTACATAATAGAAGCCGCCGGTTAATTTTATAATCATTCCGTTCAAATTGTCCATAATTCCCCTCATTGATAGACTGGCTCCGTCTCAGGAGAGGAGGAAACGGGCGGAACCCATTCGGTCGGCGGCTCCGTCGGCGGGTCTGTCGGATACACATAATCGTGTTTCTGGATATCGACCTGCTTTGTATCGAAGTTTACAGTATATTCCCGATAGGTATTTCCGTCGATATCCACTACGATGGCGGCGGTACCTGAGCCCTTTACCTCTATGGTATAGGTGCTGTTATATTTCGGGACGACATATTTTGAATATGTCTCGTCAACAACGCCGTTTACTGTTACGCGCAGGTAAACGGTGTCTTCCACATCCACCGGAAGATCCACATAAATGGCCATGGTGGACTCGCGTTCAATCCCCTGCGCCACGATTAGCTTAACGGTCGAGCCAGCCTCCAGCTCGGCGTCGTAAAGCGGGCTTTGGCCAATAACGGTGTCCTTCGGCTTATCAACCTCTACATTGTATTCAAAATCGACGACAAAGCCGTATTCCGTTTCGAGCGTATATTTCGCTTCATCAAGCGTTTTCCCCAAAACATTCGGAACCTTTACCATTGTCGCGTCCTTTTGTTTGCTCACAAAAATTTTGACTGTAGAGCCAACCTCTACCTCGGCTCCCGCTTTGGGAGAGGTATCGCGCACCATGCCCTCGCTGGTGCTTTCATCGAGCACATAAATAATTTCCGCCTTCAGGTTTTTCTGTTCAAGCAGCTGCTTTGCGGTTTCTTCCCCTTTTTCGTTGACATACGGGACAGACACGAGCGTGTTGGTGCTGTTGACCGTCAGCGTGATGACGGAACCCTCCCTGATGGTTTTTTTGCTCGGGGCCGGGTCCTGTTTCAAAATCGTGCCGATTGCCTGGTCCGGGTCAAAGGAGTTCTGGATGTCCCAGGTGAATTTATACTTCGGGTTATTCTTGACGTCGTCGATGTTCATCCCAACAAAATTAGGGATTTCCACCGCGTTTTTCGTGTCCCCGTCACACGCCTGGAAAAACGCCAGGATTCCGCAGACGATTGCCACGAGCGCAAACGCAATGACAATACCGACTATCACGTTGGTTGCGGGAGATTTCTTTTTTTCAGCTTCCTCCTGGTAGTCGTACTGGTCGCCGTAGCGGCTGTCAGCCGGTTTCCTGACATCCTTGATGGCATCCGCAATTTTTGTGGCGCCGTCGCCGCTCATGTAGTTATATTCAAAACGGATACTCGGGTTTTGGCGGAACAGCTCAATATCCTTGAGCATGGCCACCGCGGACTGGTACCGCATTGCGGGGTCCTTCTGCATGGCCTTGATTGTAATTTCCTCCAGGCCGTCCGGAATAGAGGGATTGATTTGCTTTGGAGGCTTTGGGTTGGACTGGAGCTGCATAATCGCAACAGAAACGGCATTGTCCGCCTGGAAGGGCAGTACGCCCGTAAGCATTTCGTAAAGCATAACGCCGACGGAATAAATATCCGCTTTGCCGTCCGTCACATCTCCGCGCGCCTGCTCAGGCGCGATATAATGGACTGAGCCAATGGCCTTATCGGTCATGGTACGCGTCTCCATACTGGAGAAACGCGCAATACCAAAATCCGTTACTTTAATGGTACCGTCCTGCAGCAGCATGATGTTCTGCGGCTTGATATCCCTGTGGATGATGCCTTTTTCGTGCGCGTGCTGGAGCGCGTGCAGAATCTGCACGGTAAAATGCACCGCTTCCTTCCAGCCGATATCCTTCTGGTTTTCAATATATTCCTTAAGCGTAATGCCGTCGATGTATTCCATAACGATATATTGAATCATGTCGCCGAAGCTTACATCGTACACCTTGACGATATTCGGGTGCGAAAGCACGGCAATCGCCTTAGATTCGTTTTTAAAGCGGCGGACGAACTCCTCGCTTGCGGAATATTCATCCTTTAGTATTTTAATTGCGACGACACGGTCGTCGATGGTATCGTACGCACGGTAAACCATCGCCATGCCGCCTACGCCTATCAGCTCGTGTATTTCATAGCGCCCATCCAATTTTTTTCCTGAATACTTATCCATTTCTCTTCACTCCCATCCTTTAAAAGGTAATGACGGCAACCGTAATGTTGTCGCTGCCGCCCAGCCCTTTCGCGCTTTCGACCAGCGCGTCTGTAAACGCTTCCCCTTCATTTTCAAGCGAAAGCCTTACAAGCTCCGCGGGCGTAAGATAATTGGAAAGCCCGTCTGAGCACATCAGGAGGATATCCCCCTGCTCGAACGGCGCTTCGATATAGTCCAGATGAATCTGCGGTACAATGCCAAGCGCCCTGGTGATATAATTCTTATTGGGGTGGACGCGCGCCTGCTCCGGCGTTATCTCCCCTTTTTCCACCATTTCCTGTACGACGGAATGGTCGGTCGTAAGCTGCTTGATTTTATTGCCGCGGATACTGTATACGCGGCTGTCGCCGGCATGTACAATATGCGCTGCCCCGTCCCTTATGAGCGCAAGCTCAATCGTTGTGCCCATACCGCGCAGGGAAGCGTCTTTTTTCTGCATTTTATATAGCTTGCTGTTTGCTTTCTGGACGATGCTCGTCAGAAGGTCAACAGTCTGGTCGTCCGTAAGCGTCTCCTTGTAATTCTTCTCAAGCAGTCCGCTTACCGTTTCAACGGCAACCTCGCTTGCGACGTTGCCGCCGTTGGCGCCGCCCATTCCGTCGCAGACGACGGCCCAGACGGAACGGTCGGGAAATATCCCGCATTTGCATGCGTCCTGGTTGGAAGACCTGACAAGGCCGATGTCGCTTTTTAAATATACCTCCAAGCTGTTTCCTCCTTCATTTAGTATTTTTCAAAGAGGGTGGTTTCATCCATTTTCTTTTATATGGCGGCCCTTAAGCTGGCCGCATGAGGCGTTGATATCCGCGCCGAGCGTTCTTCTGACCGTAGCGGTCACGCCGTTTTTTTCTAAAATATTACAAAAAGCGACAAGCCTTTCATGCCCGCTTTTTTGATAGGGAGCGCCAGCGGTCGTATTGACCGGGATGAGGTTCACATGGCAGAGCATTCCTTTTAGCCTGCCCGCAAGCTCCTGCGCGCATTCGGCACTGTCGTTGAGGCCATCTATCATGGCATATTCAAACGTGACGCGGCGGCCTGTTTTTTGCGCGTAGTAACGGCAGGCGTTTAAAACCTCGCCAACCGGAAACCGCTTGTTGACCGGCATTGTCTGCGCGCGAAGCGCGTCGTTCGGCGCGTGCAGGGAAACGGAAAGCGTAATCTGCATGCGCCTGTCGGCCAAATCGTAAATTTTATCGGCTAGGCCGCAGGTTGAAAGCGTGATATGGCGCATCCCGATATTCAAGCCCTCGCCGGCGGAAACAAGCTTTAAAAAGCGCAGCACGTTATCGTAATTGTCGAGCGGTTCGCCCATACCCATAAGCACAACGTTCGATATGCGGATATGGTTGTCCTTCTGCGCCGATTGTATCTGGCAAAGCATTTCGCCGGCGGTCAGGTTCCGCTCAAAGCCGCCCTGTCCCGTAGCGCAGAACGTGCAGCCCATTTTACAGCCTGCCTGCGTGGAAATACACATCGTATAACCGTGATGATAGCTCATCAAAACAGCTTCCACAAAGGTTCCATCGTGCAGCCGGTACAAATATTTTATTGTATCATCATAACAAGAAATCAGCTTTTTTTCAATATATGCAACAGAAATGTAATAAATCTCCTCAAGCTTTTTGCGCGTGTTTTTCGGGATATTGAGCATTTCGTCAAAGCGCTCGACAGATTTTTCATGCAGCCACTGGAATATCTGCTGCGCGCGGTAGGGCTTGAGCCCCAAAGGCATAAGGGATTCGGCCAATTCCTCCGGCGTCATGGATTTGATGTCCAAAAGCATAGGATCACATCCTTTTCATTGCGCTGATAAAGAATCCGTCGGTACCGTTCACATGAGGGAAAAGCGTAAGCTCGTTTTCATTTTCCCCTGTTCCCCTGCGTATCCCTTTTGGAATGGATAGGGGCAGGGGCGCAAAATCCGGATGACCTGTAAGGAATCGCCTGACTACCCCGCTGTTTTCTCCGGGATTGAGCGTACAGGTCGAGTAAAAAAGGGTTCCGCCTTTTTTGAGATACCGCGAAGAGTTTTCAAGAATCCGGTATTGAAGCTCCGGCAGGGTATCGAGCCCCAAATCCTTTTTATACCGGATTTCAGGCTTTCTCCTGAGCAGGCCAAGCCCTGAACACGGAACGTCGCAGAGGATGTAATCAGACGGGACAAGGGGCGCGTCACAGAGGGCGTCGCGCACCGAAGGTTTTACAATACCAATATGGAGCCGCTTTGCCGCCTGCTCCATCAGGGAAATTTTATGTTCATATAAGTCATATGCATAAATTTCGCCGCGGTTTTCCATATGCATGGCGCAGTTCATGCTTTTGCCGCCGGGCGCCGCGCAAACGTCTGAAAGCACACTGCCGGGCTTTGGTGAAAGCAGCTCGCATAAAAGCTGGGACGATAGGTCCTGCACTGTAAACAGGCCGTCCATAAAAGCCTGTGAGCTTTCAATCGCCCCCGTGCGCGTAAGGGCCAGCGCGTTTTGCAGGAAAGGAACGGGAGCCGCCTCAATCCCCTCTTCCCGCGAAAGCCTCCGTGCCAATTCGTCCCGGCTGGTGAGCAGTGTGTTGACGCGCGCCGTAATCGGCGGCCTGCCGGAAAGGGTTTTCAGGAGGGACCGCGTGGTTTCCTCTCCGTATGCACGCTGCCAGAGCAGGATAATTTCCTTCGGACAGGAATATTTTATGCTGGCGTAGGAGAGCCAATCCTTTTTTTCACCGGGCAGCGTATATTTGACCTGCGCGCGCGAAACGGCGCGCAAGAGGCCGTTGATAAAGCCGGAAGCGGAAAAAAGCTTTTTGTATTTCGCAAGCTTTACCGATTCGTTGACCGCGGCGCTGTCTGGAACCTTGTCCAAAAACAAAAGCTGGTAAACGCCCATACGCAGGATACCTAAGACCTCTGGCTGAAGCTTTTTCAGCGGTGTTTTGGAGTAAGACCCTATTACATAATCAAGCAGGAGCTTTTGTTCGAGCACACCGTATAGGAGAGCGCCCGCAAGCGAAGCGTCGCGCCCGTCGAGCGCGTACTTTTTAACGGCCCAGCTAAGCGCAAGGTTGGAATAAGCGTTCTCCCGCTCTACACGTAACAGCGCCTCGAGGGCCGCCTTTCTTGCCTGCCCCATATCAGCGGCTGCTGCGCCGGTTGGCAATCGTTAAAAGGCGCAGTAAGCTCATGATGGCGGTGAAGGCCGCCGCAACGTATGTCATGGCGGCGGCTGAAAGTACCTTTTTGGCGCCCGCGTATTCCTCGCCCATAAGCATGTTCGTTTCGTCTATCGTCTGCAAGGCGCGTTTGCTCGCGTTGAACTCAACCGGCAGCGTAACAATGGTAAATAAGACGGACAGCGCGTAAAACAGGATGCCGAGGTAAAGCACCCAGTCGTATTGAAGGGGCAAAAAGAGGCCGATGATAATCAAAATCCACGAAACCCTCGAGCCGACGTTTGCAAGCGGGACGAGCACGCCCCTGATTTTATTGGGCAGGTAGCCCTGCGCGTGCTGAACGGCGTGGCCCGCTTCGTGCGCGGCAATGCCGACAGCCGCAATGGTGGTCGAGCCGTAAACGCTGTCCGACAAACGGATGACGTTTGTGCGCGGGTCGAAGTGGTCGGTCATTTTACCCGCCACATGTTCAATCTGCACGCCGCTCACGCCATGGGTGGCAAGCACGCGCTGCGCGGCCTGGGCACCGGTGAGATTGTGCAGGTTTTGTATTTTAGAATACTTGTTAAAAGCAGAATTGACGCGTACCTGCGCAATCATTGTGATGATGATTGCCGGAAGGATAAAAACCATGTAGGTCCAGTCGAACCAATAGAAAAACGGCAAAGCCTTTCACACCTTTCAAATATGCATTATGCCAAATCAGCCGAACCTGCTGCCCGGCAATATTTTATGTCCCCGCAGAAAATCAGCGGCGTTCATCCGCTTTTTTCCCTCCAGTTGTAATTCCAGGATTTCAACCGCTCCCTCTAAGCAGGCGACGGTTAGCGGTTCAATGGAAAGCACCGTACCGGGCTCCCCTTGTTTCGCGCTGCATTCCGTTTTAAAAATTTTGACCGTTTTGCCATTCAGGGCGGAGGAAGCAACGGGCCACGGATTAAGCCCCCTGACCTGATTATGCACCTGACGGTTCGTTTTATTCCAGTCGATTCCTGAAATGGACTTATCGAGCATGGAAGCGTAGCAGGAAAGGCTGCCGTCCTGCTTTTCCCTCGGCGCCGTGCCATTTGAAAGAAGCGCGAGCGCGTTTACAATTAACGCCGCGCCCATTTGTGCCAGGCGGTCGTGCAGGCTGCCCGCCGTTTCGTCCGGGCCGATAGGCGTGGATTCCTTTATAAGCATATCGCCCGTGTCCAGCCCCTCATCCATATACATCACGGTTACGCCTGTTTCCGTTTCCCCATCGAGGATACAGCGCTGGATGGGCGCCGCGCCGCGGTACTTTGGGAGCAGGGACGCGTGTATGTTGATACAGCCGTATTCGGGCAAATGGATGATTTCCCCCGGCAGGATTTTGCCGTAGGCCGCGACGACAATAACGTCAGGATGAAGCCCCCTGAGCGTTTCAAAGACCGCTCCGTCCTTGAGCGTTTTCGGCTGGTATACGGTGAGGCTATGCGCCAGCGCGCAGACCTTGACAGGCGGCGGCGCAAGCTCGTAGCCCCTGCCCTTCGGCTTGTCCGGCTGCGTAAAAACGCCAATAATCTCATGCCCCGCCGCAAGAATGCTTTCCATCGGCGCAACCGCGAAATCCGGCGTTCCCATATATACGACCTTCATTGTATCACTCCTGTGTCACAATTCCATGAAATTTCTGTAAAATCAGCCCTCGAGCTCCTCCGGCTTGAGCATACGGATGACGTGCTGCTTGAAGAGGATTCCGTCAAGATGGTCGATTTCATGGCAGAAAGCTTTCGCAAGCAGGCCTTCGCCGCTCATTTTAAACTCCTTGCCGTTTCTGTCCTGTGCCTTGACCATCACAAACATCGGGCGTTTTGTAATACCCCATTGCCCCGGGCAGGACAGGCAGCCCTCGATTTCGTGCTGCTCGCCGCTTTTTTCGATGATTTCGGGGTTGACAAGCTCAATGACGCCGCCGCCGACATCGATTACGACGACACGGCGCAAAATACCGACCTGGGGCGCCGCGAGCCCCGCGCCCTGCTCCTTGTGGAGCGTTTCGGCCATATCGTCAATGAGCGTCCAAAGCCGCTCGTCGAACTTATCGACCTTTCTGCTTACTTTATTGAGGATTGGGTCGCCTTCTTTTACAATATTTCTGATTGCCATATCTATCATCCTTTTATAGTATTGAGTCTGGGTTCATATCGGCATAGGCCGTAACGTCCGCAAACGCCCTGTCCCTGCCGAACTCGACAAGAAGGCCGGAGAGCATTTCACGGAAGCTTTTGTCGTTTTTACATTTGAGCACCAGCTTGTAGCGGTACTTGTTGCTCACCTTTTTGACCATGGCCGCAGTTGGGCCGAGTACGCGAAGCGGCATATCGGGATGCCGCGTTTTCGCCCTTTCGCAGAGTGCTTCCGTAAAGGCAATTGCCGCGCGGTATGTCTTGTTATCATCCCCGCCGACAAAGCCAATCATGCATATCTGCGCAAACGGCGGATAGAGCATAGCGCGGCGCAGCGCGATTTCACCTTCAAAAAAGCGGCCGTAGTCCTGCATGGCGGCCATGCGGATAACAGGGCTTTCCGGCGTGAACGTCTGGATAACGGCGCGCCCGGAATAACCGCCCCGTCCGGAACGTCCGACCACCTGCGTCAGCAGGGAAAACGCGCGCTCATAGCTCCTGAAATCATCCCCGTACAGCATCTGGTCCGCGTTCAATACGCCGACGAGCGTTACGTTCGGGAAATCAAGCCCCTTTGCCACCATCTGCGTGCCTATCATGATGTCGTATTCCCCTTTGGAAAACTGCCCGAGCAGCCTTTCGTGCGCGTATTTCGACATCGTGGCGTCCGCGTCCAGCCTTAAAATGCGCGCCTGCGGAAGCAGCTGCGCCAAAGACGCCTCCGCGCGCTGCGTGCCCATACCCGCATAACGCAGGCTATGGCTGTGGCACGTGGGGCATTCGTCTGCAATGCTCTGCGAGTAGCCGCAGTAGTGGCACATCAGGCGGTTGTTCGCCGAATGGAACGTAAGGGAAATCGAGCAGTTCGGGCAGGTGACGACCTCCTTGCAGCTGCGGCACGACACAAACGTATTGTGCCCCCTGCGGTTGAGCAGCAAAATCGACTGCCGCCCCGTTTCAAGGTTTTCCTCCAGCCCTTCTAATAAAACGGAGGAAAAGCCCGTCGTGTTGCCCTGCTCCTGTTCTATGTTCATATCCGCCATGAGCACCTCGGGCAGCTTTGCGGCGCCGTAGCGGTTTTTCAGTATATGAAGGGAATAGCTCCCGTTTTTGGCAAAGTAATAGCTTTCGACCGACGGCGTGGCCGACGAAAGCAGAAGCAGGCAGCCGTGTTCGACACAGCGCCGCTTTGCAATCTCCCGCGCGTGGTAGCGCGGCGTAGATTCCGATTTATAAGTATATTCCTGTTCCTCGTCCATTATGATTAAGCCGATGTCCTCAAACGGCGCGAATACGGCGCTGCGCGTCCCGACGGCAATTTTCGCAAGGCCGCGGCGCACGCGCTTCCATTCGTCGAGCCGCTGCCCCAGGGACAGGCCGCTGTGGAACACCGCTACGTCGTCCCCGTAACGGGAGGAAAACAGCGAAATCATCTGCGGCGTAAGCGCGATTTCCGGCACCATGACGATAACGCCTTTGCCGTCTTTCACCGCCTCGTCAATCAGCTTCATGAAGACAGAGGTTTTTCCCGAACCGGTCACGCCGTACAGCAGGGAAACCCGCGCCTTTCCTGAACGGTATTCACGCAAAAGGCCATTGTAGGCGTTTTGCTGTTCTTTTGTAAGGGAAATCTCCGTTTTCTGTGCGGATGCGGGTTCACGGCGCGGCGCGCGCAGGACCTCCGCGCTGAAGTATTGCGCAAGCCCCTTTTTCACCAGCGCGTCAGCCACCGCGGAGGTAAGCCCCGTGTAATAGCAAAGCTCCTTGACGGAAACGGCGCCGGCCGCGCGCAGCAGGTTTAAAACCTCTTCCTGCTTTGCGGTCGTCTTTACAGCCTGAGGCGGCGTCTCGCACAACCGGAGCATTTTGACGGACGCGTCCCCGACTTTCCGGGCCGCGTCGTCCGATTTGTCCAGAAGGCCGCGCCGTGCCATGCTGTCGGGCAGCGGGTTGTCTGAAGCGTAGCCCATCGCTTCAAAAAGCGGCTCCTTTTTCATTGAGCCGCCGTTGTTTTTTATACAATCTACAAGACGCGCTTCCTCTTCGTCAAGCAGGCTTTCATCTATGCCCCCGGCAACGCTGTAAAGGGTCGTCACCCGGTAGCCGATGCCCGCCGGCAGCATCGCCTTTGCCGCGTCGTAAAGCGTGCAGTAGCAGCGCTCCTTCATAAAAAAGGCAAGGCGCGCAAGCTCGCCGGTCAGCAGCGGGCGCTCGTCCAGCACGGAGGAAATCTCCTTAAGGCCCGCGGCCTCGCTGGTTTGGGACAGGGAAAGCACAAAGCCCTGCTTTTTTTTATTGTTCCTGGAAAAAGGCACAAGAACCCTGCACCCTGTTTTGACGCAGGATGTAAGGCCTTCCGGAACAAGATAGCTGAATGCTTTGTCAAAATGGTAAACGGAATTTTCTACCGCCACACAGGCGGTAAGCCGGAAGGAGTCAGTCATCGACTTCCGGCTCAAGGATGCTGTATTTATGCTGCTTGAATTCATCGATAGCGAGCAGCACGGGTTTTTCGTCCGTGATGATGGTCTCCTTTTCAAATTCCGCCGCAATTTCCCTTGCGCGTTTTGCAACGGCAATCACAAGCGCGTATCTTGTTATTTTGTTATTGAGCATGTCGTCAACAGATGGTCTGCGCATTATCAAGCACTTCCTTTATAAAATTCAGCATATTGCCGGTTTTGTTTTTTTCTGAGCGTAGTATGCCCAGTATATCGTCAACACAGTCCGAAAGGCTGTCGTTGATTACAATGTAGTCGTAAAGCTTTGCCTGTTCCAGCTCGGAAAGTGCCGTTTGCAGGCGGCGGCGCACCGTTTCCTCGTCCTCCGTCCCCCTGCCGCGCAGGCGCTGGGCAAGGATTTCAAACGACTTCGGTACGACGAAAATGCTTACCGCGCCGGGGCAGAGCTTTTTCACCTGCCTGCCGCCCTGCACCTCAATCTCGAGGATGACGTCGTTTCCAAGCGCGCACTGCTCCTCCACGTATTTCCTGGGGGTGCCGTAGTAGTTGCCGCAGTACTGCGCGTATTCAAGCACCGCGCCGTCCTTTATGCGCTGTTCAAAATCGCCGCGCGTAATAAAGAAATATTCCCTGCCGTGCGCTTCCCCCACACGCGGCGAACGCGTGGTCGCGGAGACGGAAAGCTTTATTTTATCGCTTCGTTTGACAAGCTCCTTGACGACCGTTCCCTTTCCCGCGCCCGAAGGGCCTGAAATGATGACGAGCAGGCCTTTTTTGTCAATCATGCTCCGTCACCTCCTCCAGAGCCGCCCGGTTGCCCAGGCTTTCGGGGTTCTTCGCGGACAGGACGACATGGTCGCTGTCCATGACGACGACGGACTTCGTCCGCCTGCCGTAGGTCGCGTCGATAAGCATGCCCTGTTCCTTCGCGTCCTGTATGATGCGCTTAATCGGGGCGCTGTCGGGAGATACGATTGCGATAATGCGGTCGCCCGACACCATATTGCCAAAGCCAATGTTCAAAAGCTTCATAAACATCACATCCGTCTTTTACTTTTTGCTTCTTTCTTTATTAAGGCGCCTGTAAATACGGCCTTTATTCGATGTTCTGGATTTGCTCCCTGATTTTTTCGAGCTCCGACTTGATTTCGACGACGAGATGCGCAAGCGGCGCGTTTTGCACCTTGGAGCCGATGGTATTGGCCTCCCTGTTCATCTCCTGAAGGATAAAGTCGATTTTCCTGCCGACAGGCTCACCGGCCTCCATAAACCTTTCAAGCTGGGAGAAGTGGCTGCGCAGCCGGACTGTTTCTTCCGCCACCGCCGTCTTGTCGGCAAAGATAGCCGCTTCCGTCAAAAGGCGCTGTTCGTCGACTGAGGCGGACTCGAGCAGTTCTCTAAGCCTTTCCTCGAGCTTTTCACGGTACTGCGCGACCGTCTGCGGCGACTGCTCGTCGATTTGCTCCACAATAGAAAGAATCGTTTTGGAGCGGCCCAGCACGTCCTCCTTCATGCGCGCGCCTTCGGCCCTGCGCATATTCATAAAGCTTTCCATCGCGCTGTCGAGCACGGGGAGCACGCTCTGCCAGACCTCGTCCTCGTCCTCCTGCGCCTTGTGGACGGTGAAGATGTCTGTAAACCGCGCGACTGAGGAAACGGAAATATCGTCCTGCACGCCGTAGGCCGCGGCGATTTCTTTGAGCGCCTCTACATAGCCCGCGGCAAGGCTGTGGTTTAACGTAACGTTTGCCTGTGTTTCTTCCGCGCAGACGACGGAGACGTATAAATCGATTTTGCCGCGCGACACACGCTGCTGGACATACGCCTTGAGTTTCTCTTCAAGAAAGGCGTAGCCCCTGCTCGTTTTGCAGTTAAACTCAAAATACCGGTGGTTGACCGACTTGATTTCAACAGAAATTTCCCTGCCGTTTATCTTCTGCTCGCTTCTTCCGAAGCCTGTCATGCTCTTTATCATGCGTTTCATTCCCCAATTTATTTTTAAGACGCAAACGTCCTTTTTACAATTCATTATATTTTAGCATTTCAGCCTGAGAATTGCAAGTTCCTTCCTGCGGTTTCCCCGCCGGGAACACCGGGGACACACTGGGGATGCGCTGTTGCAATCAGGAAAAAAATATGATAGAATAAGCTGTAAAAATTATCTGCGGGAGGCATAACATATATGTCAGGACATAATAAATGGAGTACCATCAAACAGAAAAAGGGTAAAAACGACGCCGCAAGGGCGAAGGTTTTTACAAAAATAGGCAGGGAGCTTGCTGTAGCCGTCCGTGACGGCGGAAGCGCCGACCCGGCTGTAAACTCCAAGCTGCGCGACTGTATCGCCAAGGCAAAGGCGAACAATGTGCCGAATGAAAACATTGACCGCATTATTAAAAAGGCGTCCGGCGAGGGCGGCGCGAACGAGTACGAGGCAATTACGTATGAAGGCTACGGCCCGGGCGGCATCGCGGTGATTGTGGAAGCGCTGACCGACAACCGCAACCGCACGGCGGGCGACGTACGCCATTATTTCGACAAATTCGGCGGCAATATGGGCACGCCCGGCTGCGTGTCGTTTATGTTCTCGCAGAAGGGCGTTTTGATTATTGACCGCGAGGAGTGCGATTTAGACGAGGACAAGGTCATGGAGGACGCGCTCGAGGCGGGCGCTTCCGACTTCCAGGCGGACGGCGACGCTTTTGAAATTTACACTGAGCCGGAGGACTTTTCCGGCGTAAACGGTGATTTGACGGCAAAGGGCTATGCCTTTGCATCCGCCGAGGTGGAAATGGTGCCGAGCACCTATACGAAGCTTGCGGACGAGGAGCAGGTCACAAAGATGCAGAAGCTGCTCGATATGCTGGAGGACAACGACGATATCCAGAATGTCTGGCACAACTGGGAAATGGATGACTGATTCAGGCAAAACTGCAAATGAGCCGGATGCTGTGGCGTCCGGCTTTTTTCAGATGATTCAGGAGCAATTTCCCGCTGTATAAGGAGAATGCGCAATGGAATTATTATCGGTACGTGACTGCCCCGAAATCACGGAAGAGGCAATCCGTTATTTTCAGGAGAAATGGTCGAACGAAGAGAGCCTTATGGTATATAAAGACTGTATTTCGCACTGTGCTGACGCCGCCGCCCCCCTGCCGCAATGGTATCTATTAAAGCATGGAGATGAAACCATAGGCTGCGCGGGGCTTATTACGAACGATTTTATCAGCCGTATGGATTTATACCCATGGCTGTGCGCCCTGTATATTGAAGAAAAGCACCGCGGCCACGCATACGGCCCGCTTTTGATTGAACAGGCAAAAAGGGACGCACGCCGCGCGGGATTCCAAGCGCTTTATCTTTGCACGGACCATGTGGGATATTATGAGCGGTACGGATTCACGTATTTTGCGCAGGGGTACCACCCGTGGGGGGAAGAATCCCGGATTTACCGCGCACAGCTGTAAAAGGAACGGCGAGCATTATGTTGGAGGGCAAGCCATGCGGACACTGACGATAGAAAAAAACGACGCGGGCCAGCGGCTCGATAAATTTATACAGAAGCGGTTCCAGACGATGCCGAAATCGCTTTTATATAAATACATCCGCACCAAATATATTAAGGTAAACGGTAAAAAATGTACCGCCGACACACAGCTTTCTGAAGGCGACGTGCTGACGCTTTATATCCGCGATGAATTTTTTGAGGCGAAGCAGGAGCGGCACTACGACTTTCTAAAGGCGCCGGTAAAGCTCGATATCGTATATGAGGATGAAAACATTATTTTGCTTGATAAAAAGCCGGGGCTGATTGTTCACCCAGACGAAAATTACCATTTTGATTCGCTCGTTTCCCGGCTGAAGCATTACCTGTACGAGAAAAAGGAGTATGACCCGGAAAAAGAAAACAGCTTTGCCCCTGCGCTTGTCAACCGGATTGACCGCAACACGGGCGGGCTTGTGATTGGCGCGAAGAACGCGCAGGCGCTGCGCGTTTTAAACGCGAAGATGAAAAACAGGGAAATCAAAAAGTATTACCTGTGCCTTGTCCACGGGCGCATGAAGAAAAAAAGCGGTATGCTTTCCGGGTATGCGGTCAAGGACGAAAAGAAAAACCGTGTGGAGGTGCGCGCTAAGGAAACGGACAGCTCAAAGGAAATCAAAACGCGCTATACGGTGCTGGAAGAGCTGCCGGATAATACGAGCCTGCTTGAAATTGAGCTTCTGACAGGGCGCACTCATCAAATCAGGGCGCACCTGGCGTCAATCGGACACCCGCTGCTCGGCGACCGGAAGTACGGCAGGCGCGAAAACAGCGGCAGCCCCTTCCCCTACCAGGCGCTTTATTCGTATAAGCTTATTTTTGACTTTAAAGAGGAATGCGGGCTGCTCGATTATTTGAACGGGCGGGAGTTCAAGGCCGGGCGTGTTCCGTTTTTGCCGCCGGACTTTCAGCTTGGCGGCACAGTGAACTATGATTGAAGCATTCTGCTTCTTGTTTATAAATCTTCTTGTTTATAAATTTAAAACTTTTTATGTTTTAATCAAAGGCGGGGAACCATTTCGATGGTTCCCACTTCTTTTTTGTAACGTGCCGTTTCTTGGGTTTCTTCATAAAACTTTATATGTTTAATCAAAGGGGAGAGAACAGTTGCGGCTGTTCTCCCCTCTCTATATTGAAACGTTCCATTTCATGGCTTTTTATTTAAAACGTGCCGTTTCTTGGGTTTCTTGATAAAACTTTATATGTTTAATCAAAAGAGGAGAAACCGTTTCGGCGGTTTCCCTCTTTTCAGGGCATCAGGGTACCGGAGCCAATGCGGTTTGAAAAGGCCATCTCCACCGCTATCTGC
>OIYD01000288.1_pt1 | contig 46169 bp, 45 predicted proteins | sample 1588141 | NCBI WGS metagenome assembly OIYD01 (sample SAMN03283259) | human gut metagenome | biome: human-associated habitat; material: feces | host: Homo sapiens | place: USA | collected 2013
AAGAAGAAAGCCTGAAAGACTTGGCTCGGTTCTTCAAGGAGTACATGCCACGCTATGGTTACAAATACCTATGTACCGAAGATGATGACCACAAGTACTATCAGACACTTGGTTTAAAGTGTATAATGGACGGTTTTTGTCCCAATTATGCACTAGCACTGAAAGATTTAAATATCTGATACATGGTCTTTAAGTTAAGGAGGGGATTTTTCCTCTCCTTTTCTCTTTCCGATACGCCCCATTATGAGAACGTGCCGTTTGAAGTGCCGAGTTCATGGGTGTGGTGCAGGTTAGATGATATTGTTAGTTTTCAAGGTGGTTATGCCTATAAAAGTAATACATATGTTAATCAATCTGATTGGCAAGTTATAAGAATTGGGAATGTCAAGAATGACAATCTGATACTTGATATACAGCCCGTGTTTGTTGAAGATGTAATCGGTAAGACAACAGAAAAATACTTGTTGAAAAAGGACGATATTCTATTCACGATGACAGGGACAAAAGGGAAACGAGATTACTTCTACACGGCAAAAGTCCCATCAATTAAAAAGAATTTACTTCTGAATCAACGTGTTGGTTGTCTTAGATGTTTTTCTTCAGAAATCAATATAGATTTCTTATGTCTTGTATTGAAAGGAGAATATGTGTTAGATGCGATATTTTCCACAGAAACAGGAAATGTTAGTCAAGGTAACATTGGTTCAGAAAGTACCTTGAATTTGAATATTGCCATACCTCCCCTTACAGAACAACATCGTATTGTAGTAGAAATAGAGAAATGGTTTGCTTTAATTGACCAAATAGAACAAGGTAAATCAGATTTGCAAAGCACTATCAAGCAAACAAAAAGCAAAATTCTTGACCTTGCCATTCACGGCAAACTCGTACCGCAAGATCCGAATGATGAACCGGCAAGCGAACTTTTGAAGCGTATAAATCCCAATTTTACACCTTGTGATAACGGGCATTATCCCGCAGGATGGCAACAAACAATTTTAGGGGAACTTTTTAATCATAATACAGGTAAAGCCCTTAATTCAGTCAACAGGGACGGTGTAATGAAAGATTATTTGACTACTTCAAATGTGTATTGGAATAAGTTTGATTTTACAGTGATAAAGCAAATGTCTTTCAAAGAGAGTGAATTAGATAAATGCACTGTAACAAAGGGGGATTTACTTGTGTGTGAAGGCGGCGATATTGGACGCTCTGCAATTTGGAACTATGATTACGATATTTGCATTCAAAATCACATTCATAGACTTCGTCCAAAGATTGATTTATGTGTACCATTTTACTACTATACATTGGCGTATTTAAAAGAGAACAATTTGATAGGAGGGAAAGGTATAGGATTACTTGGACTATCTTCTAATGCTTTGCATAAAATTGAAATACCACTACCTCCTCTTGCCGAGCAACAACGCATTGTTCAAAAGATAAAAAAACTATTCTCTGTTCTTGATAATATTCAAAAAACCTTAGAAGTGTAAATCAATACACTTCTAAGGGCTAATGCGGCTTTACCAGTTTACGACCTTATCCACAATCTTCTGCTGTTCGCTAGCAGTTCTACGAAGATAGATTCGAGTGGTTTCAATACTCTCATGCCCCATAAGGTCGGCTAGTAGAGCAAGGTCATTAAAGCGGTCGAGGAAGTTTTTAGCAAAACGATGACGGAATGAATGAGGATAAACTACTTCCTTGTTCATTCCGTATTTTTCGGCAAAATGCTTGAGTTGGGAAGCAATTCCACGAGTAGTAATGCGCTGCCCGAAACGGTTCAGGAAGATATAGCCAGATGTCAGGCCTTGATTCTTCAACCATTTATCGGCTTCTGTTCGTAGGTTCTTTGGGATGTATAGCCGTCGAATCTTTCCACCTTTACTATACAGGTCGAGATAACCCACCTTGATATGTTCCGCTTTAATGTGGAGCAATTCACTAACACGTGCGCCTGTAGCAGCCATAAACCACACGATAAAATACCATTCATCGTAACCATCGGCTTTAAGTTGGGCTTTGAGAAATTTGTAATCGGCATCGCTGATTACATTTTCCAAAAAGTTCTTTTGCTGTACTTTTACGAACTTCACTTTTAGTTTCTCCTGTTTTATAAACTCTAGGAACTTGTTGATTCCTTGTAAGCGCAGGTTCACTGTCTGCGGTTTGAAGTTCTCCACCAAATACCCCTTGTATGCCAAAAGATTTTTCTTGTTCACTTCTCCATAATGATTGAGGAAATACTGCACCGTCCACACATAAGAGGAGACTGTGTTTTTGGCCAAATTACTCTTTGCCAATTGATTTTTGAATTTTGTTACCATACTACATTGAATTAGAATGAATATGGTAATAATATAAAGGTACGTATCGGGCATTATACGAACTTACCGAAAGGATGGGCTATATGCAAGTTATCTGATTTGTGTAGAATTGAGAATGGCTTTGCTTTCAGCAGCAATGATTATAAGTCACAAGGAATACCATTAGTTCGTATATCGAATATCACTCATAATACTATAGATATAACTGACTGTGTTTATGTTGAGGGCATTACGGACAATAAATTTAAGATTTCGAAAGGAGATTTGCTGATTGCCATGTCTGGAGCAACAACAGGAAAAATGGGAGTATATTTGTTTGATGAAATAGCATACCTAAATCAACGTGTAGGAAATATCAAAATCTTAAACAAGTCCTCATTGTTTCCCGATTATCGAAATATTTATATGCAATCGAAAGTTGATGAAATACTAAAAATTGCATATGGAGGAGCACAGCCTAATATCAGTGCTTCTGTTATTGGTAATTTTGATTTTCCCTTACCACCATATAAAGAACAGATACGAATTGTAGAGACTGTTCAAAGAATTTTTGACCAATTAGATACTATCACGGAGAGCCTATAAACTCTCCGTGATCAAATCCAGTTGTTTAAACGCAATATTTATTGCCATTACAATCCTTTGTTGTTCCTTGTAAGATGGAATAGGAACTTCTATTGCTTTGAATAATTTCTTATTCAAGTGGGGAATGGCAGAACCAACCTTGCTTTCTCGCAAGACTTTCCTATGCAAGTTGATAATTTGTAGTACATATTCTTCGTTCATATTTTCGTTGATAAGTAACTGTTTGAAAGTACTACCTTGATAACCGTCAATCGGAGTCCTAAATACCTCACCAGAGTTCTCGCCATCTACTAAAATCAAAAGTGAATTTGCAGTAACATACTTTCCAGAAGTCAAAGTCTTGGCATCACGCTCACCTCGCAAATATTTGACATCAAGATTTGTTCGTTCTATGCCATTTTGCTTATCACCATCAACCAAAGAGCATAGTACTTGCATCGGTGCAACAGTCCATCCTTCGGGCAACTGCGTATAATGCCCGTTATCACAAGGTGTAAAGCCGGGATTTATACGTTTCAAGAGTTCAATGGCTGGTTCATCATTCGGATCTTGCGATACGAGTTTTCCATGAATGGCAAGGTCAAGAATTTTGTTTTTGGTTTGCTTGATAATGTTTTGCAAATCATTTTTCCCATTCTCGATAATATCAATTAACGAGAACCATCTTTCTATTTCAGCTACAATACGCTGTTGCTCTAGAAATGGAGGTAAAGGGATATAGGTCTTTACTATTATTTCTTTTGAAATGTTCGGTTGGGCTCCGCCACCACCTTTTGCGATGAATGCTGTTCTTTGAGACAAAAGGAAATAAAACAAAAACATTGGGTCGATAGCATCGTATTCAATACAAGCACAACATGCTTGGTTTGTTGTTGCCGGGAATGTAAGAATACCCAGTTTGCCAATCGTCGCTCCATACATTGCAATTAAAACACTTCCTACAGGATTTAATTTTGCAGAAGAATTCACGACTGCTTCTTCTGTAATAAATTCAGGAATATGAGTAATATATCCATCGTTTAAGTCTCCAGTTTTAAGCCAAGGTATATTCCCACCATAATATGATTTATTTGAACGGCTAGGTGTTCCGCCTGATTGCCAAGTACCGATAACTCCCAAAGTTGTCCACATCCATCCCTCCGGCACTTCAAACGGCACGTTCTCATAATGGGGCGTATCAGAAGTCTTTGCAGACTTCTTGCTCCGCTTGATTTTTCCTTCTTTTATCAGTCGTTCTTTTTCAGCCTTGATTCGTTCGAGCAGAACTGATGCAGGTTCATCGTTAGGGTCTTGCGGTACAAGTTTTCCATGTATCGCAAGGTCGAGTATCTTTTGACGTAACGCTTTTGTATCCATTGTTGTATATCTGTTTGTAATTGTGCAGCCAAAAACTGCACAATTACTATTCATTTTCTTCCAGTTTCTTTAATTCCTCATTTTCTTCAAACTCTTCAATCCATTCCTTCACCTTGGCTTGCAATAAAGCCTTGTTGGGGAGATAGAGTTGATAAGCAGAAGCATAGATGTTAGTATCTTTAGGCAAGGTGAGTTCCACAAGTGCATCGTTCTTCTCCCGGCACAACAGAATGCCAATTGTCGGCTTTTCAAAGTCTTGTTTGACATAGCGGTCGTAATAGTTGACATACATCTGCATCTGTCCAAGGTCTTGGTGAGTAAGTTTGTCTATTTTCAAATCTATAAGCACATAGCATTGTAACAAACGATTGTAAAACACCAAGTCAACAAAGAAATGTTGCTCATCAAATGTGAACCTTTTCTGCCTTGCTTCAAAGAGGAACCCTTTGCCAAGTTCTAATAGGAATTGCTGCATCTTGTTGATAATGGCATTCTCCAATTTAGACTCTGAGTAAACTGCATCGGGTTTTAGACCAAGAAACTCTAATGTGATGGGATTCTTGATGATGTCCGATGGTTTCCCAATAGTTTGTCCTTCTTTCGCCAACCGCATTACTTCATCTTTGTTACGACTCAAAGCCAATCTCTCATAAAGACAGCTTCCTACTTGACGGCTGAGTTGCCTTTTAGACCATTGTTGTTGGGTACATTCTATTTCATAGAAGCTGCGGGCATCCGGATTTTCCACCCTCATCAGTATAAGATAATGAGACCATGAGAGAGCGAATGTCGTTTCAGAAAGATGTTCCTCTGCCTTCGGATAATCGGCTAACCACTGGTTAGCCTTTTGGCTCGACTTTGGACAACCACTGGTTAGCCCTTTAGAAAAGACAATATAAAACTGCCGTATATTCTTAAGCGTTGAATACGACCATCCATCTCCCAGCCTATCAGTCAGACGTTTAGAGAGTTCTTTCAGTACAGCCTTTCCGTATTCAGCTCTTGTCTCTCCCTTTTGCTCATATTCTACTATATATTGTCCAATATGGAACTTAGTATAGACCTCAGCAATATTGACGGCTGTTGCCACACGTTCCCTTGCCTGCGTGACAAGGTCAACAACCTTTAAGAACAGATCGTTTATATCTTTATCATTTGTGCTAATATCTTTTCGCATAGCTCAATTTTCTTCAATATTTGCAAGCAGTTTTTCAAGTTCAGTCACCGCTCTACTGATGGTCTGGCTCTTATCCTTGATGTCTGCCATCAGTTCTGCCAATGAACGGTCGTCCACCTCACCACCTTGTTTTATCCAAGTAATGTCAAGACTTGTTTTGTCTCTGGCAATAATTTCATCTACAGGGTATTTACGCCAACGACCTTGCGGATTATTCTCGGCATCGTAGGTCTCTACTCGATTATTGTAGCAAGAAACAAAATCATCCAAATGATGCCGTTCCAGTTTGTTGGTGGCAAGCGTATGCTTTATGTCTGTACGGTAATCGTAAAACCATATTTCTTTGGTTGGGTGTCCTTTGCTGAAAAACAACACGTTGGCTTTTACGCCTTGCGCATAGAAAATACCTGTAGGCAAGCGCAAGATAGTATGTAGATTGAAATCTTGCAATAAGCGTTTGCGAATAGTTTCACCTGCCCCTGCCTCAAAAAGGACATTGTCGGGAAGCACCACAGCAGCACGTCCTCCGGTTTTGAGCATAAGCATCATGTGCTGGAGAAAGTTTAACTGGTTATTCTTGGTTTCTACATAGAAATCCGGGCGGTTGATGTCCACAGAACCAGCCGGACGAGTTCCAAAAGGAGGATTGGCAAGTATCACATCAACAAGAGTTGACGGTTCTTTTTCCAAAGAATCCTCACAAACAATCGGACTACGGTCTGTACCGATACCATGCAAATAAAGATTCATGGAAGCGAGCGTCACCACTAAAGGCGTATTATCCACACCATGCAAAGCTTTGTCACGCAAGAAATCACGTTTTTCTTTACTTGCTGACTGACCTTTCATATAATCGTAAGCTGTAAGCAAGAATCCACCCGTTCCACAAGCCGGGTCACAAACCGTTTCACCCATTTGCGGATTGATACAATCTACCATTGCCTGAATAAGTGGACGAGGAGTAAAATACTGTCCTGCACCGCTTTTCTTGTCTTGCCCATTCTTTTCAAGAATACTTTCGTAGATAGCACCTTTCACATCACCGTCCATAATGAGCCATTGCTCCTCATCAATCATGGTGATAACTTTTTTTAGATAAACAGGTTTGTCTATCTTGTTTTGTGCCTTCGTATAAATTGTACCTATCAGACTATCCTGCTCGCTAAGCAATTTAAGGGTCTCTTCATATTGTTTTACCAAATCCAGACCATCAAGTGCTATCAAATCTGCCCACTGATAACCAGTTGGAATAGCCGACTCTTCTCCAAACATTTCTACATTTTCGACATCCATCTTCAAGAATAAAAGATAGGTCAGTTGGGTAATATAATCAGTGAATCCAATGCCTTGTCCGGCAAGAGTGGTTGCCAGATTCCATACTTTTTTGGTGAGCGATTGCTCTGTTGTATTATTTGTTGCCATTTCTTTATGCTGCTTTTCTTAAAACTACAAATGTGTAAAGTGAATGAAGTGCCTCGTCTGCCTTCTGCATATTACCAAACGCTCTAATCATTTGGGCTGCATGGGTAGCATCATCTTCACGAATATCCCTGACCGTACAAGCTCCATTAGAAGCAATATAATCCACAATACAACTGATAACCTCTCGCTGTTTGTCTGTTATTTCACGCTGGTTTTGTCCTAACCAAAGATTGAAAAACTGTTTAGAGGTAGTAACTACACTATCCAATCGTTCGATTTGGTGGAAAGCAAAGCGTACAAGTTGTATGATATTGGTCAATGCATCGCTTTCTTCTTTGGTAGTGGAACGCCTTACTACTTTAGGATTAACTATGGCATAAGAGTTCCAGAGTTGTTTGGATGTAAAATGATTGTTTGCCATTTTGAGTCTGTTCTCCAAATCCTTTAGCATCGAATAGGTTATAGGCTCTCCCTCATTGTTGTAAATGATGCGCAGTGCCTCTATTTCGTCATAGTATTTTTTACAAAAATCTTCAAAAGCCTCTGTCGTATTTTTTGCTTCCTCAATGGAAAACCCTTTGGAGATAAGCGTATCTTCACCCGGCATCAATGTATTGACGAATCCGGCTGCAAGTATCAGAAGGTATTTCCGGGCATCCGCATGATTGGCAAGCGGAGCGACTAGCCCCTTACGTTCATTGTTAGGCTCATCAGTGCTTACAAACTGTGGAAGAATGCCTTTCTCCAGTGCATCGTATATTCTGGCAGAAAGCTCCTTCATGTCATCATGAGACAGACGGACAAACTCTTTCCGTTGCGAATCATCCGCTTTATTGTATATTCGTGCAAGCGTTGCCGCAAGCCGTTTAAGGTATTCATCAGGAATATAGCCATGACTAATACGTTCTAACAGCTCCTTCAACGTAATTGTCTTTGTTGTAGGACCGTCGTCTATAGGTGCCACTGTTTGCGCATGTTCTGTCACGCCTACCGCATCAACCAAATAAAAACAATCCTTGCTGAATGCGTTCGGGGTAACATTGCGAAGTTGCTCATCACCAATAGTACGCACTCCACGCCCTTTCATCTGAATATACAAAGGCAATGACTCCACATCACGCATGAACATTACCACTTCCAGTGGCTTTACATCTGTTCCGGTGGCAACCAACGTACAGGTGACAGCAATACGGAAATCCTTGTCATTACGGAATTGGCGTATCAGTTCGTTACTATCGCCTGCTGAATAAGTGATTTTCTGAACAAAGCGGTCGTCAGTCCGTCCGAACACCTCTTTAGCTATCTGTACGATATTTGTGGCGTGAGCTTCATTGAGAGCAAATATCAAGGTTTTAGGTAAATAGTCCATATTCGGCTCACGTTGCGGGTCATTAAACAATTCTGTATAAACCACATCCCAATAGGTTGAAAGGATTAACTTTATCTGTGCCGGATTAATGACACTCCGATTAAGTTCTTTATTGGTGTAGGTTTTGGTTTCCTTGTTTCTCACAGTCTTAACCTCACCCGTATATCTCGTTTCTTCCTTTACTCTCTCACCCTCTAATATAGCTCCCCCAGTTTCCGTAACTTGCGTTTTTATTCGATACACCCTACAATCCACATTCACACCATCAACGATACTCTTTTCTAAGGTATAATTGACAATGATATTATAGTTAAAGAATTTCTTTGTCTCTTCAATCGGGGTTGCTGTCAAACCGACAAGTCGAGCCGTATCGAAATACTCCAACACCTTGCGCCAGTTCCCATAAATGGAGCGATGGCACTCGTCTATGATAATCATATCAAAGTAATCGTGCGGTAAGTTGGGATTAGGAGGCAAGGTTACCTCCTCTGCTGGTTCGTTCTCATCATCGTTATCGTTATCCTCAATAGTTTCTCCTTTCAAGAATGAGAATAGACGTTGTATTGTAGAAATAACGACATTGCTATCAGAAGGGATAGAAGACGAGCGAAGACGATTGACCGTAAAGATAGTATTGAAAGCATCCCCGTTCTCTGTCAGACGAAAAGTTCCGAATTCTCCCTCGGCTTGTTTTCCAAGATTATTTCGGTCAACAAGAAACAACACTCTACGCATGGGTGTATAAGAAAGCATTCGGTAGGCAGCAAGACAAGCCGTATATGTTTTACCCGCACCGGTGGCAAGAACCATCAACGCTCGATTTTGCCCAGCACGGAAACTCTTTTCAAGTTCTGTTACCGCTTCATATTGACAATCACGAAGCCCTTTCTTTTTCAATGTTGGAAGTCCGGCAAATGTATCCTCAATCCCCAGTTTCTTAACCAATTCATGTGGCGTAGGGATAGCCATTATCGGCTTGAAATAAGAATCCGGTTCACGAAAATCGCAGAAATATAGTTCCTTGCCATTCGAGGTAAAGATAAAAGGCAATGGCTTTTGGTATGTCTGATAGATATTCGGAACACTTCTTGCGTATAAGGCCGCTTGCTCGCATACTTTTGAAGCAAAAGCATCCGTTTCTTCACGTTTAGCCTCAAGCACGCCCACTGCTTTCCCATTAATAAAAAGGAAATAATCTGCTTCAAGATTTCCTTTCAATAAACCTTCTCTTATAGCTACAGCCGTACAAGTAGGTTCATAAGCATCCCTATTGACAACTTCCCAACCTGCATCAGTAAACCACTGGTCTATCTTTATTCTTGCTTTTTCTTCAGGAGTCATGTTCTTAATATTGTATATTATCGGAAGTTCATAGATACATCTGCAATAAACTGCAAAAGGTCTCCGATCCTCCCAACCTAATTAAATACTATTGTAACCTTTCCTTTTTATCGGTTATCAAATCTTTCAAATCAACTTGTAATATCTCCGCAATCTGTTGCAAGGTTTCCAAATTAGGCTGAATTCTATTACAGGCATAGGCATTGACCATACTAAAACTCTTGTTGAGCTGTTTAGCTAACCACGTTTGAGAAATACCTTTTTCGGATAAAACAGTCTTTATTCTATTCAGTTTCATTCTTTAATATGATTTTATAGTGCAAATGTAGTGAATTATATTCGATAATTCGGGTCTTTTTTGTATTTTTGTACGCAAAAACATAAGCATATGGGACATAAATGTTATATTTCTTTTAAAACAGAAGATAGTTGGTATAAACGAGAAATACAAAAATGGAGTGCCAATGAAAAAGTTGACATGATAGACAAGTCGCTAAATACCCCTATTAATTCTGAAGACGAAGACTATATTATGCGAAAAATCAGAGAAGATTATTTGTCTGATTCAACGGTTACAATCTTCTTGATTGGGGCACAGAGTGCAGAGACTTTGGGGTGGAAAGAACAGAAATTTATAAAGAGAGAGCTACAAGCGTCATTGTATAATAGCGAAGGTAATACTCGAAACGGAATTTTAGGAGTTGTATTACCTTCAATGTATGATTCAATATACAAAGGACAACATATATGCTCTATCTGTGGTAAAAGTCATAATACTGTAGCTATTAACGATGCGACTACTATTAAAGAATTTAGTAAAAATTATTACTTAAATAATCACGGAAAATGTGCATATGATGAAGATGATCGATTTTGCATCTTAGTTAAATGGGATGACTTCAAATGTAATCCTAACGCTTATATTGAACAAGCATTCAATAAGCGTAATCATCCTATAGCAAGTGAAGTAATTGTTAGACCTAAATGAATTTATAAATAATGGAAAGGAATTTATGTTTTATAGTAATGGGATTCGGCAAGAAAAAGGATCCAGATACTAACCGTACTATTGATTTAGATGCTACGTATAAAAAAATAATCCGTCCTGCCGTAGAATCCGCTGGATGCAAATGCATACGCGCTGACGAGATTGTAGAATCTGGAATAATTGATAGAAGTATGTATGCACTCTTATATTACGCTGACATTGTTATTGCAGACATATCAACTTTTAACCCTAATGCAATATACGAATTAGGAGTACGTCATGCATTACGTCCATATTCTACAATAATCATTAAAGAAGATGAAGGGAAAATACCGTTTGATATTGGACACGATAGAATAATAAGTTACAAACATTTAGGAAATGAAATTTCAGAAGCAGAAGCAAAGAAATGTATTCCGCAGCTTCGAACTTTAATTCAAAGTGTCATCAATGAGCCTAAAACGGATAGCCCACTTTATTCTTACATTCATCAAATAAAAAAACCGGAAATTTCAGAAGAAGAAATCTCCAGTATCATTGGTGAATTGAAAAATAATGAAGATTCTATTTATGCTTTGACTGAGATGGCGAAAGATAATATGGCAAAAGGTGATTTTGTTAAAGCAGAACAATTGTGGGAGAAATTGTGTTCTAAAACAGAAAATGAAAAATACTATATTCAACAACGAGCGTTGTGCCGTTACAAAAGTGAAGTACCATCTACACAAAGAGCGTTGACCGATGCTATGCTAATAATGGCGAAAATAGGAAACCAAACAGATACAGAAACTCTTGGAATTTTAGGAGCAATAAATAAAAGATTATGGGAAATAACATCCGATAAAAGTTATCTTAACTCAGCCATAGATTCATATAAAAAAGGATGGAATCAATATAAAGATTATTATACAGGTGAAAACTATGCAACTTGTATGTATATAAAATCATTGCATGAGATATCAGAAGAACTAAAGACACATTCTATAGTTGAAGCCAAACTCACATATGCTGAGATTATTGATATAATTCTGAAATCTCTTGAAGACCCAGAAGCCGAAGAGTTGCTTTGGAAATATGCTTCTTTATCTAATGCCTATCTTGCATTAGGCAACCATGCTGAAGCTGAAAAGTATGAGAGACTATTTCACGACCAGCAACCCTTACAATGGCAAATAGATAGTTTCGAGAAAACAAAATCAATTTTAAAGAAATGAAAACATGGCTAAAACATATAAAATTTTCATTAGTCATTCTTGGTCACATGTAAATGACTTAAAATCGTTAAGAAACCTTCTCGAATCAAGAGGGTACTTTAATGTTGAATTTACAGAATTTCCACCAACAGATTCTATAAATTCAATGAATACATATTACATAAGACAGCGAATCTCAGAAAGAATAGCGGCTTCGGATATTGTTTTAGGTATCGCTGGAATCTATGCTTCATATAGTGATTGGATGAAATGGGAGCTTGACAAAGCTATAGAAAAAGGAGTTCCAATTATTGGGGTAATCCCAAGAGGACAAGAGCGAATTTCTGCTATTGTAAATGATAGAGCCGACGAAATTGTTCATTGGAATACAGAAAGCATAGTATCTGCTATACGAAAACATGCGAAATGATATTACGATGGTCAATTTCGATGAATACATCCAGCAAGGCGAACCGCAAAAGCGTGAAAGAGGCTATGCTTGGCAAACGGCAATAGGACTTCAAGCGGTAGATGGCTTGAAGCCCTCGGATTATCTTATTGAAACTGCTCGCAAGCATATTGAGGGAGACATAACCATTGATGAAGTACAACAACTTATCAAGAGTTACTACGATTCAAAAGACATTCGTACTGAAAAGGATAACGAAACAGAAGAAGCGGATAAAGTTTCTGCCAATATAACCAAACTATTGAATGAGCGTTCATTTGCTTTTACCGTAGCCGGATTGACCGCCATTCATCGGCGTATATTTGATGGAGTATTCAAGTTTGCCGGACAAATCAGAGATTACAATATCACCAAAAAAGAATGGGTGCTTCGTGGCGATACGGTATTTTATGTATCTGCTCCCGACATTCGCAGAGCCATAGAGTATGATCTTGAACAAGAAAAGGCGTTTGATTATACAGGATTATATATAGACCAAATTGTCACTCATATTACCCAATTCGTATCCGGGTTGTGGCAGATTCATCCGTTTGGAGAAGGCAATACCCGAACAACAGCAGTGTTCACCATCCAGTATTTACGCTCGATGGGATTCAATGTCGAGAACGACCTTTTTGCCAATCATTCTTGGTATTTCCGTAATGCTTTGGTTAGAGCCAATTATCAAAACATACAAAAAGGCATCAAAAGAGAGCCTGTGTATTTAGAACGATTCTTCCGAAATCTATTGATAGGAGAAAACAATGAATTGAGGAATCGTTTCATGGTGGTTAATGCCCCCGAAGACATGGGTATCTCCACCCCGACAAGTACCCCGACAAGTACCCCGACAAGCTTAGATAATCCATTACAGATAGATAATGAAAATATCAACCGTTTAATAGAGGTACTTGCAAACAATAGATTATCAGTCAAAGAGATGATGGCAGCCGTAGGTTTAAAGAACCGTGAAAATTTCATGGAATACTCTCTCAATCCAGCCATAAAAGAGGGATTTGTTTCTATGCTCTACCCAGACAAGCCCCGTCATCCTCGTCAGAAATACATGTTGACGATTAAAGGATTGGCGGTGTATAACTCCAATAACATGAAATAATGATAGACGAGAACAATATACCCTCTATTCAACCCGACTTTGAACGGATTAAAAAGCAAGATAATAAAGGTTTAGAGTATTGGACTTCTCGTGAGTTGTGCACCGCATTAGGCTATGGCACATACCAAAAATTCAATCGTACTCTAAACAAAGCTATCGCCATAGCCAATAAGAAAGGTTGTAACACTACCGAGCATTTTAATGCTACGTTTGAGATGGTCAAACTAAATTCCGGCTCCTTTCGTAAGGTGGAGAATATACATCTATCACGAATCGCTTGTTTGATGATTGCTGAAAATGCCGATAGTAAGAAGCCACAAGTACAGATAGCAAAAGAATATTTCAAACAAGAAATATCAACTCCTGAATTAATAGACAACAGTCTATCTTCCAACATATTGCTATACAAGACGAAACAAGGAGAAAGCCGTATAGAGGTCATCTTCAATAATGAAACATTTTGGATGTCGCAAAAGCGAATGGCCGATTTGTTTGGTGTTGAAACGAATACGATCAATAACCATCTGAAAGAGATATTCAAAAGCGGAGAATTGGAGGAGAGTTCAGTTATTCGAAAAATTCGAACAACTGAACTTGATGGCAAGAACGATGATACATTGTTCTACAATTTGGATGCGGTTATTGCTGTTGGGTTTCGTGTGGGCAGTTATCAAGCGGGCCAATTCCGGATGTGGGCTACATCGGTTCTAAAAGAAATGATCATAAAAGGATTTGTATTGGATGATGAACGCTTGAAACAGGGCAAACATTTTGGCAAAGATTATTTTGACGACCTATTAGAACGTATCCGAGAAATACGAGCTTCAGAACGTCGGTATTATCAGAAAATCACCGATGTCTATGCCGAATGTAGTGCCGATTATGATCCTAAGGCTGAGACCACCCTACAATTCTTCAAGAGGGTGCAAGATATGATGTATTGGGCTACTTCCCATCAAACGGCAACCGAAATCATCTATTCAAGAGCAGATGCCCAAAAGCCCCACATGGGACTTACCACGTGGAAAAACGCTCCTGACGGCAGAGTCCAAAAGTCGGATACAATTATCGCCCAGAATTACTTGTCCGACAAAGAAGTCTCAGCTTTCAATCGTCTATCAACCGCATTCCTTGATTTGGCCGAACTTCGTGCCGAACGGCAAATCATCTCCACAATGGCAGATTGGAAAAAGCAATTGGATGATTTCCTGACTCTATATGAGTATGACAAATACAATGAGGCTGGCACCATTTCTGCCGAACAAGCGAAAGAAAAGGCATACGCTGAATATGATAAATTTCGCTTTATACAAGACAAGGAGTTTCTTTCGGATTTTGATAAAGAAATCAAGATATGGAAAGAGAAGGAGGGGTATGGTAAGGATTAATTCTATCTATAAACACTATTAACAGGAACATAAGATGAACCATAACGGCATATTCTCACTATCTTTTCCCGAAACTAAGACAATAATTGTTTCCGGTGATATTCATGAGACTTTAATCTGTTGGTGTTCAAACTATGTATCCAATATTAGATGCTCGACATTATGGAGTTCTGTCAAATATATTAATTATACCATTTCGGGTATAATATTGATACAATAAGCAGAATTATACCCGATAGGATATAATAGTTGTTACAAGCATATAAGTGTTTCTGTTGGGACATACAAACATTTTCCATTGTGGGCAAACGGAAGCAATTACATTTTTTCAAGCGAATAATTCAACTTCATTACACTTTTTCAAACGAATATAACCCATTTCTCTACACTTTTTCAAGCGAATCGAGTGTATATCTACAAAAGTTTTCTGGCTCTATAACCGTTTTTCTACTGTAAATCAACCTCTTTGGAAGAAAAAGTCCACGCAAACCACAGAAATCCCAAGAAAACCACTACCTTTGTATTCAACAAGCGTTCTGTAACACACCTACGGAAATGCCCTATCACTCAACACCTTGTATCTGATAGCGGACATTCCACAAAAAGGCTGAAAAGAGGCGGTACAACACGTATATGCAAAGCTATGAAATACAGCGGTTTGCATTTGTCCCTACATTCTGTGCATTTGTCAAAACTGTGGTTGTACCGATTAAAATGAATGGTCACTGATAATCAGTGATGTAAATATGCTGCATCGGCAAATGATTTGTTGTAAACAACTGTAACCATTTAGAGTCAACTATAAGGAAGTCGCTGAATTTCAGCGGCTTTTTTGTTTTATACACTCCAGACAAGTCGGGTTAAAACCCGTTTTTCACCATATTTTTCTACCGTATTTCTACCGCGGAACATTTACTTGTTTTTCCGCGATATCACACCGAAGTAGTCAACAACATGTGTTGACAGTGGTTGACATGGGAAGACAAAAAGCGAAATAAAAACTATATGGTTTCACTTAAAAAAGTAGAAAAAAATGGAAGTAAAAAGAATTTGTAAATGGTGCGGAAAGCCGTTCATTGCTAAAAAGACAACAACGTCCTATTGTAGCCATCAATGTTCAAGCCAGGGTTACAAACACCGAATGAGAGAACGAAGAATCGAACTTCGAGAAATTCAAGATTTAATTGAGGTTAAGAGTAAACTTGACCATCAAGACTATTTTACTTTTGCTCAAGCAGCAAAGTTAATGGGTGTCTCTCGTCAATACATTTATAAGCTCGTAAAGGAAGATAAGCTAAGAGCATCAAGACTTAGTTCAAGAATGGCTATCATACGAAGAGCCGACATTGAGCTGATGCTAAAAGTACGACCTTATGAACGTGTTAGAATCAAAGATGAACTTGACATAACCGAATATTATACAGCTGAGCAGATTGCAGAGAAGTATAAAGTCAATGAGAAGTGGGTATGGACATACACTCGTGAGCATAACATCCCAAAAGTAAAAATCCGTCAGTTCAATTATTACAGCAAGAAGCATATCGATGCTGCTTTTGCTAAGTATAAGGTTGATAATGACCTTACCGAATGGTACACTCCGGAAGAGATTCAGGAGAAGTACGGCATGACCCGTGTAGCCATCCGTTCGCAAGTCTATCGGAATAACATACCATCTAAGAAAGAACACGGACAAATATTCTATTCAAAATTGCATTTCGACTTATCCAAATCTTCCGGCCAAGAAAAAGAAGCAGAATACTACACAGTACAGGAAGCAATGAAGAAATTCAACCTTACCAGAGAGTCCGTTTATAACACTCTCCGCTTCCACCAAATCAAGAGAGAGAAGAAAGGACGCTTTGTTAAGTTCCTGAAAGTGGACTTTGACCGCGTAATGGGAGTGAAAAAATAGCAGAAATTCCAAATGACTACAGAAATTATAAAATTATTTCATGCTGAATGATTTCTGTATGTTTTCATTATTCACCTTTGCGACAGAAACAAACAGAAAACCCTAGTTATTAACAATTTAAATTTATTAAGTATGGCAGAGTGTAAAACTGTAACTCTTAGAACGCGTCCATTAAAGAATGGAATGATTTCCTTTTATTTGGATTATTATCCAGGTTATCGTGAACAAGAAACAATGAAGACTATTCGTCATGAGGGATTAAACATTTATATATATGCCAATCCCAAGAACCAACGCGAACGTGACTTCAACACCACAATGTATGAGAAGGCTGAAGCAATCCGTTGCAGACGTTATGAAGCTATCGTAAACGAACGTTATGATTTCTTCGATAAGCGAAAATTCAAAGCCGATTTTTTGGAATATTATCGAAGTCAACTTGGAAAGCATGATCAGAAATGGGGATTTGTGTATCAGCACTTCAATAATTTTGCCCATGGTAAATGCACCTTCGAAGACATTGATGTAGACTTCTGCAACAAATTCCGAGAATACTTGCTATCCGCAAAACAACTTAGACATCCCGACAGAAAGGTTACAAAGAACTCCGCTTCGGGTTATTGGTCAACATTCAGAGGTTTCTTGAAGATTCTATATCGCAGTAGAATGATCAAGACCAATGTCAATGATTATCTAGATAAAATTGAAACCGAAGATGTAATCAAAGACTATCTGAGTGTAGAAGAATTGTTTGCTCTGGCGGAGACTCCATGCAAAAAGCCCGTACTAAAGAACGCATCACTATTTTCATGTCTGACCAGTTTGCGTCTTGGTGACATCCTTTCGCTTCGTTGGGAAGAGATTGTTGATTTTGCAGCTGGCGGGAAATGCGTACACACCATTTGTGAAAAGACAAAGACCGAAGACATCATTCCTATCAGCGATGAAGCTTTGGAACTCATTGGATATTCCCCCAAGAAAAAAGGTAGAGTATTTGAGGGTTTGAAAAGAAGTTGGGTTCAACAGCCAATGAAAGAATGGATTCGTGCGGCTGGTATTACCAAGCACATAACCTTTCACTCCTACCGCAGAACATTTGCTACCCTTCAAGGTGCAGCTGGAACAGACATCCGTACCATACAAAGTATGATGGCCCACAAGAGTATTACAACTACCCAGAGATATATGAAACCTGTGGATAGTAACAAACGTGAAGCAAGTAACAAAATATCATTGACTAGAAAGGAATAAAGGTCATAAATCTACGATTAAAATGCCCTAAGTATGACTTATAGTACCATTTTAGAGTACCATTTCATACTTTGGGCTATTTTTTGTTAAAATTCGAACGATTTATTGCAGTTAATTATCACCATTGAGAAACAGTAAATAATTTTGTGATAAATAACAACATTAAATATCAACAGACTATGGCAAATTATATTCAAATTCGAGCAAAAAAAGCAAGTGATGTAATCGGAGCAGGCGTAATCTCCTATGCTTTAATTGGAAGTATTTTACTCTATAAATTCCATATAAATTTAATGGAATATACAACACCTATCATACTAGGTTTTGTTGTAATAACAGTTTCTTTTGCTTGTACAAAAAGATTTTTCTACCATATTATGATGGAGAACTCTAATCTTTTATCTTTTAGCAAGCAAAAAGAATTCATCTCTGGTTCCTCTACAATAAATGAACCCCAAAATGTAGAGGATGAAGACCAAAATTCAAGCCCTGACACGAAATATGACACCCAAAGCGAAGATAATGACACCCAAAATGACAGTCAAAGTGACACCCAAAACATTCCTGTCGCTGAAGAGATTGATGAAGAGAAGAAGCATAGCTATTCCTATCTCGATAAGTATGCGATGCTACAGGAGAACATCGAAAAGGAAAACATTAAACGCAAAGTACTCATCATGGAGGCTGTACGTGAGTATGTTACCTACACAGTAGCACCATATCTAAAGAAAGAGGATGTTTTGATTTTATTGGAGAACATCAACTGTATGGCAATAGGTCATACAAGTTCTTATAAAAGTATTCGCTCTGATTTAAACAATCCATTAAGGTCGCCCGATTTACGCCATTTGGCATGGAACATTGGCGAAAGATTAGGAATTCCAAATAGAGAACGTGCCATTTTTATTAAGGCTTCATTTCCATTTGAACTTCGTGATGCAACTGTTGAGTATCTTGAAAGGAATCTCCGTGATGTTATTCCGGCATCAATTCCAATAGATAGACCAGCCAAGGGTGACTACAAATTCAACTCAATGAAGAAGACTATAGCTGCTTAGTAATAATTTACTTGTTCTGCAAGATAATTATTCCAGTCTGCACTATTTCTGCGATTATTCATTATATTCATTTGCACCATGTTGAACTTCAAAGTTAAATAACATGGTAACAAAAGAATTTACATTTAACGACCTACCAACAGTTGTAGGTGAGTTGTGCGAGAAAATCGCAAGTCTGGAAACGACGCTCAAAGAGAGCATCAAAAATCGTAATGAGGTAAAGGAAAACACACATGTACTCATGAGCGTACAGGAAGCGTGTGAATACCTTAAAATGCCTCTATCCACCTTCTATTACAAGGTGAAGAATGATGGACTACCGGCAATCAAGCAAGGCAAGCATCTTTTGATCTATCGGGATGAACTCGACAAGTGGCTGGAACTCTCTCGTAAGAATCCTGTCCCATTGACTGCCGAGGAAGAGAATGAGAAACTTTCGGCATCGTTCCGTCGCAAGGCAAAACCTTTAAAGTGGTAGCATTATGGATTACAGAGAAAATACCCGTAAGATGCTGCCCGAAGAGCTGGCTTCTTGTATTGAGGAATCAACCATTCACATGACCGATGAGTACACCTGTTCACCCGAAGTCTTGAGAGTTGGGGAGGCTGTTGTCGGCACACTAGGCAATTTCAGTGCATCCATCGGTAAGGCAAAGAGTAAAAAGACATTCAATGTCTCTGCCATAGTTGCTTCTGCCTTATCGAACGATGAAGTGCTCCGTTACAATTCCGATTTCCCATCGGACAAACGCAACATCCTTTATATTGACACCGAGCAGGGACGTCATCATTGCCAAAAGGTACTGAAGCGAATTGTCCGCTTGGCTAATTTGCCAATAGACATTGAGCCCAAAAACCTGAAGATATTAGCACTTCGCAAATATACTCCAGAAGAACGATTGGCTATTGTGGAGTATGCTTTGAATATAATACCCAATATCGGGTTGGTCATCATTGATGGCATCCGTGATTTTGTCTACGACATCAATTCTCCAAGTGAAGCCACAAAGATCATCTCCAAACTAATGCAATGGACTGATGACTATCAGATCCATATTCACACCATTCTTCATCAGAACAAGAATGATGAGCATGCTCGTGGCCACATCGGAACAGAACTGAACAATAAGGCTGAGACCATTATGCAAATTGAGGTGGACAAAGACAACAAATCTGTGAGCGTTGTGGAAGCCATCCATATCCGCGACAAGGAGTTTGAACCATTCGCTTTTCGCATCAACGACGAAGCCTTGCCTGAACTGGTAGAATGCTATTCGCCAAAAGAGAAGAGAGTCGGCCGTCCCAAAAAGGAGGAATTTGATCCATATCGAGACATCCCCGAAATGGTACATCGCCAAGTTTTGGAAACAACTTTTGCCAATGGCGATATTGAGGGTTATGACAATGTACGGCAGACATTACAGACTGCCTATGCCAATGCTGGTTATAAACTCAGTTATAACAAATCGGTAGCCGTGCTAAAATTTCTCACCAATAAACGGATGGTTGTGAAAGAGAAGAAGGGTTATCATTTCATGTCCGACTACCACTATTAAATCACTTTACTTTAATCAAGGGGCGTAGATATAGGAATAAAGCAAAACTCTACATTTTGTATAATCCTATAGCTTGCTGAGCAGAGCACAACAGGTATCTGTTGCGAGATATGCCAAGGTATAACCTCACTTACGTTGAGATTCCACTTTGGCTCTCTCGCCAGCTCTGTTACACAGCTGGTACGCTACTCGCAAGCTCGCACCCCTTTTACTTTTATATTGATATTCCTATGACTAATCATACAAATCAAAAGAACTCCTCTCCAATCACGAAGAGAAACGTATTCGTTGGAGCCAAAGTAACTCCACAGCAGAAAGAGGAAATCCATGTCCTTGCCAATCAATGTGGCATGACCGTCAGTGATTATCTTCTAACAAGAGCCTATAACTATAAGCCAAAAGCCAGACTCACCAAAGAAGAATCTCTCCTCTTACAGAACCTGGATAACTGTCGCGCCGACTTGGTGAATTACGTATCAGCTTTGCACGGCATGAATAATAAACAACGATTGGAGATGTTCAACCGAATACCATTTATGGTTGGCTGGCTTCAAAAATTGGGAGATGTAGCAGAGGCCGTCTGCCAGTTCCTCGACAGCGTGAGAGTCCCGAACAATATTCCGTCTAACAACCAAACCGATGACTTATGATAGCAAAGGCCAAAGCAATATCACATGGGATAAACGGTATCCGTTACATCACTGGTGAATCGCACAACAAAAAGCATCCCGAAAAGATACATCGTATTATGGACAATCTGCTTCCCTCTCATCTTGATGCTATGGGAATCTGGAACTCCATGTTATTTACACTCTCAGCGTACAAGAACATGAAGAATTCGGTCATCCGAATAGAGTTGAGCCCGTCAGCTGAACATACCAAGTACTTCACTCCTGCCGATTGGAAAGACCTTTGGCTGGAGTTTCTTGCCGAGTTCGACAAGCAAAAGATACAGGATAAGAATGGCAAAATCATCTCCAATCAAACACACCTGATGAATAGTAAACATACAGTGTGGCTGCATACAGAATCCAATGGAGGAGTACCACATCTACATGGCGCTGTATGTCGAGTGGATGAAGATGGCAATATAAACAACGATCACTATATCCACCTTCGGGCACAGCGTGCAGCCGAACTGGTAGCCTTACGCAGAGGTTGGATAACGGCAGTACAGGTAAGGAACAACAATATTCATCAAGTAAACAATGACTGCATGGAGATTATCAGAAGTATGTCCTCATGGTCGTGGATGGATTACAAAGCAGCTCTCATCCGAAAAGGATATTCTGTCCTTGAACGCAGAGATAGTAAAAACATTCTTCGTGGCTATATCCTTCAAAAAGGGAATGCCAAATACAAGGCCTCCGAATTGGGTGTAGGTAGAAACCTAATGGCCTCTAAGCTCTATCAGACCTGGTTGAAAGAACATCCCGAAAGCAATCAGTCACAAAGAATGCGCGAGTCTAAATCTGTAACGAGACCCAGTGTTGGCTACACTCAATATGAACATGGAACAGTTCCTTATCGCTTTACCACCAATGGAGATGAACATAGATTCTATATCCCTGAAAAGGTGCTTACGATGTTTGATGATGAATTCGACTACCGTTTTATCAGCAATGCTCAGGAACTTACCGATATGGCTGTTTCTATTTTCGTCGGCTTACTTGCTGCTCAAGATGTAAATGTTGGCAGTGGTGGTGGAGGTTCACAAAGTGACCTACCATGGAGAGATAAAGACGATGACGACTTGAAGTGGGCACGCAAATGCGCACTTGCCGCCAGTCGCTCATTGGGAAAGAAACCTAAAACCGGATTCAGACGATAGCTTATGAAGAAGAAATTTGATTTTTCGGCAGAAATTGAGAGTGCCGAAGCCCGTACCAATCAAGAATATCGAGAGCGTTATGAAGAAGAGAACAAACTACTGAAGGTTAATGCCGAAGAACTCATGAACCTGAATGACAATATCCATGAAATGCGTACAGGGCTTGAGAAGTTGGCAAATGCCGTCCAACATTACGAGTACAAAATTGCCAGTAAAACCTTAAAGCAAACAGAGAATTTAGGGAATGGCTTAATCAACAAACTCAGCAATGAACTGGATATTCAGTACGCCAAGTTCGAATCCCGAATGAAGGAACAAAAAGACGAAGATAGAATCAGAGTGCCGTCACGCGTATTCTACATTTTAGTTATCTGCCTTGTCTCCCTCTTCTGTTTTTTCATCTGTACTGTAGCTGCCAATATTCATTTGCTAAACTCTGACTTGCTTTGGAAGATTTTCGGGTGGAGTATAGGAACGGCTACTATAGGTATTGGGATGGTGATAGTTATTCAGAAATTGCAGTAGCGGTCAAAGTAGCCATTGAGATCATTTGTCCGAGGGTATTAGAATTTTTCTAATTGAGTCGGACAAATGTCTTTATTGTGGATTGAATAAATGCCAACTACTGAGTATTATTTAAGTATTTGGACACAACAGCAATAACCATTAAAAAACCTATCAAAGAGTGGTTATTTCCATTTTGGAAACAACCTTTTCAATTCATCAACAATTTTAATATCAGCCGGCAACCATTTTATATTATCAAAATCTGATACTGTAATCCAACTGGCATCAGCGTGCTCATTCATCAGTATTGTTTCAGACTCAAGTGTACATAGGTAACAGCGCATTGAAAGATGAAATGTTGGATAATCGTATTCCACTGTATTTAAAAATCTTTCGACACTAATATTTGCAGAAAGTTCTTCTCTGATTTCTCTTTTCAAAGCATCTTCTGGTGTCTCATTTGCCTCTACTTTTCCTCCAGGGAATTCCCACCATCCTTTCCATTCTCCATAGCCACGTTGAGTAGCAAGAATATGGTTCTCTGTATTACGAATAACAGCAGCTACAACATTGATTTTTTTCATATTACTAAGCTATTTCTTTCATCCTCGCAAAGTGCATCACACTCCCAGGAATAGGTTCTATCATATTCCACACAATCTGCATCTGCATACGTGAGCCTAAATTTTTGTATTCCCAATCGTTTAACGTTACACGACCCAAGTATACATATCCCATGGTGCGAGTTTTATCTTCTGCAAATGTTTTCTGTTCGCGTACAAACAGTAGCATAGTTTGTGTTTGATTAATATATGCTTGGCCAACATTTGATTCTGGTCTTACGCTGTTTTGGGTGTCCCATTGAAACAAATAAGGAGATAGAGCTTTATCATCATAATCTGTGGTAGACCCTTCTTCTCTATTTTTTATGATATCTACAAACATTGCTTCGACATTCAAGGACTTATTTCGCTCCGCACCTTCGCGAGCTGGTGACTTCCTTTCTAAGGTTGAAGTACCTATAGCAACTTGAATTTGGGCTTTGGTATATATTCCATGTAATTTCAAAGGAAAACCCTTCAATGTAGAATTGTCTTCTTTCTCCAAAGCTTTAGTTTTTGATAACAATAGTTCCAATATTTCTTCTATTTCATTACACAGAACATGGTCTTCTGAAAGCTCATCTATCATATCCTGAAGATTCTTAAAACGTCCTGCTGTTTCGAATAAATCATAATAAAGCATGAGTAAGCGTTTTTGATCAATTGCTGATAAATCACTCACCTTAACTTTAAACTTATCCTGAGCTAGTTTATAAATAAAACTGAAATAGCTGTATGAATCCGTAGCTAACCATTTACGGTATACAGCACGACTTAACTCCTGATTGAATTTCGATAGTTGAGTCTCTATTTCTGATTCGCACAAAAGCTGATTCCAAGTTCTTTCTTTGTATAATTTATTTAGGGGAACTTGATACACTTCAATGAAATTTTTAAGTGTAAGCGGAACAGAGTGATTTCTATCAAAGTTTTGTACCAATGCCGTAATTTTTCGTGTAGTAAAACGTTTGATTGCACCTCGTATATTTGCCATAATATACTCTTTAGCTTTTGGCTCAAGTGTAATTTTACATCCTAATGGTAAATGAGGACAGTCTCGTTCCATCTCTTCCTCCACACTCATTGAAGTGCGACCAATTATAGCACGCATGCGGTCGGTATAGTTGAATTCAGCACGGCAATTTCCAACATAATCAAAAATATCCACATGGCTTTTGCCTTCTGCTTTACGCAAACCACGACCAAACTGTTGGATAAAAACAGTAATACTTTCTGTAGGACGAAGGAATAAAATTGTATCTACTTCAGGGATGTCAACACCTTCATTGAACATATCAACGACAAATAGATAGTTAATTTCTTTGTTCTTCAGCTGTCGATACCGAACAGAACGCATCTTTTCATTTTCGCTTGTCAATATTTCCGCCTTCAATCCACACAGGGTAAATTTTGATGCCATATATTTCGCATGTTCTTGGTTCACACAGAAGCAAAGTGCCCTTACATTGTGAAGACTGGATTTGGGCAAATATTTTTCTAATGACCTTAATATAACTCCTGTGCGAGCATCATTATACGTGTAGATTTTTGAAAGTTCGGATGCTACATATTGTCCTCTGTTCCATCCAACTTCCGAATAATCGACAGAATCTGTTATTCCATAATAATGAAATGGTGCTAAAAGTCCTTTGTTTAATGCATCATCAAGGCGAATCTCAGCAGAAATTGTTCCATCAAAATATTGTGTTATATCCTCACAGTCCATTCGCTCTGGAGTAGCAGTCAGGCCTAAAAGGACTTTGGGGATGAAATATGATATGATTTTCTGATAAGAGCCCGCTGGTATATGGTGTGCTTCGTCAATTACGATGTAATCATAATAGTCTCGAGGCAAATTAAACGTATCTATACGATTGTTCAATGTGTCTTTTGAGGCAAATACATATTCATAATTAGACGGTTCATGCCCTCCATACCACTTTTCGCCAAAATTATAGTCACACAACACTTGCTGAAAAGTTCTAAGACTTTGCTTAAGGATTTCTTCTCGATGAGCGATAAACAATAGACGAGCACGTTCATGCTTGTCTGCAAATTGTTTATAATCACTAGCTGCCATAACCGTTTTTCCGGTACCAGTAGCTGCTACAACCAAATTTCTCCAATGATTTCTGACCTCGCGCTCCATTTGCAGCCGTTCAAGTATTTCCTGTTGGTAGTCAAATGGACGAATCAATTTAAGCACACTAAAATTGATCTCATCTTCATCATTTTCTCCTAAAGCAGATTTTAGTTTTGTATCATCTTCTCCGTTTATGAATGTTTCATAGCCTTCAGCCCACCACGCTGCATCAAACGCCCCCGTAATGGTCTTCATCATACGAGGCTGTTCCATTTGTGTTACTTTCACATTCCATTCAGCACCTGAATCAAGCGCCTGTTCTGAAAGATTTGACGAACCTATATATGCCGTATTGAATCCTGTTTCGCGCAGAAAAATATATGCTTTAGCATGTAAACGCTCGGAAGTTTCGTCGTAAGTGATTTTTATTTCAGTATTTTTAAGTTCACCCAAAAGTTTGATGGCTTCAAAATCCGTCGCTTTCATATAGGTGGTAGTTATCACCTTAAGCATACCACCTCTATTGGTAAACTCTTTTAATTGGGGCAACAGTAAAGCTAAACCACGTTTCTTAATAAATGATACCATCAAATGTATCTCGTTTGCCGAACGTATTTCTTTCTGCAATTCAGAATACATCTTAATACCTTTGCCCGTAAATAACTCACCATTTACAAGCCCTTTGATAGGTATCATTTCTTCCAACCTCTTTGCTAAATCAGGATAGTCAGATTTAGTCTTGTCAATGACCGCTGTCAATATTTTTGCTTGAGCAGATAGCAAATTGTTGGAATCAAGGCGAAAGTCACTAACTAATTTGCCAATGATTGTGTTTGCCAAACCTATGCCTTTATTTATCGCATGGTTTCTTTCTTCCTCGTCGTAATCATCAGAATCAGATGGAATGTCGACAACATCCATAAGAACTTGCTCGAAAAGATGGCATAAATACATAGAAAGAAGTTTTGCGACCTCTTCACGTTTTATGTTTCTTTCTCCAATGAAAAAGCGATTATGATCACAACTCGAAAGTTTCTTTTCGAACAACTGATTGAAAATTTGTTCGTATATCCCCAACTTCATAGACATTATTCTTTAGATATTCTCAATTCTATTTTGAAGGTGATATTAATTCCCGTCTATCTACATTCAATAGTGTGGCTATCTTGTCAAGAGTAACCAAATCTGGCTGAATAGAATTGCTACACCATTTGCTGACTGTACAAGTGGATTTCCCCAATTGTTCAGCCAACCATTTACCTGTTTTTTGTTGTTCAACAAGTACAACTTTAATTCGATTTAGATTTGCCATCGTTTTCCATTAATTATATTTAAATACAAATATATTAAATTGTTTATATAATATATTTAACCTGAATTAAATCATGCTTTTGTTTCTTGACTCGTATATCTTACATACACTAATTATTTTATTGGAATGAAAGATCAATTAAGTTATTCATGAATTTTATTTTCATTTACAACTATATCTTCATAATTTAATTTTAACTCACTCTCTATTTCTTTGTTAATTTTAAAATAGGGACAATTAACAGGCATAACCTCTAATGGGTAATGTGGGGTTCCTTTTGTTTTATATCGTTTACATATGGTTTCCGACAAACCATAAAAACCATTAGTTTTAGCAATAAACCAACATATTTCGCAAAAGCAGACTTTTCGTTTTTGTTCATAACACCGCAAAAGTGAGTACAATTTTGCATCGTATTTATTATCTACTCCTTCAATAAAAATGTATTCTAAAACAGTACTGTACTTATGCTCATTTAACTTATCACATGAGACTGTGTCTATATGGTACTTACCACTAGAAAATAAAGAGAACTTTAATATCTGTCTATCCATTTCCGAACGTGAAGCAGTCTTTTCATTTTTACGTTTAAAATTTATAAAAGATGAATGAAAGTGTCCAATCGGTTCATTTAATAGAGATAAAAGTTGGTGGCTATTTGACACTTCAATGTCTATGACTCTATATTCTTTAGTATCTATATCAACGTGGCAAGCACCTGCATTAATACTTATTAGAATGGCATTTTTATTGCTATTAGCAGTTTTTATAACTAAATCGCATTTAAATTTAAAATCTTGAAATTTGTAATCTTTGAAGCATTCTGTATAGCCATGTTGTTTCAAATCGTATGTAATACTTTTACCTGTGGTACATAATTCTGATTGAAATAAAGCACAACATGTCTTCTCTGCACAGTTTTGATATTGAGGAACAAGAATTTTAAAATCATCAGAAGTAATGAACTTATGATGAAGAATATCTTTTGCTGCTTCATGTAGATATAGATCGTCGTTACAATGAACGTTACCGTCGACATGTACAAAAATATAGGTACCCAATTCATTAATATCTATGGTAAGTTCTTTGCCACATGCCAAACAGTAATAATTATGAATATTCATGTCGACTTTGTCGTCTAATAAGTTGACAAGTATACCATTCTCATCTTTTGCGAATACACGTTCTATGTGTCTATATTCATAATAATCAGAATATCTGTCAAGATAGGTGCCATATCCGAGCATATGACCTGACATTCTTGTTTTTAACTCACAATCTCTAATCCAAATACGATTTTGAGTTTCGTTTATTATGAAATTACGAACTACATCTGGATCAAGTGTGCAAACATTTAGGTCAAGCTCTACGCAATCTATTTTTGCAGAAATAATTTTGCCTTTCTTTTTTGTATCAACAGCATGAGTACGTTTAAACTCAATCCAAATCTTTTTATCTCCATAGTAACCAATACAATCTGGGCGCAAATTAGTCTCTTTGTCGTAATACTCAACTTCTATATTATCAAATTTTAATAACTCACCCCGGCTTCCATCTAATCTGTCTGGTAACTGTAAACTTAAAGTTTCTTTTATGACATCCTTCGCCATCTTATGTAAAGCTGATTCAACTGCACCGACACAATCAGCACCATTAATATGGGCAAAATGATGAACCATTTTTAGACCCGAACCACCATTCTTTGCGCAAAGTTCACTTTTACAATGTGGACAAAAACATTCACATTCATTACCATTTTGAACACTGTCAATATGTACCAAATCACCTTCTTTATTTAATGCATAAGTGAGATATGGTTGTGAGTTTCTATGTTTCATGCTAATATTTTTGTTTACTTGGTATTACTCCACGCACGCCACCTTTAGGGTTCACCACATCCCCATTGTAACGAGGAATCAAATGCATATGAACATGAAACACTGATTGGCCTGCAGCTTCATTCACATTAATTCCAATATTATAACCATCAGGATGGAAACGCTCATCTATCTTTCGTTTAACATATTGAAGCATCACATTTATGGCTTCACGTTCATGATTAGTAAGGTCAAAATAATTAGCCACATGACGTTTAGGAATAATTAGCGCGTGTCCTGGTGATACAGGATATCCATCATAGAAAGCGACACAAGTTGCCGTTTCACAAATGATTTCCACTCTTCGAGATAATTTGCAGAATGGGCATTTTTCACCTTCTTTACGCGGAAGTTTATTAAAATGATGATATTGATACAATTCGTAACTATTATTATGGACAAGGCTTTGAAAAGGCAACTTGACATTGCATTGATAAGTATATTGCTTATGGATTGCATGAAGCCGGAATCCCTCTTCTTTCAAATCTCTTCGAACAGCAAAGAAAGCTGTCCCCTTTGGAGAGAGCAAATTTGTAACATTCATCAAGACCTCTGCCTGGGCATAAGGTTCAAGTACATTTAATACATAATTACAGATAATGGTATCAAATTTACCTACAGGAAAGTCTGGCCGATAATAATAATCATATCCAGTAATATCAAATCCTCTATTCTTTAATTCATCAGTATCGTAACCAAAACCACATCCAAAATCAAGGATGCGTCCTTTCAACAGATTGTGTTGTAAAAGGTAACGGGTTGGTACAGATAAGTCAGTGCGTCTTATAGCCGTTAGGTATGGATGATTGATTATTTCAGGTATCATAGGCTATTAGTATTTCCATGATTCAAAACCCATATTTAACGCAATTTGGTTCATGGGAGTAAATGTTTGAGAAAAACAATCCAATAGACGCTCTTGATTCATTTGCACAATTTCTTGTGGAGTAAAACCGAGAGACAGGTAATCTTCCAACAATTTATCTTGCTTACCCTTTTCAAGATTGATTCGTAATGCTGCTTGATGAGTTTCTGCCAATTTAGGTAGATAGAGATTCAAATCGGGCAACTTATTACTTTTAGAACTATTGATACTCGAATCTGCAGGCATAAGATTCCAAAGCAAATCGTGTGATACAAAACTCCAAGGGATAAAATGATCTAGGTCATATTCGCGTTCAACTAATAGCTTGTTAGTATAAAGACATCTCACTTCCAAACCTGCATTTATAGCTATATTCCAAAATTTCCGTTGAGCAGACAAAGAGTTTCTCTCCTCTTTCTTTATTAGTTTGTTGGGGATATTTGGCACATTCGGATTACGAACCTGCAAGAAATTTGTTAATCCCCAGTAAGCGAAAGAACTGAGTATATCGTAATTTTCTTGTAAATAAGTCAGCCATATCGGATTTAATTCTATCCACAACGTTCCATTCTCCTTTTCAAGTTTATATAGACACCCATTCTCAAATGTTTGTGAACGTTTTACCATTTCCCTGTCATCCGAAGTATCTATCCATGGTCGAAGAAAACGAAAAGGCACATTCAATTGTAGAAAATTCAATTGCTTGCGAATTTCTGGGCGTTGAGTTAATGCTTGAAGCAATATAATTAAATCTTTTATTCCAATATTGATTGGAATGTTATTCTCGCGTTGCAAAGCAAGAATAGCTTCATATAGGGATTCGGACTTTCCAAACGAAAGGCGGAAATAGTTTACTGGATACCAAGCATTAGCAACCATCGAAATCATTATTTCCCATACATTCATTTTTGTCTTCCCTTGCTTCACAAACAAGTCTAGAATACCAAGAAACCAATAAAATTTGTAGGTGGCCACAGTCTTGTCAAACACCCTGTTAAGGTGACGAGTGGTTAATATTTGGGATTGAGGTATTTGCATAATAGAAAATTATTCTTTCAGTGATGTCAACTCACCCTAAATTGTTTTACTTATATGCAAATTTATGAAAATAATGTCATAAAAAAGAATAGGCATAGGAAATTTGCCCAATTCGTGTATTTTTCATAAAAACATGGCATTGTTCGTACTGCAAAAATAAAGGAGCAGTGCTTACAACACTACCCCCATTTAGTTATATACTTACATAATTATATAAGTACATAGAATCATAATTCAATAAACTTATCGCCCTTGAAATCTTGCAGATGCTCACCATAGTACACATATCCCATCTGATTGCTGACAATTCGAGTGTTCCCGATAACGGTATCAATGTTGGCATGTGAATGACCATATATCCATACATCTATTCGGCTGTCGGCAATAAAATCACCCAGTTCGGTTGCAAAGGCACTGTTCAACAGGCTTCCTTTATGTTGGGGTGCGACAACCTCTAATGTAGGGAGGTGGTGGGTAACCACAACTATGTGTTTGGCATCACTTTCTGAAACACTTTGCCTGATAAATGCCAAACATTTCTGATGCTCGACATTGAAATCATCGGTGGTGAATCTGCGACCACCATACAGTATCTGCCTAAAGTCATTCATGCCACGACTGACGAAATATTCATCTTTAGGTGATATGTGTGACCACAAGGTTGAAAGAATGAAGTCTGTATCTTCAATGCGTACCACCTTATTCTGATGGTAGTGCACGTTGGGAAGGATCTCCCTACTCCAACTGTCGCCATAAGCCAACACATCACCATTTCCGTAGAACTCATGGTTGCCTGGTACCAACAACACCTCACGATAGTTTGCTGATGCCCATTTCCAGAATTTCAAGTTCGGCAATGTTCTATCCCTTAGATAACCAGTATCACCAGCAAAGACTAACACATCTCCAGCCACCTCAAATGGCATACTCTTTATAAATCTTGAATTATCTGACAGCTCCAAATGTATGTCAGATGCGTATTGTATCTTCATAATTCTATTCCTTATTTGTTATTCTTGTTAAATTGTTCAACCTGCTTCTGTATTATTGCCTTGACCTGGTCAAAAGAAACAGGTGTAAAGTTGTTATTGTCTACGCCTACATCGTATTGTGTAGGGAATAGCATATTCAATCGGGATGCATCTTTACCCGTATTATTCTTGCTGGTGTGAACGTGTCCAAACAGTTGCCAAGTATCTTTATAAGCTCCACCATAGCACAAGAATGGACAATGGTTCAGATAAATCTTCTGCTTACCAATCTCTATGTGCTTCTGCATTACAATCTCTTCAAATCTATCGTAATAGCTTTGCCTGAGATTCTTCATGTCATGGTTCCCGACAATAAGATAGATTTTCCCATTCAATCTGTTCAGTACATTTGTCCATTCAGCAGAGCCACCTAAACAAAAGTCACCTAGATGAAAGACAATATCGTCCGCTCCTACTACACGATTCCAGTTCGTTATGAGGGTTTCGTTCATTTCATTCACATTCTTGAACGGACGACTGCAAAAACCGATGATGTTTGCATGATTAAAATGAGTATCTGATGTAAAATACACCTTTGCTCCGTCAAATTTGTAATTCATAATCTGTTCTTCTTTTGTACGCATCACTGCGTGGTTAATAATTGATTTGCTGATTTCCATTGGACGGAAATGACGGAGAGGAAGACGTCACCAATGGGCATAAACAAAGAATCGTTGAAAAGCTTGGCAGGGACTTTCCAACGATTCTTGTCTATTCTTTGTAACTAGGATATCTGCATCTATAATATCCTGGTTCGCGTATATTTCAGTTGGATAGTATTCCCTATAGAGGCTGTTGGTTCAATGCATGAAATAGTGGTATACAGCATACCCTCAAAGCATTTTGTGCCTCGATCAAGAGTGGTTGCTAATATGTTCATTCTATTTTGCTGCATCTTTAACTTTTTACAGATTATACCTAAATGGACTGCAAAGGTAATGCTTTTTTCTTCAATTTATCAAAGCATACTCGCACAATTTTCAAGACGTAAATTGCCTGATAATGGGTTATATACAGAGTATATAAAAAAGTTTATGTGAGTTCTGATTCTAATTCTTGATACAATGCAACTGGCCCTAAATGCCATGTCTTTGTACTTTCAATCTTAAGTTTTTTGTACAAATTAGAAGCATAGACCTTTTTAATGGCATCAACAATGCTCAATCCCTTATACTCAACAAGCATGCTTGCCAACCAACTTACCTTTGAAGGTAATAGTAAGTGTAGATTGCCTTGGTTAATTTCGCCTATCATAATGTGACCTCCTTAGCTTCGATGAATTTTAAGGCCTTTAAAGCCTTGTCTGTATGAAATAGATATTGATCTACTAATTTGTATGCTCTTAATTCAGAGATAAGATTCTGCTTATCGATAATACCTCCTTCATAGAGTGCAAAAGCGGCATATACTTTATCATTGGCAACCGGACCATATACAATATCAAAATCGTGATTGAAATCTTTGTTAGTGCGGTTATCCATCACAAAATCAACCCATTCTTCAGTGGGTGATTCAAAAAGCAAAGATTTAAGACCCTCAATCATATTCTCGTCAAATTCATACACGTTGACGTAACCAGTGTGAATGTTTGTATTCAATTTCCGTTTAACCCAATCTTCAGCTTGTTTAAAAGATGTTGTTGTATAAAACCCTGAACCATAATCCAAAGATCTGCTTGGGATACGAATCTCTGGATTATCAACAATTTCTATACTTCCGTGATAAAGAATCATATGCTTATTTTTTTCTATCGTTTATAAATTCCTCAATATCCGCAACAAGCCATTGTCTACTTTGAGTGTGGAGAACATCAAAATAATCTTTCAAATAATCAAAAACACCATACTCTGAGAATATCGAGATAACTTCATCCTCGTTTATACCTTTTTCATTCATGTATTGTTCAATACAGAACGAAATGAAATATGTTATATCTTTCAGATTCTTATCCATAAGCTATACTGTTTTCTTGTTGTCAAACAAAAGTTCTCTTACACTAACTGACAATATTTCAGATATTTTATAAAGCAATTCCAAGGATGGCTGTTGCCTATTACAACAATAGGCATTTATTGTGCTAAAACTCATTCCCAACTCATTTGCCAATTTTGTTTGGGACATATCTTTTTCCACTAAAACAGTCTTAATTCTATTAAGTTTCATACACGACAATTTGACTTCCAATGCAAAGATAGTAATTAATTCTCTAAATATAGCAGATTCTCGCATATTTATATTGTTTTATCAGTATTATACACTTAATAATCAGAATTAGGAGTAACACTTCCAAAGCAGGCTAATGGAATACCGAAATATTGCAAATAAATCGGTATAAATCATCGTAAATCTCACCTATAAGCTTCGCCATACACTACAAATTACGTGTATAACAACCTAATTATAGGCACATTACATATATTTTTGATATTCATTGTAAGAACAATATTTGTAATACCGGAATATTGCAAATAATTCGGTATTGTTACCATGTAAAATGCTTCCTTATTTCTATGACTCATATAACAAGAAGAAAAGATTCATCTAATTAGATTGAAAAGCACGCTGAAACCTTCGGAAATCCTTTGATTTTAGAGCGATTTCCGAAGGTTTCAAACTGTTTTTATCAACTCATGGGTGTCATATAGCAACAAATGGACATAGCTATCTGATCGAACTATTTCTAATCTCCAATGTAATATCCATATAACTTCGCTTACCTTCGATGTAATCTGCATAGAGCATTTCTGCATCCCTACCTTTCAGGATACGGCACTTGCCACACGCCTCGCAATCGTGCAGGCATTTCCAGGCATCGAGCACATAGGCTTGACGCTCTTCTTTAGTGGAGTTATCTATCTTCGGAGGTTGCATAGTTTCTTCTTATTAAATGATAGCCACCTTAATCACTCCATCCAGCTTGTTCTCAAAGATGCGGTAGGCTTCTTCAATCTCACTCAACGGAAAACGATGCGTGATGAGTGGAGTGGTGTCAATCTTTCCTGCTTCAATAAGGCGAAGAACTTCCTCGCAATCGCATCCATCCACGCCACCAGTCTTGAAGGTGATGTTCTTGCCGTACATGTCGGGTAAAGGTAGAACTTGTGGCTGGTCGTAAAGGGCAACCACCGTTACAATGGCATTTGGGCGGGCACACTCCCACGCGAGGCGGAAGGTATCACCGGCACCGGCCACTTCGAGCACTCGGTCGGCTCCACTATGGTCGCTATTCTTCATGATAAAGTCCTGGCATTCTTCGGGAGCGGTGAGCAATACTTCGGGATAATGTTCTTGTACAAACCGACGTCTTTCTTCTGACTTTTCGCACACAATGATACGCTTGGGCTTATGAAGCAACACGCAAAGAAGAGTACAGATTCCCGTAGGTCCTGCTCCTATGATCAGTACCGTATCGTCTTCGGTAATCTCAGAAATGCGAGCTGCCCAGAAGCCTGTGGCCAAGACATCACCCACAAACAAGGCCTGTTCATCGGTCACGCTATCGGGAATGTGGTTCAATCCTTGATTTGCAAGCGGTACACGAACATACTCGGTTTGTCCACCATCGATGCGGCATCCCAACGCCCAACCACCATTCGGGTCTGTGCAATTGTTTACATAACCGTTCTTGCAGAAGAAACACTCTCCACAGAAGGTCTCTACGTTTACGGTTACTCTATCGCCTGGCTTTACATTGGTTACCTCAGAGCCAACTTCTTCAACCACTCCCACCATTTCGTGACCCACGGTAATGCCTGGAACGGCACGAGGTACACTGCCATGCTTGATATGCAGGTCACTAGTGCAAATACTGCTCATTGTTACACGAACAATGGCATCGGTAGGTTCAATAAGTTTAGGCTTCGGTTTCTCCACCAAAGCGAACTTTCCTTTTTCTATGTATGTGTATGCTAGCATAATCTCTAATAATTAATCGGGGTAAATTCCATTATATCAAGCATTTTGAACAACACTCCTTCAATAGAGGAATGCCATGACTGATGAAAATGGCCATAATACCAATGCGTAAGAGGGTGAGCATCATAAACAAGGCGGTCATATAGCTTTGTCATTGTCGTTCGTTCATCCTCTACGTCTTTCAATAAGTTTTCATCCGAAGCAGCAAAAGAATGCAATCCGTTCTTGTTTATCTGTTCACAAAAGTCGGGAGCTGTATGAGTAATTACTGTATCGATAGCAAACTTTTGGTTTATCAGAGTGAGCATTTCATCATTATAAACCGGAGCTTCATCGGACCAATAAAAGTTCTTACCAAACTTATCCTCTGTATTAGGACACATTCGATTCTTTGCGCAATATTTCTTCCATTCCTCCATACGATAACGTCGGTCAATTGAAATTCCACCACCAACGCAAAGTATTGTATGTTTACAGGCCAAAAGAATAGAATAGTCAGGAATAGCAATAAAGCGTTTGTGTTTGAATTGCTTGCCATCAAAATAAAGAGGATTGTCATGATTGCCACGCACGAATACAATCCAATTATTGGCCTCGTTCATTCTTTTAGCATTACGCCTTGCCATTTGCTCGTAATACTCCTTCTTTTCAAATCCAAACCCACAATCTCCAGCCACTATTAGCACGGTGTCCTTCATTTGATACTGCACACAAAGTTTATACACCAAGAGATTGAAGTCTCCATGGATATCCCCTGAGACAACAGCATTTCGGGCTTCTGGAAAAGATAAAGTATAAACCTTATTCATAATATTCTCAAATGCTTTCAAATCATCGACATTATCCGTCCTTCTGCCTTAACAAACATATCGGGATAGCGACAAATCACCGCATAAACCTGATTGGACGTAACAGGTTGCCCATCCTTGCGGATATGCAAGCGTTGGCGGTTAATCATCTCCGCAATCTGTTCCGTTCGCATTCCTCGGTTCTGACTTGTGAGGCAATAAAGTATAGCTTCTTCGATTTTCATCTGTTTTTTTATCATATCTAGCCAAATCTCACTTTATTTAGGCGATTTGGCTGATTATAACCATAAATCCATCCTATTTTTTCAAAATTTTATGTCTTATACGTTGTGCTTTCTTTTCATTTCTTCGCATAAGATAAGGTGATGGGGGTAACTCTGGTAGTAAGTCATCTAAATAGTTGATTTGTCCAATCACTTTCAGCAAAAGAATGAATGTTGACAATGAAAGATTACCAGCTGTACCATTCTCGAACTTGTGTATAGTAGTAAGGCCAACACCTGATAGTTCCGACACTTCTTTTTGAGTCAGATCGCATCGCATTCTATATTCCTTGAAGCGTTCACCTAACATACGTACTAGTTCGGGAGTAGAGTATTCGTATAAATCTTTCATAAGCAATTGTATCTATCATTATACTAATGGTTATCTACATAAAATAGGGTTTATATGTATTATGCTGATATTTATAACACAAAGCTACTCATTTCTTTCTTTTGACGGAATATTTCAATCGAAAAATATGATTTAGAAGTCGTTTTTAGTCCTTTTAAGCATGTATTTCACATAATCCGCCCCTAAATATGGGTAGAATTTCACATTTTCCATAATGATTACAGCCAAAAGAAAAAACAACTTTACTTTAATCTCGTACTCATATATACGGGTAATAAAGTAAAGTCAAAAGAAGGGAAAAGAAGAAATGGCTTCGCCATAGAATTTTTCTTTTCACCAGCAAAATGAGATGATTGTTGACAATAAAGGTGGTATGTTCATTAGGGACACCCCTCAACGAAGAAGTCAATCTGTCACTTTTATTAACGAAGAGAGGGATGTTCTAAAATCGAACACCCTATCACAAGTAAAATTTAGAATTAGGATACAGAAGAATCTAAGATACTACTGTTCAACATGTAGATGAAAGGGATGTAACCAAACGTTACACCCCTGCTCCTGCGGTGAGCAACTGATGACTTACATCAACGAATCTGGCTGCAAGATTCTAAATAGAAGTAAACAGGGTCGGGAATCACGACCTCAAGCCAATCACGTAATTAACTTGCTTTAATCACGTGCATAGCGTATTATTAAATGATGATAGGATGAAACGTCCCACCACTATCACATGCCATGATTTTTTCTCTTTTTGAAAAGAGAGTTTGCGTATGCAACAATTCGTTACGATGCCCTAGTCAAACCACCGTAGCGATTTGCGACATTGGTTCGAACAATCTCTTACATTTATATTGACGCCCTAAAACAGGGCCCCATACTATGAATCAATAGATTTTCTTTTCACAAGCATAATGAGATGTATATCGATGAGAAAAGTGAACTTGGTTGTGCAAAGGGATAACTGAAACGGTCACCCCTGGAGGTACAGAGCTAACCACCTTCTACAGAAGTTAGAACCCGAATATGGTTGGCTTTATCATCATGCAGAATCTAAAGACTCGATAAAACACCGAGTAATCGATTTAATGTATCTACAGAAACAATCCGTAGCCAAGAACGATAAAACCTGTACCTTGATTCAGGGGAGTGGTTCGAACTACACGACTAACTTTACACTAAATAAGATTTCATTGCCATAATTCTCTCTTTCAAAAATCAGATTTACTTTAGTCATACATTCAAATGGGGGATGCACTAAAACAGTGCCCCCCTACAACAAGACATTAGATTAAATAATCCCCCTCAAGCTATTCGTCTATACGGAGAAGATAACGACAAATTAGTGCTAGAAATTAGCATCACTTGGAGGAGCCATAAATCTACTTGATATAATTGCTTATCATGTTGACTTTGATGGACTCCTCAATGATCATGGATTCAACATTGGAACATGTAGAATAGGATGACCCCGTAAAACGAGGAGTCATAGATGTAGATAAAATTAAACGCCATGTTGGAAAAGAATACAAGTTGCCATCGTAATTCACGATTGAAGGTCAACGATATCATATAACTATTTTAGTACTACCAATAGTGAATTCATCCTGCAATTAGTTGACATAATCGGCGATATTCTCACGTATATTTCGTACCTATTCACAAGATTACGCACCAAACAGCTATAATATATAACCATTATGCACTTGTCATGAAAAGAAAAAAACAACTTTACTTTAATGTCGTACTCATATATACGAATGATAAAGTAAAGTCAAAAGAAGGGAAAAGAAGAAATGGCTTTGCCATAATTTTTCTTTTTACCAGCAATATCAACTTGTAATTAGACCACCTTTTCTCTTTTCGAGGAGAGAATATACTATCTCAATACATTTAGTTGACAACAGTTGGGATAATACGCAAAAAAAGAATCGCTCCTCTATACTAAGAAGAGGTGCGATTCTTGATTCCTGGTGGTAATACTTACATACACTCAAACTATGCAAATAGATCCTCTAGTGTAACTTCGCTTTGTATAATTCCTGAATGAGAGTTCTGGCGAACACCGTAAGTAGTTACCATAGTAAGATGAACTGCCTTGCGTGTATTCGTTGAATCAATGAAGGCCAATTTCTTGTTGCGTAGATTACGTTCATATTCCGCATCGATAGAAAACTCTGACAAAGAATATTTCATTTCACAAACATTAATTACTTGATCATTGCGATCTATCAACAAGTCTATCTGTGCGCCATCACTATTTTCATCAGCTTCTTTTCGCCAAGAATATACATTACTCAATACGCCAGCAATACCCAATCCTACTTTGATTTGTTGTACATGTGCCAAACAGAGTCGTTCAAAAGCCAATCCGCTCCAAGCACGATGCATGGCAGAATCGGTCGATGCGGACCAAAAATGTTCGTCATTATTCTCATTTTGCTGGACGAACTTAAAGTAAAATAGTGTGTAGTTATCAATAAGTTGGTAAATGGTTTGTTTAGACTTTTTTCCATAACCATTGTATTTGCGAATAAATCCGCAGTATTCCAACTCATCAAGCACCTTACTCAAAGCTCCACCACTTTGCTTATCGGTTATCTCTAATATTTCTTCGCGGGTCATTCCTGTCTTCTTCCGGCCTAGAGCTGTAACGACATCTATATATGGTTCAGGTGACTTAAACAACGATGCATAAAGTTGATTAAACTCATTGGTCAATTTGCCATTCTTGGCAAAGAACATTTTATCGATATTTTGGGCTAAGCTCAATCCTTTTTCAAGAAGACTCCAATAGAATGGTATACCACCCAATACCATGTAACACTCTGCAATCTGGTAACGACTCATTTCGAGACCCTTGTTTTGAACAAACATTTCGCACTCCCTCAAAGTAAAAGGTTGAAGGGCTATGCGCTGCGTTACACGATTATGAAGACCTCCGTGGTCATTAATAACCTTATTGATAATCCATGAAGTTGCGGAACCACAAATAATTAAAACTATATCCTTTCGAGCAGATGCCCAACCATTCCAAAAATGCTCAAAAGCAGATAGAAAATTTGAACGTGGGGTATCCATCCAAGGAAGTTCATCGAGGAAAACAATCTTCTTTTCATCAGTAGAATTCTTCAAATAGTGTGAAAGCAAACTGAACGCCTCTAACCAGGATTGCGGTATCGGACAGTCATCATAACCAGCATCACGAAGTGAAATAGCAAAACTAAACAACTGGTCCTTGGTCTTACCTTTTGCCAAACCCGTATGCTGGAATGTAAACTTATAACCAAAAGTCTCACGTATGAGATAGGTCTTACCTACGCGTCTACGACCATAGACAGCTATTAATTCTGAATACTCAGATGCTGCCGCTGAAAGCAATATTTTCTGCTCTTCTTTTCTACCGATTATCATAACTTATGAGTTTTGTTTACGCAAAAATAAGACAAAAACTTTATATAACGCGCCAAATCTATAAAAAATATTGCGATTTGGCGGATTATGACATATTTTTCACAATAAAATATCAGTTTGGGTTCATTTAGTTGACAACAGTTGGCGATAATACGCAATAAAAATTGTACCTTTGCACTTAGAAAAAGAGGTGAACTTCTGGATGGAGAACTCAGTTTTTCCATGACTCTAGAGAACTAACGTTAGAACGGCAAAAACAGCCATTTTTTCTACCGCGGAACAAGTAAGAAAAGGTTTTCTACCATTTAAAGCGTAAGATTCTCATAATTAAATAGTTCTACATGTTGCATCGGCAAGTAAGTGGTGATTACCAACGATTAGTATATATCATCAATGATTATTAAGGCGTTCATTTTGAACGCCTTTCTTTTTAGCCTTATAAGCGATGATTATCGTTTATAGGGCTTTTTCAGCTCATTTTTGTACCGTATTTGTTGCTCGCTTGTTACTCTCCGATTTTAGGTCGGAAAGGTCGTGGACACACTGGTACGTCATGGTACGTGGTGGTACGCGATGAAACAGATTTGGCGAAATAAACGGATAAATAATGAGTAGTAAAATCGACATTCAGAAAAGATGTAAGTGGTGCAATGCTGTTTTCACAGCCCATAAGAGCACCACGGAGTATTGTTCTCACCGATGTGTCAACCTTGCCTATAAAGACAGGGTTAGGAAACAGCGTATTGAAAGTTTGCAACACGAATTAGGGAAAATCATAAAGACACCTCCTAATTTGAACAAGGAGTATCTTACTCCGTCAGAAGTAGCCGTGTTATTAAACATTGGGCGTACTTCTATATATCGCTATATCCGCAATGGAGTAATCAAGGTAATCCGATTTGAAAGAAAAACCCTTGTTCGTAGAGCTGACATAGAAGATATGACAGACTTTATTGTTCCAGAAACAGAGAACAAACAGTTAAAAGAAAAAGCCCCTATCACCGACTTCTACACCACAGCAGAAGTGAAAGAGAAATACCATGTAAACGAGTCATGGATATTTGTGGTAGCCAAGAAGAACAATATCCCTCGAACTTTCAATCGTGGCAAGACCTACTGGAGCAAGAAGCACATGGACGCTTACTTTGCCAAGAAAGCCCCAAATCCTGACATTACCGAATGGTATAGCACACAGGAAATGCAGGAAAAATTCAGTATGACCTTATCCGCCATCTACTGTTTCGCTTCTAAGAATGCCATTCCGAAGAAGAAAGAGGGAATCATAGTGTACTATTCCAAGAAGCATGTAGATATAGCTAAGGGCATTGCAGCACCCGAAGAACCACAATATTATACGGTGGCCGAAGCAATGGAAAAGTTCAATCTTACTCGTGACCAGCTCTATCATTATGCGAAGTACCATAATATCCACAAGGTCAAGAAAGGCAAATACACGCTTATCTCCAAACTTGAATTGGATAAACTACTTGCCGCCCCAAAGATTGAATAAGTTATTTATCGGTGAATGTACCCACCATTGAATCACTCTATTCCTTTGCACCAAACAAATGTAAAACTCTAAATATTAAACAGTATGTCACACACGTGTACAAAAGTAACAGTTCGACAAAGAGCGATTAGGAATAATCGTATTTCCTTGTATCTGGATTATTATCCGGCAGTCCGTAACCCCGAAACGATGCAGATGAGCCGCAGGGAATACCTCGGTATCTACATCTATGCCCACCCCAAAAACGAAATGGAACGGGAGTTCAACAACGATATGTTGAACAAGGCAGAGGCTATCCGTTGCATCCGGGTACAATCACTCATCAATGAAGAATTTGGTTTCTTGGATAAGACCAAGCAAAAAGCCGATTTCCTCGCCTATTTCAAGAAGATGTGTCGGAACAAAGACCAGAAATGGCAATTCGTCTATCAGCATTTCTACAACTTCGTCAAGGGACAATGTACCTTTGGCGATGTAAATGTAGACTTATGCAAAAAATTCCGTGAATACTTGCTGAATGCCAAGCAACTCAAACATAGCAACCGACCCATGTCCCTCAATTCGGCATCCGGCTACTACTCTACTTTCAGAGGATTATTGAAGATTGCCTATCGGGACAAATGGTTTCGTGAGAACATCAATGACTATCTTGATAAGATTGAGCCACAAGATGTGAAGAAAGAGTATCTGACTCTGAACGAAGTGAAGCAACTCGCAGCCACTCCTTGCGACATCCCCGTATTGAAAGCAGCCTCTTTGTTTGCTTGTCTGACAGGTTTACGCATCAGTGATATTCTAAACCTGCAATGGGAAGACTTCACTATCGCCCCCGACCAAGGCTATTGTTTACGTATCAGAACACAGAAAACCCAGACGGAAGCGACACTCCCCATCAGTTACGAAGCCTACGAACTATGCGGCACACCCGGAACAGGCAAGGTTTTCAAGGATTTGAAGCGAAGTATGATTAATTACCCACTGAAAAGCTGGCTCAAAAAGGCAGGAATAACGAAACCGATAACCTTCCACGGATTTCGTCACTCGTATGCCGTCATACAAATATCCTTAGGTACAGATATTTACACAGTATCAAAGATGCTAACGCATAAGAACGTGTCCACAACTCAAATATATGCCGATTTGGTCAATTCCAAGAAGCGAGAAACAGCCAATAAAATATCACTCAAGTAAATTGTAACTATGAAACGAGGAATCATAACCAACAAAGGGCTAGGCATCCATATTTCTGATGGCGAAGTATGGATGACCACTTGGGAACTTGCAGACTTGTTTTATACAACGGCTGGAGCTATCCATGCAGCAATCAAGAGAATCTTGAAAACCAATATTTTGAAGAGCCACGAAGTTTGTAAGTACATCAAATTGGAGAATGGGAACAATGCCGATGTGTATAATCTCGATATGGTTGTAGCCTTATCTTATCAAATAGACACCGGACATTCCATAGTATTCAGAGAATGGCTAATAAACAAAGTCGCTCATAATCAAGATTACAACATCCTTTTATATCTCAACAAGGGTACAAACCATACATTGTATTGCTAATAAGCTATATCTCTATACCCTATTGATTATCTGCATTGTTTCACCCCAAATGATGCAGATAATTTCTGTTTTTAAGATACACAAGTCTATTTACCCAACTATTTTCATTCAAAAACAAGAAATTTGCAATACGCTTATTATTAGGAGTGTAACGTGGTGAAAAGTGATGAAATATATCGTCAAAAGCCCATTAACAAGCAAAACTATGGATTTTCTCAAAAATTAATCCTATATATTTGCACACAAACGATTAATACATCTCACTATGGAACAGAGAAAGATAGAACATATAACATTGCATCTGATTGTTTTTGGTACAATCGCAATCATTGGTGTTTTAGCCCGTCAGACCGTACTTCACTATGGTTGGGACGAGTTCAGCAGCTACCTTATTCTTGTAGTATGCTCTATTGTCATTGGAGCAATCTATCTCAATCTGCAAATAGCATTCAGACAACTCCTTTCCCCAACAATAGAAAGATGCTTTATGAGATTTGAGAGCTATCGCAACAAAACGGTGGTAGCTGAAATTCCAATAGAACATCATGAAGTTATTGAAAGTGCAGCAGATATAGAATCTATCGTTTCAGAATCTGAAATCGAAAATGAAACTCCATCTGACACCACAGAAGAAGTTTCTACTCTCTCGCTTTCAGAATCCAATGAAGACAGTACAGAGCTTCCAAAGAATGAAGCCACATCTTCTATTATCAATAATACTCCCATAGAAGAATCCAGCCAGCCAACAGAATATGAGATATACCACGCTACCGCTATGGCTGAAAAAGAACGAGCATCGCAAAAAAAATTAGATAAAGTTCTCACATATATAAAACAAACTTTGGTTCTCTATCTTAACGAAACTGACCTTAATCGCTTATGTGGATATGTTACAGAATACTACTTATCAGATTCTTTGCCTAAAGTCGAACCTATAAAGGTAGATTCTCAATTAAAGACCATCGACATTATGCACTTTGGATGGAATATCGGTAAGGCATTCGGCAAACCACGTTTACAGACTGCCACATTTATAAAGAGGGTATTTGCCCATACCCTCAGTGATTCGGAAATATCTACCATTGAACGTAAAATGTCGCACACGGAATCCGTATGCAAGATTAAATTGGATAGGAGAATAGCATAAAATCACCACATATAATGACAACATAAATAGTCAAAGCGAACTTGATTTTTCAATTATTGACAAATACGCTTTTATTCCTTGTAGCTTATTCTTTATAGATTCGTGCGTTGAGAGTTGCTTGGATAGTATTGCTATCTTTTTTTTATAACCCAAAGGAGCAAGAAGTCGGTTGTTTTGGCATATTACACCTGTTATAATAGGATTTTTAGTTTGATAATGTGTCTTTTTGTGACTGATTCTGAATCCAGACTTTTTAATGATTGCAAGGAACTGAGGTACTAGATTTTTAAAATCAACTTTAGATGATAAAGTTATATCGTCAACAAACATTGAAAATTTAATATGATGCTCCTTTGCTAACTGGTCAATTTCCATGCCTATGGGTTTAAATACCAAATTAGCAATTAAAGTTGAGGTTGGAATACCTTGCGGAACTTGATATTTATGAGTAGTTAGTTTAGTTAATATTCTTGCTATAGCAGGCGTACAGCCCTCTCGAAGAAACATTTGAAAAACTTGCTTATGAGAAATTGATGGAAAAAATGACTTCAAGTCTGTCGTAAATATATATTTATTTCCTTGATGAAGACGAGCATTACGCACATTATTTTTCCTCAGAACACCACCATAAACATATTGAGGAATTTCAACTTGCTTTGACATAAAATCATAAAGACGCGTTTGAACCTCTTTTAGTTTTCCTTTAGACGAGTTTATTTGTCTAGTGGCAATTTCTCCACTACTATTCTTCTTTGGTTTGTCAGTAAACTTATTAAATTTTACTCTTTCAAAAGAATAATAATAATCTTCTATATGTGTCAACAAGTAATCCAACTGTTCCTTATTAACACCCAGTATATATAGTAAATATTTTTCGCTTGTTATCATCAAAAAAAAGAAATTAGAGAGTTGATTATAACAATTCAAAAAAAGATTTGCACCATTCTATCAAAGGCTTCATTGCATTTGATAATTGAATCAATGCCTTTATAAATTCAGCAATGGCTTTAATCCATTTTGCCAAATTTTTTATCTTCTTCTCCTGTGTTACAATCATTGGAGAACAATGGAGGGAATTTTTGTTAGCCTTCTTCCCTCTCTTTGAAGGCTTCTTCTTTTTTTTAGTCATAAGCATTTAATTTTAGTTCGGGCAATATTGCCACGTGCCTAAAATCAATATGACCTAACTAAAATATGCTTAGACATTGTCTTCCATTGTACTCTCTATTTTCACGTGCCTAAAAAATGGACACAAAATAATGAAGTAGATACGAATCTTACATATATCGACAATCGGAAATAATGAACGAACTATATGAGATGTTCTTATCTCCATTCTGCCATACTTCAAAACTATATCCGCCCCATTTTACCAATGACTTGGTGCGATTGCTCGCTTTAGGTTTTAGCATAATTTAGTCTCCAAAGCCTTCTCAGTCTATCAAAGAACTAATACGCCGCAAAGATATACAAATCTTCGCAATTGTTCTACCAACTACATCAAAAAGTTATTCATCAGTTATATTTTGGTGAATGATTCCACCATTGAAACACCTGTT
>OIYD01000297.1_pt1 | contig 45163 bp, 38 predicted proteins | sample 1588141 | NCBI WGS metagenome assembly OIYD01 (sample SAMN03283259) | human gut metagenome | biome: human-associated habitat; material: feces | host: Homo sapiens | place: USA | collected 2013
GTACAGGCCATGAACAACTTCAAGGCGTCGGCGGAGGAAGTGGTACTCCGGCAGCTGATTTACAGCTGATTCCCCCAGCGGAACAAGTTCATAACCCACCTACGGAAGCGGAGAATGTATTGCCTACATCCTCCGCTTTTTTTGTTGGCCAGCAAGCGGTTGACCAGTTCCTGCGCTACGGCGGCAATACGGATCAGCTGCGGATGCAGGTGATCCATCTGTTTCAAATGGACATTCCCCTGCCCCTTATGACCACCCGCCTCCAGGCCCTCTATCACGGCGGCAACGGCATCACCACGGAACACGGCCCTATGGCCGCATGGTATGACGAGGACGGCATCCACCTTGCCCATGGAGAGCGGGCCAGACATGAGACCAATGCCCAGGTCATCCCCTGGGAAAGTGCGGCCCAGCGCATCGGAGAACTGCTGGAGGCCGGACAGTTTGCCAGCAACGTGGAGCTGCTGGAGGCAGATGGATATGAGCGCAGCCTTTTGGCGGAAAGCCTGATCTATCTATACCGTGACCTGAACCGGGAAAATCACCCGAATGATTTCATGCCCTGCCTAACCGACGGAGCAAAATGGCTGGATTTCACGAAAGATGAACCCCGCCTCTCCGACCTTCTGGCAGACCCGGACTTCCGAAAAAACCTGCTGACCGAATACCGGACATTTCTCGCCGCTTATCAGGAAGATCGCTCTATCATGCGGTTTCACTACCACGATTTTCCTGGTGTGCTGAACCGTCTGGAGGAGCTGGACTTGCCCCGCAAGACCTTCAGCACCACCTTGACGGAACTGCCCGCCATCATGCCCTTTATCACGGAGGACGAGATCGACGAGGCCCTTTCCAGCGGAAGCCGCTTTGAGGGCGGGCCGAAGCGGATCTACAGCTTCTTTCAGGAGCCGCACGACGCCAAAGAAAAGGCGGACTTCCTGCGGAAGGAGTACGGTACAGGTGGTCATTCCCACGCCCTGTCCAGGTCTGGATACAGCAATGAGAACTACGATAGCAAGGGTATCCGTTTCACCAAGCGGAATTGCCCGGAAATCCAGCTCTCCTGGGTAAAAGTCGCTCAGCGTGTTGAGAATCTGGTGCGCAAAGACCGCTACCTCTCCCCGGAGGCCATGGCGGAGTACGAAAATGAACTTGCCAGCCAGGAGGTGCCGGAGGGCCGGGAGACGGTCATGGAGCAGTTCAACGGCCCTCGCCGGTATCAAATCCCCTTGGGCAGCACGGTTTATATCGGCACGAAACGCTATGAGATGCAGTCCCTGGGGGAAACCATCGTCACACTTTATGACCCGGAATTTCCATTGTTGACCCAGAAGTTTCCCCGTACCGACTTTGATCAGAAGCTGGGGGAGAATCCGCTCAACGAGCCATATTTCCTCCCCAATACGCCCCAGGAACAGGCGCAGCCGACTGATACACGGGATTACGGCGACGACTATCGCCTGCTTGACCGGCTGCGGAGCGACTGTGAGTATTTTTTGGGAGAAGACCAGCGAAACGAGAAGCACCTATGGGCTGGGAATGTATCCGCACAGATCCACAAAATGCGGGAGCTGTACGATGCCCTGCCCGAAAAACCGGACTGGCTCACCAGAGAGCAAATCGAGGATTACGCCGACCGCATGGCTGCCCGGTATCAGGTGGCCGTCTACCACCACTTTGAGAACGGCTTTGACGAGCGATTGGATTATCAGACCTTGGAAGAAGCGGAACGAGTGGCTCAGGGATATGTGGACGGCACCATAGAGGAGGACGGCTTCCAGTATGACGGCGCTGCTGTCTATGACCTGAAGGAGGAACGTTACCTTCGCATCATCGGAGAGTACCCCGACCCGGCAGCACACGCCCAGATCAGGGAGAACGATTTGGAGCATACAGCCCCGGAGCAGGGCCAAGCGGAGCCGCTTCCCGACCTGGAAGCCGAGGTAAAGGCGTGGGAGGCGGAACAGGCCGCAAAAAAACAGGCCGTTATTGATACCCTCTCAGACCGAGAGAAGATCATCGTTCAGGCCATGGAAACCGCCGGCTTCTTTTTTGACCTTGCGGAATGGAGAGACGAGCTTATATTTTCCTCCGGGCCACTTGACTATCCTCTGGTTGCTAAGAACTGGGATCAAGCGTATGAGTGGATCAATGAAGCACAGCTGAAGGACTATCCCGGACTCAGGGAGCAGGTACAAGCCATCCTTCACCCCGCCCTGGATGAAAAGGGGCAGTTTTCCCAGACGGCTCCTGCGGCTCAGCACGAATTGAGCAATGAGGAATACGCCCAGGCCAACCTGATCCCCGGCGAAACTGAATTTGAGCAGGATGGACGCAGATACCGGGTACATAGCGTAGATCTCACCACAGGGCAGGTTGAATTGACCGACCTGACCTTTGTGCAATCGGCGGGGTTTCCCATCCTGCGAATGGAGTACATCGGCACCATCCGGGCCTACCTGGAACATCCGGCTCCGCCGGAGCCGCCCAGGGAGCCGAAAAAATCCCGTACCGCAGCACGTTCCAATGTCCTCTACCCGGAGCAAACAGCCCGCCATGACCATCGGATCACAGATGATGCCCTTGGTGTTGGGACGCCCAGCCAACGCTACCAGAATAACATTGCCGCCATCCGGCTGTTGAAGCAGCTTGAGAGCGAGGAACGGCTGGCCACGCCGGAGGAACAGGAGATCCTTTCCCGGTATGTAGGCTGGGGCGGTTTGGCGGACTGCTTTGAAGAAACCAACCGTAACTACCTGGAGCTGAAAAACCTGCTTACCCCGGAGGAATACGAGGCAGCGAGAGAATCCACCCTGACCGCCTTCTACACGCCCCCGGTGGTCATCCGTTCCATGTATCAGGCCCTGGAGCAGATGGGCTTTGAGACAGGAAACGTGTTGGAGCCGTCCTGCGGCACTGGCAACTTCCTGGGCATGATGCCGGAGCGGATGTCCAGCTCCAGGTGTTATGCCGTTGAGCTGGACGAGATCAGCGGGCGGATTGCCCAGCAGCTCTACCAGACTGCTTCTGTGACCATCCAAGGCTATGAAAAGACCGACCTGCCGGACAGCTTCTTTGATGTGGCCATCGGCAACATCCCCTTCGGTAACTTCAAGGTGGCCGACCGGCGCTATGACAAGCACAACTTCCTGATTCACGACTACTTCTTTGGCAAGACCCTGGACAAGGTGCGCCCCGGCGGTATTGTGGCCTTCATCACCAGCAAAGGTACCCTGGATAAGGAAAATCCTGCGGTGCGCAAGTATATCGCTCAGCGGGCCGACCTGCTGGGTGCCATCCGCCTGCCCAACAACACCTTCAAGGGTGCTGCCGGCACAGAGGTCACATCCGATATTCTGTTTCTCCAAAAGAGAGACTCCCTTCTCGATCTGGAGCCGGACTGGGTGCATCTGGGCGTCAATGAAAACGGCCTCAAGATGAACCAGTATTTCATTGACCACCCGGAAATGATTCTGGGTGAGATGCAGGAGGTCAGCGGCCCCTATGGGCCTGAGACGGCCTGTATCCCCTTCGAGGGCCAGGAACTCTCCGACCTGCTGACTTCCGCCATCGGCAACATTGGCGGTTCCATCCAGGAGTATGAGCGTGAGGAAGGAGAAGAACTGGAGGAGGATCGCTCTATCCCGGCAGACCCTACTGTGCGCAACTTCTCCTACACCATCGTGGACGGAGAGGTCTACTACCGGGAAAACAGCCGCATGAATCCGGTGGAGGTGTCCACCACCGCCCTGGGCCGCATCAAAGGTTTGATCGGCCTGCGGGACTGTGTGCGGCAGCTCATCGAATACCAGACAGAGGACTATCCTGACCACTTCATTACCGCCGAGCAGCAGCGGCTGAACGGCCTATATGACGCATTTGTGAAGAAGTATGGCCGTATCTCCCAGCGGGCCAATCACTCCGCCTTTCACTCGGACAACTCCTACTTCCTCCTGACCTCTCTGGAGGTCATGGACAGCGATGGCAACTTCATCCGCAAGGCGGATATGTTTACCAAGCGTACCATCAAGCAAAAGGTCAATGTCAGCCGGGTGGACACCGCATCGGAGGCCCTGGCCCTGTCTCTGGCGGAAAAAGCCTGCATCGACATCCCCTATATGACCAACCTGACCGGAAAAGATGAAGCCACCCTTGTGGAAGAACTGCATGGTGTGATGTTTCAGCTTCCTGATAGAGCAGATCATGAAGGCCACCCCATCTATGTAACAGCGGACGAATACCTTTCCGGCAACGTGAGACAGAAGCTGCGGCAGGCGGAGGAGGCTGCGGAAGCCGACAGCCGGTTCCGTGTCAATGCCGAGGCGCTGAAAGCTGTGCAGCCGGTGGATCTGACTGCCAGTGAGATTTCCGTGCGGCTGGGCGCTACATGGCTTCCCCCTGGGGATGTGGCCCGGTTTATGTTTGAGCTGTTCGACACGCCCAACTACGCCCGCTTCAACATCAAGGTGCATTACTCCAAACTGACCGGCACCTGGAACATCGAGGGCAAGAGCTATGACCGCTCCAGCGTCAAGGCCAACAACACCTACGGCACCAACCGCATCAATGGCTACAAGATCGTCGAGGAAACCCTCAACCTGAAGGATGTGCGGATCTTCGACTATGTGGAGGACGCCGATGGCCGCAAGACGGCGGTGCTCAACAAAAAGGAAACCGCCATCGCTCAGTCCAAGCAGCAGCTGATCAAACAGGCCTTTGCCGATTGGATTTGGAAAGAACCGGAGCGCCGGGAACGGCTGTGCAAGCTCTACAACGAAACCTTCAACTCGATTCGGCCCCGTGAGTATGACGGCAGTCACCTGAATTTTGTGGGCATCAACCCGGAAATCACCCTGCGGCGACACCAAGTCAACGCCATCGCCCACATTCTCTACGGTGGGAATACCTTGTTGGCACACGTAGTGGGGGCAGGGAAAACCTTTGAAATTGTCGCCGCCGCCCAGGAGAGCAAGCGGCTGGGGCTGTGCAGCAAATCTCTCATTGCCGTCCCCAACCACCTGACCGAGCAGTGGGCCACCGAATATCTCCAGCTTTATCCCTCTGCCAACATCCTGGTAGCCACCAAAAAGGACTTTGAGCCGAAAAACCGCAAGACGTTCTGTGGGCGTATTGCCACCGGCGATTACGATGCCATCATCATCGGACACTCCCAGTTGGAGAAAATCCCCATGTCGCTGGAACGGCAGCGGGCCATTCTGGAAGAACAGCTTCAGGAGGTTATGGACGGCATCAGCGACCTGAAGCAGAGCCGTGGGGACAACTTCTCCATCAAGCAGATGGAGCGCACCAAAAAGGGCCTGAAGGCCAAGCTGGATAAACTCAACGACCAGAGCCGCAAAGATGACATTGTGACCTTTGAGGAGTTAGGTGTGGATCGGCTCTTTGTAGACGAGGCACATAATTACAAAAATTTGGCCGCATACACAAAAATGCGGAATGTGGGCGGCATCAGCCAGACCGAAGCCCAGAAGTCCAGCGATCTCTACATGAAGTGCCGATACTTGGACGAGCTGACCGGAGGCCGTGGCGTGGTGTTTGCCACAGGCACCCCCATTTCCAACTCCATGGTGGAACTGTATACCATGCAGAAATACCTCCAGCACGACACCCTGCAAGGAAACGAACTGCTGCACTTTGACGCCTGGGCCTCCACTTTCGGCGAGACAGTGACCGCCATTGAGCTGGCCCCGGAGGGAACCGGCTACCGGGCCAAGACCCGGTTTGCCAAGTTCTACAATCTCCCGGAGCTTATGAGTATGTTCAAGGAGATTGCGGACATACAGACGGCGGATATGCTCAATCTCCCTGTGCCCAAGGCAAACTACCATCATGTGGCGTTGAAACCCTCTGAACATCAAAAGGAGATGGTGGCAGACCTCAGTGAGCGGGCTGAGCGTGTCCGCAATAAGATGGTGGACAGCAGCCAGGACAATATGCTCATGATTACCAACGATGGCCGCAAGCTGGCACTGGATCAGCGGCTGGTCAATCCGCTGCTGCCGGACAGCGATACCGGCAAGGTCAGCGCCTGCGCCGACAATATCTTTGCAATCTGGCAGCGCACCACCAAGCAGAAATCTACCCAGCTGGCCTTCTGTGACCTCTCCACCCCCAAAAGCGACGGCACCTTCAATGTGTACGACGACCTGCGGGACAAGCTGATTGCCAAAGGCATCCCCGCCGAGCAGGTCGCCTACATCCACAGCGCCAACACCGAGCAGCAGAAAAAAGAGCTGTTCGGAAAGGTGTGTAACGGAGGAGTCCGGGTGCTGCTGGGCAGCACCGCAAAGATGGGGGCCGGAACCAATGTCCAGAAGAAGCTAGTGGCCCTGCATCACCTGGACTGTCCCTGGCGTCCGGCAGATCTCCAGCAGCGGGAGGGCCGTATCATCCGCCAGGGCAACGAGAACAAGGAGGTTGAAATCTACACCTATGTGACAGAAAACACCTTTGACAGCTACCTCTACCAGCTGGTAGAGAGCAAGCAGAAGTTCATCGGCCAGATCATGACCAGTAAATCCCCCGTCCGGTCTGCCGAGGACATCGACGAAACGGCCCTCAGTTATGCGGAGATCAAGGCCCTGTGTACCGGCAATCCCTACATCAAGGAAAAGATGGATCTGGACATTGACGTGGGGCGGCTGAAGCTGTTAAAGGCCAACCACCTCAGTCAGAAATACAGCCTGGAGAATCAGATCCTAAAGAGCTTCCCCAAGAGCATCGCCAGTTTGGAACAGCAGATCGCCGGTTATCAAAAAGATATGGCACACCTGGCCGAAGAAACAAAGCCCAACCCGGATGGCTTCTCGCCCATGGTGCTTCATGGAACGGAATATGCCGAGAAAAAGGGCGCTGGCACAGCGATCCTGGAGGCGTGTAAAGCCATGACCAGCCCGGAGGCCGTTGTCATCGGTACCTACCGTGGTTTCACCATGGAACTATCCTTTGACACCTTCCGGAGGGAATACCAGCTTGCCTTGTGCCATGAGCTGCGCCACACGGTCACATTGGGTACGGACACCTATGGCAACCTCCAGCGCATGGACAACGCTCTGGAGGGCTTGGAAAGCCGTCTGAAGGACTATGAGCAGGCCCTGGAGGATACCAAGGCCCAGCTGGAAACTGCCAAGGTGGAGGTGCAGAAGCCCTTTGCCCAGGAGGAAGAGCTGGCCACCAAATCTGACCGCCTGGAGGAGCTGAACGCCCTACTGAATATGGATCAGCGGGACAACGAACTGGCCGAGCCATCGGCTGAGGAAATGGAGGAACAAAACGACCGGAACGCCCCTCGCCGCAGCCGTGGGGTGGAGCGTTAGACATGAGCGGCACCCAGTGACATGGGTGCCGCTTATTGAAAGGAGGCTTGGATATGGATGACGGCAGATACACCATGACCCTGGATGAAGTACCCGCAGAAATCATTGCTATCCGGCAAGTAGGTGTCCCTTGCGGCCTGATCCAGCCCCGCATGGAGGCGGGGTACTTGCTCACGGATGGTACGGCCTTGCTGGAGAACGAAAAGGATGAGAACGGTTTCTACATCGGTGGAACCGGGATGGACGGAATGTATCTCAGAACGCCCCAGCGGTATGAGCCGGTGCGAAACGACAGCGGCAAGGTCACGGCATTCCGACTCATGAGCAGCTATCTTACCCGCTTCAACAGCCAGGAGCTGGAGGCCATCTTCCAGTATGGCCTGAACACGAAGGAGAACCTGCTTCACGACCTGGAGGCTGTGGTGCGGGCGGTCAAACAGCCGGAGATCTGTGCGCTCTTTTCCGGCGCACGGGATAAGTTGAAACCCATTCCCCCGGAGGATTGCCGCCGCCTGATGGCGGACATACGAGCCGCCTACAAGGGCAGGCATGAGCACTCTATCCGGCAAAGGCAGCAGGCTGCTGGCAAGTCCAGGAGAAGGGACATCAGACCCCGCGAAATGGAACGGTAGGTGAAGTCAAAATGGGCTATCAGGAGAGTTTATTTTACATCAGGCCGCAGCGACATTTTGACAAAATGGTGCGTGCCTATGAGAAAGCGGAGTATGCGGGATATTATGAAGTCGCCGGTGCGAAGCCCCGCTCCGTAATCGTGCTCAAACAGCCCGTTGGAGAACTTCCGGCGGGCACCAAACTTCTGTGGGTATGCGGAGATCGGAGCTTTCATTCGCCCGCCGGAGTGTTCGGCGGGCAGCTCCATACCGGCGGCAAAATCGAGGTGATTCCGGTGGAGAAACTGTTTGACGGTCCGGAAGATCCCCGGCTTTCCAACATTGATTTTGATTCCCCTCAAACCACGGAAAATGACTATTTGAAGCGGTACAGCGCAGACCATTATGCGTATCGAATCAAGTATGATCGGGAGCGTTGAATGTCCGCACGTTCTTTCTTCAAAAATCATTCTGAAACCAGGAGGTGAACTGAGTGCCGTACTACACAAAAGAACAAATCCAGCAGGCTCGGCAAGTGGATTTACTGACTTACTTACAATGCCATGACCCCGGAGAATTGGTTCATGTGAGCGGTGGAACCTACTGCACCAAAAGCCATGACTCGCTGAAAATCTCTAACGGAAAATGGTGCTGGTGGAGCCACAATATTGGAGGCTCTACCGCCCTGGATTATCTGGTAAAAGTGTGTGGCTACAAACTGCCGGAGGCAGTTGGAATGATCCTCGGTGAGCAGCCGCAGCTTTCTTCCCGGCCTGTATCAAAACCGCCTCCTAAACCTCGTCCTGACTTCCAGCTGCCGGAACGAAGTCCAGATACCAGACGAGTATTCGCCTATTTGTGCGCCAGAGGAATTGACGCCGAGATCATCAATCACTGCATAAAGTCGGGCCAACTTTATGAGGACGCCAAACGGCATAACTGCGTGTTTGTGGGCTTTGAACATGGCACAGCAAAATACGCTTCCTTGCGTGGTACATTGTCTCACTCAACCTTTGTTGGTGAGGTGGCCGGGAGCGATAAGCGGTATTCATTTTGTGTGCCGCTGCAAGCCAACGACCGGGAGAGCGTGTGTGTTTTTGAAAGCGTCATTGACGCCCTCTCCTATTTAAGCATCCTCAAGCGAAAAGGGCAGAACTGGCGAAGCGCCAACTGCCTTTCCTTGTCTGGAATTTATCGTCCCAAGGCCGACGCAGAGCTAAAGCTGCCGCTGGCTTTGGAAACCTATCTCCAGCACAATCCGGGCATTCAAAAAATCATTTTGTGTCTGGATAACGACGAGCGTGGCCGGGAAGCGGCGCAAGCCCTAAAACAGTGCCTGCACGGGTATCAGGTGCTGGACAATCCCCCGCCCAAAGGGAAGGATTACAACGACTATTTGCAGATTCAGAAGGGAATTGCAGGCCGGGTAAAGACCCGTGGGGGAGAGGAGCGGTAGTTTTTTCGGAAAGGTGCCGGGGAAAGGAGCGGCTTTGCCGCTCTTTCCGCAAGCATCGCATTTGGCTAGCCAAACGCAGCTTGTCAGGGGGAATCCCCCCTGAAACCCCCGGCTTAGAAAGGAGGCTTTCATGCGAAACCGTCCTCTCCAGCAAATCGTTCGTCTCAACGAAAATGAGCATCGCCACCTGGTTGCTTCCGCAAAGTTATCCGGCCTCTCCAGAGAGGCTTATATCCGTAAACTCATCCTTGGAGAAACGGTAAAAGCGAAGCCTCCGCAGGAACTGGCGGAGCTGCTGCGGCTGCTGAAGTCCACCAGCGATAACATCAACCAGATCGCCCGTGTGTCCAGCGCACGGCATTTTGTACGCTCCGAGGAGCTTGCGGAGATCTACTCCAAATTGGACGATATTTGGGCCAAGGTCAAGGAGCTGTGAGATGGGCGTTACAAAGATCCTTTCCATCAGGCATCAATTATCCGCCCGTCTGGACTATGTGACCAACAGCGAGAAAACACACTTGGCAACGGATATTACTTACATCACCAACCCGGAAAAAACGGAACAAAGTTTCTTTGTCTCCGTCATCAACTGTTTGACCCCGGAATCGGTTTACGATGAAATGATGAACACAAAAATTCGGTTTGGAAAAACGGACGGGGTACAGGGGTTTCATATCATCCAATCCTTTGCACCAGGGGAGGTCACACCGGAACAGGCCCACAGCATTGGCCTGGAGTTTTGCAAGCGGCTTCTGGGCGACCGCTTTGAAGCTGTGATAGGGACACACCTGGATAAAGCCCATCTGCATAATCACATCATCGTAAATTCCGTTTCCCTCATAGACGGGAGAAAATATCACTCCTCCTATCAACATTACTTTCAGGAGATCCGCAGGATTTCAGACGAGCTGTGTGCGGAGTACCACCTGAAGGTCATTGACCCCAAAGGCAAGGGTGAGCACTATGCGGTATGGAAGGCCCAGCAGGAAGGAAAACCGACCCTCTCTCAAATGCTCCGGGAGGAGATCGATCTGGTGATCCGTGACAGCTTTACCTTTCCCGAGTTTCTCAACCTCTTGGAGAAAAAGGGATACGCCGTCTCCCGGAACCACCACCGCAAATATCTGACGGTACGGCCACCCGGCGCAAAGCGGAATTTCCGCTTGGATCGGCTGGGCGAAGGGTACACCTCGGAGGACATCAAGCGGCGTATTCAGGAGCAGCAGCGGGCCATTTTGGAAGGCCGTGTTTCGGCCTATCAGCCGCTCCAGGTTCGGCGTTATCGTTTCTCCGGTTCCTGGAGAACTGTCCGTAAAAAGAAGATCACCGGCTTTTATGCGCTGTACCTCAGATATGTTTATCTGCTGCGCCGGTACAAGAGGCCGACCCGAAAAAGAATCTCTTATGAAATGCGTCGTGAGGTGCTCCGTCTGGAACCCTATCAGGCGCAATTTTTATATCTCCATGAGCATGGCATTTCCACCGTGGAGCAGCTTATGGAGCGTCAGGCACAAATCGAGCAGGAGATCCAGCAGCGGACAGAACACAGGCAGCCGCTCTATGCAAAAAGGAGGTATGAAACCGATGAGAAGATCAAAGAAGTACTCGCCCGTGAGATTGACCAGCAGACCACCGCCTTGCGGGAACTTCGGAAAGAGAGAAAACTCTGTAAGCAGATCGCAAATCAGGTTCCCGGCATTCAGCAGAACTTACGGGAGTTTGAGGCAAAAAGAACATCGAAACAAAAGGAGGTTATGAAACATGAGTACCAGCGGAGAAACCGCTGATCTGATGGTACGGGAAGGGATTCAGATTACCGAGAGCGCCCTCAAGCTGGCAGGGCTGGGAGCCAAAAATCTGGCGGCGCTGCTGATTGCCCTGGCCAACGACAACCAGAAGGTAGCCGGTAAAACCACGTTGAAGCGGCTGATCCAGGATCGTGAGGAGCTGACCATTTTCTCCATCAACGAGCAGGACTTGACTGCGTTCAAAAAGGAGAGCACCCAGTACGGGGTGCTGTACTATCCGATTATCAACAAGGCGGAAAAAACCGGCACGGTGGAGATCATGGCAAAGGCCAAGGACGCCCGGCAAATCAACCGTATCCTGGAACGCATGGGTATTGCCGTTCCCACCCGCCAGGAGGATGAGGCTGCAAAAAAAGAGGTGTCCCGTGTTCCATCCGGCGAAAAATCCAGGGAATACGGGATAGATACGAGAGCAGCTACCGGGACTATGACCAGTGACCCCAAGCAGCGCCCCTCCGTGCGCAAAAAGATGGAAGAACTCAAAGCGAAGCAAGCGCAGCTTGAAAAGGGACAGCCCCAGCGTGAAAAGGGTGCTCCCGTTTTTCACCATGCCAAGAACGGCAAAAAAACAAAAGGAGGTCTGGAACGATGAAGCGTATCTTTTGCACCCTGTGTGCCATGACGCTGCTTCTCTGCGGCATTATGACCACCGCATTTGCGGCGGCGGCTCCCAGTGAAACGCCCCAGGCGGCGGAGGGCGACAGCACTGCATCTCCCATCAAAGGAGCGGCGGAGCCGCTCCCCACGCCTGACCCGGTGCCGCTCTATCCCGCCGAGGTGAAGCAGAGCGAGGAAAACGGAGTGACCCGGATCGAGAAGATATACTATCTCACCGCCAAGGATGACCCGTCCAACATTCCCACCGAGGACTTTGAGCGGGACGGGAAGGTTTATACCCTGCTGGATGTGCTGAAGCAGGCTCATGTTGAAAGCGATACCAAGGACTATACGGAGGTTCTGACCCTGGATTCCGATACCCAGGACATGGAGAAGATCCTGGCCATGTTGGAGCCGGAACTGGAGGTACAAACCGAGGACGGCTATCAGGGTGTTCTCTCCCTGGATCATACCACCATCATGGTGGAGGCCGCAGGCTATAAAACCAGCAGCCGCACCGTATCGGCTACCCGTACCTATCCCAACCTGTCTGGGGCGGATGTGTCCCTGATTCCCAAGAGCATTACAGACAGTGGCCGAACGATGACGCTGGCCGATGTGCAGTGGCAGGAGGCTGTAACCACCCAGACCGACGGATATGATATGGCCCTGCGCTATACCGCCACTGCCACCTATACCGGCACGGCCACCAGTAAATACGCCACCGGCTATGTGGTTACGGCAAACTATGTGGGAGAGGTCACCAGGGGGAGCACCGATGTGATTACCTACACGGCGGTGTTTTCCAGCGGTGACTCCGCATCTGCCGGTGAGAACGCTATCGACACACCACAGTCCGCCTCTTTCTCCTTTGACTGGAAATGGCTGCTGGTCCCTCTGGGTGTGGGCGCTCTGGGCTGCGCCGGTTATTTTGGGCAGAAGGGCTACAAACACTACACCAACAAGAAACGGGGGTACGAATGACATGAAGAAACTGCTTGCCTCGCTGCTTGCCGCCTGCTGCCTGACGGGGGCCACCATGCTGCCTGCCAGTGCGCTGGAGTATTCCTTCGATGCGCCGGACGATCCGCTGTTCGGAAGGCCCACCTCAGATGACACCATCTATGTGACTACCGACGCGCCGGCCAACACTGACCGCAGCAAAAACGCTGCTTTGATCCCGCCCGCCTTCGGCTCGCCTACCTCCTATGTTCTGGGCAGCGGTGAGCTGCTGACGCCCAATCTGATCCGGGACGGGCAGATCTACACCGGCCCCGGAAACAGCACCTCGGCGGGTAACGGGACTACCACCATCCCGAATACCTCCACGGTGCCGACCTTGCCCAGCGTGGACACCAGCGGCAGCGTAACGGCCTATACGCCGGTGACAGACGCTCTCTATTACAGCGGCGGCTATATCGCCACCTTGTCCATCCCCGCCATCGGCCTGAAGGTCAAGGTCAACGAGGGAACGAGTTCCACCGCCCTGGCTACGGGGGCGGGGCATTTTGAGAACACCAGCATCTGGAATGGCAATGTGGCGATTGCAGGCCATAACAGAGGTGTGAATAACCACTTTGGCAAAATCCATATGCTGTCTGGAGGTGATAAGATCACTCTGACCACAAAGCTGGGCACCCGCACCTACGAGGTGTACTCGGTGCAGAAGATCCTCAGTACCCAGGTGTCGGTGCTGGACGCCACCAACGACAACATCATTACCCTTGTCACCTGTGTCATGGATCAGCCGGCTTATCGCTGGTGTGTGCAAGCAAAGATGGTTTGATTTTTTGACAGCCTCTTGTATCCTTGCTATGATGTCGGCAGAAATCAATCAGACAAGGAGGCTTTGATGATGAAAAAGAATATCCCCATGTTTCTCGCAGGTCTGTTCTGCGGAGCCGCCCTGTTCGGCGGCAGCGTAGCCTATGCTGCTGGCATCCTTGCAACGCCCACCACCGACATTGACCAGCGGATCACGTTGGACGGCCAGGAAATCGAGCTGATTGGCTATGTGATTAACGGCAACAACTACTTCCAGCTCCGTGATCTTGGCGACAAGCTGGGATTTGGCGTGAGCTGGGACAACGACACCCACACTGTGGTGATTACCACAGAACCTACCGGGCAGGGCGAGAATCCGGCTGACGTGGCTACCGCCGCCGACCCCTATCATGCGGCGGCAGCGACCGGTTCCAGATACCAGCCAGAAGTGGGCGACCAGATTCTCTGTGATGACGGTTCTACCTACATGATTACGGATGTGAGCCGCTGGGACAAGAATATGTTCCAAGACGGCCCTCTCCCCGAACTGCCCACCGCCATCTGTGACTGGAGCCTTATGCCCCAGGTGAAACTCCCTGCCCCGGAGGTTCGCCGGTACAGCAGTGCGGGCCAGGACTATCTCTTTGCCCGTAACATCTACGAAACCCGCCGGATGCTCTACACACTTTACAATGCCATTGGAGATAACCCCGAAACCTGGAAGGACGGGAAGCCGGTTCTCCATCCCAGCGGAAATGCCAAGGTGAACATTTCCCTCACCATTCCTGCGGAAATCACCCCGCAGACCTTCTGGCCCTGGAGAGCCACCGAGATCACGAATCTCTTTCACTCCTGCCCTCCCGGAACCTATTACATGGAAGCGTGGGACGTTTATAAAAACGGCGTTTTCCAGCGCACGGAGTACAACATCATGCACCGCATCTAATCTATATCTATAAACTTCATATCTACCCAAAAAGACGCCCAATGCGATTGCATCGGGCGTCTTTACTATTCAAAGGAGGTCATACCATGACACGGAGACTGCTTGCACTGGTACTGTGCATCGCCACCTTGCTGAGCCTCTGTACCGGCTTCGCCTCTGCCGCCAACACCGTAGAGGACGCTCTGGGTGAGGTTGACATCTACAACGGCGGCTACGAGCTGGCTTATCTGTCCATCAACGGGCGGGTACAGTCCCAGAAGTACACCTACTACAATTACATCAACGCTGCCGGTCAACAGAAGGAGATCCCGGCCTACTGCGTCAACCCGAACCTGTACGGGGTTCCGCAGACCGTTGGCGTTGGCGAAAGTATCTCTTATCTGGCCGAGGAAAAAACCAGCGACCCCAAGGTGATGGGTATTATCGCAAACGGCTATCCCACCCGTGGCCTTGCGGAGCTGAAGCTGGACAACAAGTATCAGGCGTACTATGCCACCAAAATGGCGCTTTGGTGCTATCTGATCTCTGATTGGAACATCAACAACCTGAAGATCAACCCCTCTCTATCCGGGGATGAACTGACCCGGGCACAGAAGATCCTTGCGGCGACAAAGGATATTTACACCCGGGGTACCAGCTGGACTGAAACCCTTTCCCCCAGTATCACCTGCACCCCAGATCGTGATACCGCATACGCCGTCACTGTGGACGGCAAGCAGTACAAGCAGCAGATTTTTACGTTCTGGAGCAAAACCTGGGTTTGCAATTATACGGTCAATGTGGACTTTACCGACCCCGACTCCGTCCCCGAAGGCACCCGGATCGTTGACCTCAACAACCGGGACATTACCACAATCACCACAAAAGACACCGGGGATGGGTTCTCTGGACAGTTCAAGGTGCTTTACCCCGCAGAAAGCATCCAGGACAAGACTGGAAGCGTCCAGCTCTCCTTTAGCACAGATGTCTACAAGTACGCTGTGTTCTATGCTGTTTGTCAGGAAAAGGACACCTATGGCAACTTGCAGAACTATATGGTAGATACCGATCCAACTACCACGATGGATCTCTCCGTATACAGCTACTATGCCGATAACCCGGAGGATGAACCCGATGAGACTGGCCTGCGTATTCTGAAATATGAAACCGGGACGGAGCTACCTCTTTCCGGCGCACGGTTTGAGGTCATCGGCCCCGACGGTGACAGCATTGGCACCTTTGTCACTGACGGAAACGGCGAGATCTTTATCCCCTTGCTGAAAACCGGCAATTACACCGTCATTGAGCGGGAGGCCCCCCAGCACTACCTGATCAGCAAGGAACCTGCGCAGAATGTCACAGTGGTATATGACGAGATTGCGGAAGTCACCTATTTCAACGATTCCTACGGCAGTCTGCGCATCGAAAAGAAGTCCAACACGGGTATGAACCTGCCCGGTGCCGTCATCACCATTGAGCATATCGAAAGCGGACAGACCTACACCGCCACCACCAACTCCGCAGGCTGCGCCATTTTCACAGAGATCAAGCCTGGAGCCTACCGTGTTCAGGAAACGACTGCTCCGGTTGGATGGGAGCTGGACGATACCATCTACACTACGACGGTAGTCGCCGGTGAAACCACTACGCTGCCTATCATCAACAAGGAACTTCCTGGCCTGCGCATCATCAAGTACGACCGCAAAAACTATGTGGCCATGCCTGGTGTGACCTTTGAGGTGTTCCGTGATGAAGTGAGCCTGGGCAAATTCCGTACAGACGCTTTTGGCGAGATTCTGCTGACTGATCTGGAACCTGGAACCTACCGGGCGGTGGAAGTAGATACCGGAAATGACGGCTACATTTTGGATACTACTCCGCAGTCGGTAGAGCTTGAGGCCGGAGACGGAATTAAAGAATTAACCTTCTTTAATGACATGAAACCCGGCATGAGGCTCATTAAGGTAGATTCCGCAGATCCGTCCAAGGTGATCCCCAATGCGGTCTTTGAAATCAAGTCGGTGGCGGGTGACTACGGACCGGAGGAGTTCACCACCGATGAAAACGGCGAGATCGACCTGTCCCACCTGCCTGCTGGGGCCTATGTGGTAACGGAGAAGTCCTGCCCCGGCTACATCATCGACGAGGCCCAGCGCATCATCCAGCTTGACCCCAATGAGGACGCCCAGTTCGTCTTTACCAACTCCATCAAGCCGTCCTTCCAGCTGATCAAGCTCAGCGCCGACGGCTCCCGGCTGGCGGGTGTGTCTTTCCGCATCGCCAAGATCGAGGATGGAAGCCACTACCTGGACCGTACCACCAATGCTCAGGGCGAGATCCTGGTTGCTGACCTGGAGCCTGGGGTGTACTCCGTCAAAGAGACAGCTACGGTGGCCGACCACATCTTAGACCCCACCGAATACCACGTTGAACTTTTTCCTGGCCAGACCTCTACCATCACCATTCAGAACGACAAACGGCCCGACCTGACCATCCGCAAGACCGACAAGGACACCGGCGAACCCATCTCCGGCGTCACCTTCACGCTGAACTATGCGGACGGCCCCACCATCACCACCGAACCTACCGGCGAGGACGGCACCGTGACCATCGAGAACCTGCTGCCCGGCGTCTATACCGTCACCGAATAGAGTGTGCCGGAGGGCTATATCCTGGATACCACCCCCCAGCAGGTAACCTTGGAGCCGAACCGGGACGCCACGGTGCAGTTCCAGAACTACAAGCGGCCCACGCTGACCATCCACAAGGTAGACGTCAACGGCAACGCCCTGACGGGAGCCATCTTTGAGGTCAAGACCAAGGCGGGCGTGAAGATCGGTGACTTCCCCGTAGGCCCGGACGGTTCCATTACCGTTGAGAATATCCACCTGGAGGAGGGCTACTACATCGTTACCGAAATCCAGGCCCCGGACGGCTACATTCTGGACTCCACCCCTCACGAGGTTTATCTGCGGCCCGGTAAAACCACCGAGATCTCCATTGAGAACGAAAAGAAACCGGGCCTGACCATCAAGAAGAGCGATTCCGTCACCGGCAATCCCCTGAAGGGGGCGAAGTTTGAGCTTTGGGTAGCCAAGGACAACACCGAGGACGGCACCTATCAGAAGCTGGATCAGAGCTTCTACTACACCGACGAAAACGGCGAAATCTACCTGGATAAACTGGACACCGGCTGGTACAAAGTGGTGGAGGTTGATCCGCCCACCGGCTATGCCCTCCGTGACCCCTCCGAGCAGACCATCTACGTGGACAGCGACAAGGCTGTGGAGCTGATTTTTGAGAACACGCCCCTCAGTGCCCTGGTGGTCTGGAAGTTCGATTCCGTCACCGGCGAGGCCCTGGAGGGCGCTGTGTTCCAGGTGCGCTATCTGGGCGGTACCTCCGGTAGCGGCGGCACTGTGATCGGCACCTATAAGACCAGCGCCAACGGCAGCTTTACCGCCACCGGCCTGGAGGCAGGCACCTACATTGTAGAGGAGCTGTCCAGTCCCGATGGCCATGTCATCGACACCGCCCCCCAGACCGTGTTTATCTCCGGCAAGGAGCAGGATGTGGTACAGCTTTACTTTGGCAACAGCCCCAAGGGTGCATTGCTGGTGAAGAAGGTAGACGCCTCCAACGGGAAGCCCATCAGTGATGTGGAGTTTATGGTCACCACCAGTGATGGCACCGTAGTGGGTGATGCTAACGGCAAGTTTGTTACCGACAGCGCCGGTACGATTCTAATTGAGGGTATCGACCCCGGCACCACCCTGGTGGTCAAGGAAACTCGGGCCAAGAACGGCTATGTGTTAGACGATACGCCTCAGACCGTCAAGATCAAGGCAGGGCAGACTGTTACCCTCGAATTCCGCAACCAGCCCAAGGGCAATCTTATTATCAATAAGCTGGATTCCGTTACCAAGGCTCCCCTGGAGGGTATCGAGTTCGAGCTGACCTATTCGGACGGCTCCTATGTGGACGCAGAGGGCGGCACCCTGTCCAGCAAGGGCCTTTATACCACCGATGAAAACGGCCAGATTATCCTGTCCGGGCTGACCGGCACCATCGTGGTGACGGAAACCAAGACCATTGAGGGCTATACCATCCACGAGGAGACCCGTACCCAGACAGTGGTGATCAACCCCAACGACACCCAGGAGCTGACCTTCTACAACGACCCTGTGGGCGGCGTGGAGATCGTCAAGGTGGATGAGGCGGACAGAACTGAACGGCTGGCCAACGCCACTTTTGAGATCCGTAAGATGGATGATGCTTTGGTAGACACTGTGACCACCGACAAGAATGGCCGAGTATTCCTCTCTTTGGAGGATGGAGCTTTTTATGCGGTGGAAGTTGAGGCCCCGGAAGGCTATAAACTAGACAGTACTCCCCACTACTTTGAGGTAAAGGACGGCAAGACCAGTAAGCTGACCGTGACCAACAAAGCCTTCTCCGGTATCCTCATTCACAAGACCGACAGCAGTACCGGCAAGGGCATCTACGGCGTGACCTTCCTGCTGTATGACGCCGGCAACAACCCCGTGGGCCAGTACACCAGCGACAACCGGGGCTATGTCTACATTGAGAACATCGAAACCGGACGCTACTATCTCCGTGAGCTGGAGAACGAGGGGTACATCCTGGATACCCAGCGCAAGACCGTCTATGTAAAGTCGGGCGAGACAACCCTGGTGGAGTGGGAGAACACCCCCATCATGGGACAGATCCAGATCATCAAGAAGTCTGCGGACGATAACCCCATCAACGCACTGCCTGCGGGAACCCTTCTGGAGGGCGCTGTGTTTGAGGTCTACGACAAGGCAGGCAATGTAGTGGACACCATCGTTTCCGACTACAACGGTAGAGCGGTATCCAAGCTCTTGCCCCTGGGCCGCTATACCATCCGTGAGGTACAGGCCCCCGACTACTATGCCATCAACCCGACTGTCCTGACCGCATACCTGGATTATGAGGGCCAGATCGTGACCTTCGAGGTGGAAGACAACAGCGTGTCCACCGGCGTATCCATCAAAAAGACCGGCTATGCCGAGGTCATGCCTAACCAGCCGATCCGGTACACCATTACTGGCATCGGAAACACTTCTACCGTGCCGCTGTCCTCCTTCTACTGGAGAGACACGCTGCCCGGTCAGGTACGGCTTTCCAAGGTGGTCACCGGCACCTACAACCAGCAGCTCTCCTATAAGATCGTCTACAAGACCAATCTGAAGGACAGCTATCAGACCCTGGCGGACAGCCTTTCCACCACCAAGAACTATGTGCTGGAAGCCAGCCCTGCGGCCCTGGGCCTCGCCTCCAACGAGCGTGTCACCGAGATCATGTTCGTGTTCGGCACCGTCAAGGGTGGCTTCGGGCAGGTGGAAACTGCCTACATCCACGGCAATGTGGTGAATGGCCTTGCCAACGGCTCCAGCATTGTCAATGTGGCTGACATAGGCGGCGTCTACAATGGCCAGTGGATTCAGGCCGTGAGCCGCTGGGTGACCAAGGTTTACGCCAAGACCATTACGACCCTGCCTAAGACTGGGTATTGAACCCAAAAAATCAGTGCCGCCCACAATGGGCGGCACTGGTACTACCGTATTCATAATCAATTTGTAAATCTAAGCAAGTATCCATTTGGATCTTGAATTAAAAACTCTTTTTGCTCAATATCGGTATGATCTACACGATATGTACTAACCATCATATCTCTGTAAAGTGGTATGTTCTGCTCTTTTATATGATGATATAGCTGTTCAACATCGTCTGATGCAATGGAAAAGTTAATGCCCTGACCCAAAGGATACTTTAGTTCCCCGACGTTCCATCCGTCTTGCCTAAATTGCTCAAACATAAATTGGCTACCTTCATATGATATAAAAACAAATTTTTCTTCCACTCTTTCGTATTCTATTACGAAGCCCAGCTGCTGGTAGAATTTTTTGGTCTCCTCAATATCGAAAACCGTAAGCTCTGGTATCAGTTGATTGAAGTCCATGAATATCCCCTCACTCTTACTTATATACAGTGCTTACTCAATTTTAATACATGGACAGGAGGTTGTAAATTCCCCATGAAACATTCCCCCAACTACAAGGGGGTTGCCGCCCCATGAACCGGCAACGCGCATCGTTTCGCAGTGCCGCCCCTTTGTGGGCGGCACTGTCTATTCTGGTGGTTTGGGCTGCTCTGCTGATTGCTACCTGCTATGAGGACGGCATGAATCTATTTACCCTGATGGAGCGCATTTCCGGGCAGTTTGCCTGTCCGTTCTCCATCCAGTGGAAGCCGCACTCCATGAAGGTTGTGTTGATCTGCCTGGTGTGTTATTGCTGCGGCATTGGCCTGTACTACACCTCCAGGGAGAATCGCAGGCCCGGAGAGGAGTATGGCTCAGCCAAATGGGGCGACCCCAAGGCCCTTTGCAAAAAGTACGCCGACGCTAAAGACCCACTATCTAATGTCATCCTGACGCAGAATGTAAGCATCAGCTTCAACAGCTACAAGCACCGGCGCAACCTCAACATCGTCGTGGTGGGTGGCTCTGGCTCCGGCAAGACCCGCTTTGTGGCCAAACCATGGCTTTACAGCGCAAACTGCTCCTATATCGTCACAGACCCCAAGGGGGAGCTGCTGCGCTCCTCCGGGAACCTGCTCAAAGAGAAGGGATATGAGATTGTGGTGTTCAATCTGATCGACCCCAGCCAGTCGGACGGCTATAACCCCTTCGCCTATATCCGCAACGAGGCCGACGTGCTGAAGCTGATGGACAATCTGATCCGCAATACCACACCCAAGAACGCAAATAACTCTGACCCATTCTGGGAAAAAGCGGAAATTGCACTGGATTCCGCCCTGATGCTCTATCTACTCCATGAGGCCCCGCCTTATGAGCAAAACCTTGAAATGATTACCTACCTGCTGACCTGTGCGCAGGTGCGAGAGGAGGATGAGCAATACCAAAGCCCTCTGGATCAACTGTTTCTGGAGCTGGAGTACAACAAGCCAGATCACATAGCAGTCCATCAGTATAAGATTTTCAAACAGGCCGCAGGCAAGACGGCAAAGACAATTCTTGTGTCGGCGGCTGTACGTCTGGCGGCATTGGCCATGCCGCAGTTTGCCGCCATGACCTTCCGGGACGATATGGACTTCGGCTCTCTTGGAGAACGCAAGAGAGCCATTTTTTGTGTCATCCCTGTGGCAGACGGTAGTATGAACTACCTCGTAGGTATGCTCTACACCCAATGCTTTCAGGAGCTTTACCGGGTAGCAGACGAAAAGTACAAAGGGAAACTGCCGATCCCGGTTCGTGTCATCCAGGATGAATGGGCCAACGTTGCCCAGCCGGACAGCTACCCCAAAATCCTGGCCACTTGCCGCAGCTATAATATCAGTCTCAATATCATTGTCCAGAACATCGCTCAGATCAAAAACATCTACGAAAAGGAATGGGAAAGTATCATCGGCAACTGTGATACTCTCCTGTTTTTAGGCGGCGGCAATGAGCCGACCTCTCTGGAGTTTATGAGCAAGCTGCTGGGCAAGGAGACGCTGGACACCCGCACCCGTGGCCTGACCCGTGGACACAGCGGCTCCAGCTCTACCAACTATCAGCAGGCTGGCCGTGAGCTGATGATGCAGGAGGAAATTCGTTTGATGGATACCGATGATTCTATCCTGCTGATCCGTGGTGAGCGGCCTGTGCTGGACAAAAAATACGACCTCATGAAGCATCCCAATATCAAGCTGACGGAGGACGGCGGCGCAGCGCCCTATGTCCATAAGAGCCTGCCCACCAAATTTGAGGTATCCGACCTACCATACGATTTTCGTTCTCTGGACGATTATCAATTTGAAACGATGGAGGAATCTGAACATGAACATCCCGATGAAGAAGAATGAGCAGCCCAACACGCTGAACACGCTGAACCGCCGTGTCAGACGGCGTTACTTTGCCGGAGCCTTGACCGTGCTGGCCCTGTCTCTCTGCACGGTGCCCGCTATGGCCGCTGGCTCTGACCCGCTGACCATTGTCAACAGCCTGTCTGACTTCATTTTCAACATCATCAAGGCCATCGGCGTCATCATCCTGGGCTGGGGCGTTGTCCAGGTTGGCATGAGCATCCAGTCCCATGACGCCAGCCAGCGCACCCAGGGCTTCCTTTGCCTGTTCGGTGGGCTGATGATTGCCTTCGCCAAGGAGATCCTGACCACCATTGGCGCTATCTAAGAAAAAAGCAGCCGGTCTGCCATTGCTGACAGACCGGCTGCGCCTATCCTATTACACAATTCGATCACCTGGAGGTGAATCAATTTGGACAACAACTGGGTTGTGGACAACCTGCAAAATGCATTTACCACATGGAACACCAAGATGGATGAGATGTGGGGCCTGCTGACCCAGTCGCCGGAAACCTTCAAAGGCGGCACGATCTGGAACACTATCGTCACCATCAATGGAGGGATGCAGGCCATCGGCTACGGGCTGCTGGTGCTGTTCTTTGCCATCAGTCTCTTTCGGAGTGCCGCCAGTTTCCGGGATTTTCAGCGACCGGAATACGTGGTGCGCCACCTGATCCAATTCGTATTGGCGAAGGTGGCGATTACTTACGGGATGGATTTTCTGACGAAAATCTTTGCGGTATGCAACGGCATTGTGGCGACCGCAGCGGGCAGCATCGGCGGTGCCGGTGGAGCCTCCATCACCATGCCCACAGAAATGATAGATGCCATCAACAGCCTGGGATTCCTGGAGAGCATCCCGCTTTGGCTGGTCACACTGCTGGGAAGTCTCTTTATTACGGTACTGGCCTTTCTTATGATCCTCACGGTTTATGGACGCTTCTTCAAGCTCTATATGTATGCCGCTCTTTCGCCTGTCGCCCTTTCCTCCTTTGCGGGAGAAAGCACCTCTTTTATCGGCAAGTCCTTTCTCAAAAGCTACATCGGCGTCTGTATGGAGGGGGCCGTGGTGGTGCTGGCCTGTATTATCTTCACCGCCTATGCCTCCAGCGGCACACCTGTCATTGATGGCGAGGCGGCAGTGGTAACTCAGGTCTGGGGCTATCTGGGCGAAACCATTTTCAATCTTCTGGTGCTGGTTGGACTGGTAAAAGCCGCCGACCGCATTGCAAAAGAGATGTTTGGCGTATAAAAGGCAGGGCTGCGCCACAAGGACAAGGGGGTGAACTCACGGGTGTATCAAAAAAGTTGATACTTGTCGTAAAAAGTCGCTTGAAAAAGTTTGGAGTTTTCCCCAAAAGTCGTTTGAAAAAGTTGTTGCTTTCGCGTATACTATAAACAGAGCAAGGAGGTGAGAGCGATATGTTGAAACGAAAAATAGAACAGAAATTAGTTGACTGGAAAAATTACTTAAACCATAAACCGCTGATCATCAAGGGTTGCCGTCAGTGCGGCAAAACATTTTCCGTTCTTGATTTCGCCAAAAAACACTATAAAAATGTTGTATATCTGAACTTCTTTGAGAACCCAGACTATGCTTCTGTATTTTCCGGCTCGTTGGAAGTGGACAACATTGTCATGCTGCTGTCTGCTTTGCTTGGGCGTGAAGCGGTATTTGAAAGCGGACAGACAGTGCTTGTGCTGGACGAAATTCAGGAGTGTCCGGAAGCACGGACGGCCCTGAAATTCTTTCGGACAGACGGGCGCTACGATGTGATCGGAACTGGGTCTCTGCTGGGCGTAAAGGGATACGGCAAGGAACCAAAGTCGATCCCGGTGGGGTCTGAAACAGTCATTGATATGTACCCGCTGGATTTTGAGGAATTTTTGTGGGCCAACGGGATCACTGACCCTGTGATCGGGATGCTAAAACAATGTCTAGAAAAGGAAACGCCTGTTCCGGAGGCCCTGCATAACCGCATGAAACAGCTTCTTTTGCAGTATGTTGTGGTGGGTGGTATGCCGGATGCCGTGCAGACTTTTGTTGACACAAAGCAAATGGATGAAGTCCTTGGCATCCAGCGGGATATTGTACGCTCCTATGAGGATGACATGGTAAAATATGCGGAACGAAAGGACAAGTCCCGCATCAAGGAGTGCTTTCAGTCCATTCCCAAGCAGCTCAGTAAGGAAAATAAGAAATTCCAGTATTCCGTTGTCAAGAAAGGCTCCACCGCTTCACAGTATCTCGGGAGCCTGCAATGGATCGAGGATGCGGGAATCATTGCCCGGTGCTATAATCTCTCCATCACGGAGCTGCCTTTGGACGGAAATGCCGAAGAAGATGTGTTCAAGGTCTATATGCGGGATTGTGGGCTGTTTGTCAGTATGCTGGAGGACGGAACACAATATGACATCCTGCAAGGAAATCTGTATGGGTACAAAGGAGCGATTTTTGAAAATCTGATTGCTGATATTTTTGGAAAAATGGGCCGTAAACTTTACTATTTCCATAAAGGCAGCGGTTTGGAAGTGGATTTTGTCATTCGCTATCAGGGACAATGCACCCTGATTGAAGTAAAAGCGGCGACGGGAAATACCAAAAGTACAAAGACCATTTTACGGCACCCTGAAAAGTATCATGTGAACAGTGCCATCAAGCTGGGGGATTACAATGTGGGAAGGGCCGATCAGCTTCTGACCCTGCCGCTTTACATGGCCTTTTTGCTCACAGCCCTTTAATTCTAATAATGCGAGATGAGAAAGCAGTCCTGCGGGGCTGCTTTTTCTATTTTCAGAAGGAAGGAGATCCATCATAAGGACTGGAGGTAATAATGGAAATCAAAATCAACAAGGAGATCCTGACCTATCAGGAAACCATCTTCTTCGGCCTGACCATGCGGCAGTTTTTCTGCTCCGCCCTGGCGGTTGTAACTGCCCTGGGGCTGTATGCGCTGCTCAGCAGGGTCATGGGCCGGGAATCGGTGAGCTGGATCTGTATTCTGGGGGCCGCTCCCTTTGCGGTGGCTGGCTTTTTCCAGTATAACGGCATGAAGCTGGAGAAATTCGCCTGGGTGTGGTTCAAGTCCTGCTTCCTGCTGTCTAATCACCGTGTTTGGAAATCACAGAATCGTTTTATCCCGCAAGCCAAGCGACAGGAGGGAAAGAAGAAATGATCAAACCCTTTAAGGGGAAAAACCCCAACTACGAAAAGTTTTTTATCCCCCGCAGCGTTCAGCAGTCCATCCCCATCAAACAAGTGCATAAGGATGGTGTCTTTGAAGTCGCCGGTCTTTACTCCAAGACCTGGCGATTTTTTGACGTCAATTATGCGGTGGCAGGGCCGGAAAAGAAGGAGGCGCTGTTTCTCAGCTACTGCGCTTTCCTCAACTCTCTGCCGGTGCGGGCGCTGGTGAAGATCACCCTGTTCAACCGCACCATGAATCAGCAGGAGTTCAGCCGCAACATCCTGATGCAGATGGTTGGCGACGGCAAGGATCGCTACCGGGCGGAGTACAACGACATCCTCACAGACAATGCCGCCAGCAGCAACAACCTTATCCAGGAGAAGTACATCACCATTTCGGTGGAACGGAAGAATATCGAGGAGGCCCGTGCCTTTTTCAATCGGGTGGGAACGGAACTCGGAACCTATCTCTCCCGCATGGACGTAAAGGTGCGAGATACCAACGTGGTGGAACGTATGCGCCTGTTCCACGACTTCTTCCGGCCCAATGACCCGGACTTTCAATTCGATCTCAACCGCATTGCGCACAGAGGCAATGACTTCCGGGACGCCATTGCTCCGGATTGCATGACCTTCTACAAAGACCACTATGAGATGGGCAATCAGGTGGGCCGTGTCCTGTTTCTCCGGGACTACGCCAGCTTCATCAAGGATGAGATGATTACGGAGCTGAGCGACCTGCCCCGTAATATGATGATCTCCATCAACCTCCTGCCCATTCCCACCGACGAGGTGGTGAAGGAGATCCAGCGGCGGATCATGGCCATTGAATCGGATGTAGGCCGCTTCACCCAGCGTCAGAACTCCCTCAACAACTTCAACGCCACCATCCCGTACCACCTGGAGCAGAGCCGCCTTCAGACCCGTGAGCTGATGGACGATGTGACCACCCGTGACCAGGGACTGATGCTGGGACAGGTGACGCTTACCCATCTGGCCGATACGCTGGAGCAGCTGGATCAGGACACAGAAACCCTGGTGTCAATAGGGCAGGGGAGAGGCTGTCAGATCTCCACCCTCAAATACCAGCAGGAGGACGGCCTCAACACCGTGCTGCCCTACGGCCTTCAGCGGGTGGATGCCATGCGCAGCCTGACCACCGAGAGCACCGCCGTTCTCATGCCCTTCAAGGTCCAGGAGATCCAGGATAAGGGCGGCGTCTATTATGGCGTCAATGCTGTCTCCCACAACCTGATCATCTGTAACCGGGCCAATCTCCTCAATGGCAACGGCTTTTTCTTCGGCGTACCCGGCTCCGGCAAGTCCATGGCGGCAAAGCAGGAGCTGACGTCGCTGATCCTTGGCACAGACCACGACGTGATCGTGGTAGACCCGGAGCGAGAGTACGGCGCTCTGGTTCGGGCGCTGGGAGGCGAAGTTGTAACCATCTCCGCCTCCAGCGACCAGTGCAGCTACATCAACGCCCTGGACCTGTCGGCGGGCTATGGTGACGGCAAGAATCCCCTGGCGCTGAAAAGCGAGTTCATCATGTCTCTGTGTGAGCAGCTGATGGGCAGCGGTCAGGTTGGGGCCAAAGAAAAGTCCATCATCGACCGCTGTGCCGGAAACATTTATGAGCAGTACCTCAAGGATTTCAAGGGTGAGCCTCCCACGCTGAAGGATTTGTACCGTGACCTGATGATGCAGAAGGAGACTATGGCCCATGATATTGCCCTGGCCCTGGAGCTGTTCACCACCGGAACCCTCAATGTGTTCGCCCACCAGACCAATATCAACTCCGAGAATCGGCTGCTTTGCTTTGACATTCAGGATCTGGGCGAAAACCTCAAGCCGGTGGGCCTGCTGGTCATGCTGGACGCCATTTTCAACCGTGTCATCCGCAACCGGCAGCGGGGCAGGTACACCCACGTCTATATCGACGAGATCTATCTGTTCTTCTCCAGCGGCTCCGGGCGGGGCCAGAGCAGCATCAACCAGTACAGCAGTGAATTCCTCTATAAATGCTGGAAACGGTTCAGAAAGTACGGGGCCATGCTGACCGGCATCACGCAGAATGTGGAGGAGTGCCTGCGCTCGGAGACGGCAAAACTCATGTTTGCCAACAGCGAATTCCTCCTGATGTTCAACCAAGCCGCATCCGACCGGATGGAGCTGGCCAAGCTGCTGGGCACCTCAGATACCCAGATGGATCATGTCAACAATGCCCCTGCCGGTCATGGCCTGATCAAAGTGGGTGGGGCCATCGTTCCCTTCATCAACGACTTTCCCAAGGATACGGAGCTGTACCGCCTGATGAGTACCCGTCCGGGCGAGGGATAAGCCATGGCTGACATCAAGACTAAAGGCTCCATGGACAAGCCGAAAGTGAAAACTTCCGGCTTCGTTCCGAGGGAGGCCACATCCATCATCAAGGAAAAATACCAAGAGCAGCAGGAACGCAACGCACCGGGCCAGAAAGACCCGGTGCGTTATGCTACCGATAAAGTTGAGAGCGGCAGCAAGCGGGCGGCGAGAACCGCAGGTGACGCCATCAAGCAGAAGGCCAAAAAGGAATTTGTCAAGCAACGTCAGCAGAAAAAGGCGCAAAGCAGAGATACCGGGCCGGAGCAATTCCAGTCGCAGAGCGACCCGCAGGCCCAGCCGTCTGAGCAGGCTCCATTTACGGAGCCTGCTTCTCCTGCGTCCAACGAGGCCAGTCGATCGGTCAAACAGAATGTCTCAACGGGCACGCGATCTCGCAACGAACAGGCGAAACCTCAGAATAGGCAACAGGCCCAGGGTAGACAAAAAGCTATCAAGGATGCTCAGAAGTCAAGGGAAAAAAGGGCGGAGCAGCACAAATTCAGCACGAGAGATCAGGCCCAACTCACAGGATCCAGCAGGCTGGAATCTTCTCGCGGCGGCGACCATGCTCTCCCTGGAGCCGGAAGCCAAAGAGAGCCCCTGTGGAACAGCGCCCAGGCCCCTATGGGGCAGAGGGGAAGAACTGATTTCAGAATACCGGCCGCAAAAGACGGCGGTCTCAAATCTCCAAGCCAGAAACCTGGCAGCAAAGCGGCCCGTTCTCTCAAAGCGGATGGAAACCGGCCAAAGCTGGGAACGGCGCTGCAAAAAAGAAAGACACCCTTTCAGCGCAGCAAGACCGTCCAGCGGCAGATCTCTCCGGCGCAGCAGGCAAAGGCTCTGGCCCGCCGGAGGGCGCAGAAAGAACTGGTCAAAAAGGCCGGTCAGAGGACAAAACAGGCTGCGACCAAGGCTGGAAAGGCCACGATGCAGTTTGCCCAAGCAGTCGGGCGGGTAGCCCTGGCTGCGGTCAAGGGCATTCTGGCCGCTGGCGGAGGTGTGATCCTGTTGATCGTGCTCCTCGGCCTGATCCTTGTGGCCGCTATTGCGGCGTCCCCCTTCGGCATTTTCTTTGCGGGAGGTGACAGTCAGGATGGAGTGCCCGTGTCGGTTGCCGTAGCCCAGGTCAACTATACCTAAAATGAAACCCTGGAGGAATTGCAGACAGCGGAGAGCTATGACGATGTTGTGATTGAGGGAACCGGAGCGGACTGGGTTGACGTACTCGCTGTCTTTGCAGTAAAGGTTGCCGGCCGCAATGACGCAGACGCCACGGATGTGGTTACGCTGGACGAAAACCGGATCGACCGGCTGGAGGCTGTCTTTTGGGATATGAATGCCGTTGCCCATGAAGTGGAGGAAATCGACCACCCGGAAAGCAGTGAGGGAGCCGATGATGGATACACAGAGCGTATCCTCCACATCACCATCACCGGAAAAACAGCAGAAGAAGCAGCTGCGGAGTATGGCTTTACAGATCAACAGATTGAAATGCTTCATGAGTTGCTGGAGGAACGTGGAATGTTGGCGGACTTGATCGGAAGTCTGATGAACATAACCGCCGATGCCAAGGATGTCCTTTTGAATCTGCCGGAGGATCTGTCCCCAGAGCGTGAGGCGGTCATCCGTGCGGCCTGTTCCCTGGTGGGGAAGGTCAACTACTTCTGGGGCGGTAAAAGCCTTGTCCTGGGCTGGGACAGCCGCTGGGGACGGCTCACAGAGGTCACGGCGGCAGGCAGCAGCACCACAGGTACCTACCGGCCCTACGGCCTGGACTGTTCTGGCTTTGTGGACTGGGTATTTTATAACGCCACAGGCGGCGAGTACATCATCGGCCATGGCGGTGGAGCTATCGCCCAGCACAGCTACTGTACCGGCATTTCCTGGACAGAGGCGCAGATCGGTGATCTGGTCTTTTACCCGGAGGATACCCATGTTGGGATCGTCTGCGGCTGGGACGAGAGCGGCGATATTCTGATCGTCCACTGTGCCTTCAGCGCCAACGATGTGGTCATCACCGGCCAGGAGGGCTTTACCACCATCGGAAGGCCCGTCTTTTATGGAGGTGCATAATGGAGCTTTTGGAGTGGCTGGCCCAGCAGAAAAACTGCACCTACATTTCCGATTTGAGATTTCTCCCAAAATCTGACCGGCATTTCCACAGCTTCAAGAAGTAAAATTGCTATCAAGGCATAGCTGCCGATATCAAATATTTGAAACACAGACCAGACTGCACGCAAGGCAGTCTGGTCTGTTGCTTATCTTAATGAGATTAGGCTATGTCAGGGGGTGCTATTATTATTTGTATCTTATTTTGTTTGAGATTATTTTGATATATGACGATACATGGTTTCTGCGTTGTTATGTTGCATTGTAATTGCTATCGTGAATCTTCGACTTATTTTTAAGAAAAAATACTAATGCTAATAAAACTGTAGGAAAATATGAAAGGATTTCTATTAATGCAACCTGCAAATAACTATTAAGAGGAACCAGAAAACCTAAAAGAAACAGATTGAAAGTTCCAAGTAAAGTGCCCAAAATTGGGGTAAACAAAATGAGAACTATTCCTATAAATTTATTCATTTTTCTTGTATGATTACCTCAACCTCCAAGTTCAAGGGCCTTAGAAACCTGCTTGAATTCATAATCAGCCTTACTAAAACTGGGCAGAGGTACTACGAGTGGATACTTGCCTGCCGACGTGACCGAAAATTGAAAACCGGTCAGCTCAATACCAGAGTCAGTATGAACATAATAGGATTTCAAATCGCCTGTAACATTCTCAAATCTATTATCATAGGTTACAACAATCGCATAATTCTCACCTATATAGTCTCCACCCAGCAAGGCGCGATCTTGTAAATAGCTCCCAACGCCTTCTACTTCATCGACATTTAAGTTATAGTTGATTACTTCTCTATCCTCTCGGTTAAGATTGGAAGTTACAGAGATAAGCGAAGCTATAACCTCCTGTACGCGAGGCCTCTTACTGGAACTCAAAGTACTAATATTGGATTGGTCAAAAAGAAATCCAACACATTCGTAACCGCCAACCTTGCCACCAAAAAGGGGAACCCAAGACAGGTCTGTCCACTTGCCACCTGCAGTAACTAACCATTCATCTTCGTTTTTATCATAAGCTACTGCAGGTTGCATAACATAAGTCATATTGGGCTCGCCACGGGTTGCAATACTGCTTTCCATGGCCACATCTTCAGCGGTTTGGTAGTTATACATATAGATTCCATTTTGCTCAAGTTCTTGAATTTCGCTACTCTCAAAACCATCCATATAGAGGTCACGGAGAAGCTCGGCTTTATTAATCTGGCGGATTGAATTGATTTGCTGTGGCATATTGGAAGAGTTTCCATTAACATAATCTGCAAATTCAGCCTTAGTCATTGAGTTGGCGGGTTTCCAATGGCCAGATTCCCCATATTCACTGACATTTACTGCACCAGCGCTTACAGACAGGGTAATTACAACACTTAGCATTGTTACAATCAACTTTTTCATCTGTAATTCTCCTTTATTATAATAATTGCAGAAGTAATTAGAAAATAAACAATATAAACACCTCCTTGCATAACTTTAGTTTTTTCATTTTAAGTGTAGGGGCTTCTATACATAAATCAGAAAATTAATACAAAACATTTCAATAAAAACAAAAAAATTGACGGATCAAGCCGTCAATTTTTTTATATTCAAATTATCTTTTCGCAGTAACAGCAGGGGAAGTTGGAGTTGTCCTGCTATCGCCGCCATTTGCATCCTTTGCAAAAACCTTAGCTGTAACGCGGTATTGGTGTCCAATGGTTCCCTGATAGGTAAGGATGCCGCTATAGGTGGGGCGGTTTGTAGTGGTCATCCAACTTTCATCCTCAAATTCTTCGGCTACACTCCAAGTTCTGCCGCCGTCATCGGACTCCTCCAGCAAAATATAACTAGCGCCCAGCTCTGAAACACGTTTATTTGCGACGACAGAAACCACGATTTCAATTTTCCCGTTGCTCGCCGCAGAAGTATAAGCAGAATATATCGAAAGGTAAGAGCTTGCCCGCTCAACGGCCACGGCATTGATAGACAGGCTGATGCAACAGGTTAAAGCAAGAACTACTGCAAAAATACCACGCATAAATTTTTTCATATTCTTTTATCCCTCGCTTAGATAAATCGAATCAATCACGGTCATCATTTCTTCCTCACTCAGAGGCCCCAAAATAGAGCACTCGCAAGTACCGTTTACCCAAGCAACCACCTGAACATCCACATTCGACATGATATAGTGGACAATGCCGTTTTTTGTGTATGTAATAACAGAAGAACTATCCTTTTCGAATGTAGAGGATTGAAAGGTATTGTCTGTCCGATATGAATAGGAAAGAGATAGGGTATTCTGTGCGTTGCTGTAGGATGCTGTAAACAAGATTTGACCACTTGAGGGGACTGCCTCTACATAGTCCAGTATATATCCTTCAGGTATCCAGGTTGGTGCCAAAGGCCCTGTAATAGAATAGGCGTTAAAGGCATCTTGAAGAGAGGTATACTCCCTGGGCTCGGTAAAAAGATTATCGTTTTGAACTGCATGTGCGGAGGAAGAACTAGGTGTGGAAAAGCGGAAAGTTTCCTCTGACCATCGGCCAATCGCGCCAAATACATCAAAGCCAGCTGCCTGCGCACAGAACATACTAAACAATGCAACGATGGCAGCAACTACAACGACTCTTGCGAATTTTTTTCGGAAACAAGATATGTGAGATTTTCTGTGGGCAGCTTCAGATTTGGGCAAAGCGCCTTCATCGAATAGGATTGCATGCTGTGAACGGAACTTCTCCCATGAGCGTTCCACATTAAAATCTTCTTCGAGAGGAGCTTTTTTTTCGAGTGCAGCCAGATAGAAGTCGACAACATCCTCATCGTAAGTGAGGTCTGTCATTTCGTCCATCCTAGCTTCCAGCTCTGTCAGCAACTCGTCTGCTGTTTTATCACACAGATGTCCGTGGTTTTGAGAGACGTTGCCCTTTCCGCTGCCTGACTGGTGTGGGCTTCGTTTCTTCTCAGACATCGTAACACCTCCTTCTTAAGGATATCAGGAAAGCATATAAAGACATTACATCAATTCTGAAAATTCTTTTTCTTTTTCCGCCAGCTTCTTATAGTGCTGCTTCGCACGGAACATCTGAGTCCGGCAGGTCAGGATTGGAATCTTTAGTCGTACAGCGATTTCTTCATAAGATAGACCATCCTCGTAGAACCAGACGAACAAATCTTGCTCACGTTGAGTAAGACCCGATGGCAACATATTCCGCAGAGATATTATCTGCCTTGGTGGGGCGCTGATTTGAGCGACCTGTTCATCTATGAGCGTCTCATGGATGGATTCCTTTTGATGCCTGTCCACAGATTGGAGGATTAGATTTTGGACAACCTTCATCAGCCACCCCGCGGGGTTCGGGTGAATTTTTACGAGGTCAAATCTAACTAGAAGTAGCAAAAATGCCTCCTGAACAATATTTTCTGCTTCATCTTTATCGCCGAGCCGACGCAATGCGACTTTATACATTTTAAGGGCATGGCTTTTATATAGTTCGTTCACCCATGCTTCATCTGTAGGACTCATAAGCACCCCCTCCTTTCTTTTTTAGAAGTGAGACGCATTAATTGTAAAGGATTTTGCAAGGAAAAGCAATTCAGCGGTTGATAATATTGCCCAATAAACGAATCTGTTTGACCAGCAAATCATGATAGGAGGGCGGGATTTCAGAGAGTGCGTCTACGAGATCTTGCGGGATAGGCTTGTCTCCGCTACCAAACAATAGGTAGTCTGTGGAAACTCGGAGTACACAAGACATTCTTTTGAGAGATTCCATGGATAAACCGCTTTGGCCGTTCTCGACACAAGCTAAAAATCGAACGCTAACATCTGTTTTTTCAGATAGCATCTCGCGAGACCAGTTCAATTCTTCGCGTCGGTTCCTGATACGCTTGCCGACTTCAACATGAAGCAATTTCTTTCCTTTCAAATCAGCGTCCCCCATTAGAGTATTTGTGTTACAAATATTCTAATAGTTATTATTTCGCAACAAAATGAGACGATACAAATGATTTGTTTGTAAAACAGTTTCAATAAACTTGTTGAAATGATTTTGTATCCCGAAGGCAAGTAAATAATGGGATTGTACTCCATTGCATAGACGGCAATGAGGGATACTCTATTGACAACGTTATTGTTAGCTGTAGAGAACGAGTAGATTTCTAGAGAAATCATAAAGAATTAGACTGCCCCCAGATACAGGTCTCCACCAAATTAGATTGGTCCACAACAAATAAATTAAAGGCGTTACCAGGTTTGACCGATATATACTCAATATTCATGTTCTCCACACTATTCGACTTCTAGAATGTATCATCATGCTTTTGACCTGTAGCCTATGAGATGTTAATAACTGCTATAAAGTGTACTGCTGGTGAACGATTTCATTTTAGGTTAGTGAGGCAACCATATTGCCTGTGATTTGTGTACGAGACTTTTCCTGTAATGTATCGTCACAAACCAAAATATTTGTCTTACCTTTATGGATACCGAGCCATCTACAAGTCATTAGTTTGTGTTGGGCATATCGGATCTTGTTGTATAAACGACGAGATTCTATATGCCTTTTTTGCGCCCCAGCACCCTGGCTCATAACGCACTGGCACCCATTTATTGCTGCATATCCGTAGCAACTCCTTTGATCTGCAAAAAAATCAAAGGAGTTGCCAACATGAAATATATTGATTTGAGAAAAGAGTACCCCCATCTAGATTCTACATACTCGGAATATCCTGTTTCTTACAAGATTGATGCCATGTTTGAGCAGTGCCGTCTCACTGAGCAGGCTTTGGAGAAGCGGAGAAGACGGAATGGGGACGTGATCTCTCTGGATAACGAGCCGGGGGTGGAAGCCCATATCCTTGAGCAAGTACCTGGGCCGGAAGAAGAAGCGATGCGGCATATCCAGAACGAAGAACTTTACAAAGCGATGCGGTCTATCCCCAGAAAGCAGGCAGACCGGATCTATGCCTATTACTTTATGGACATGACCTTGGAAGAGATCGCTGCTGCGGACGGCACCTCCGTACAAGCGGTTTATTACAGCATCCAGACCGGCAAAAAGAATCTCAAAAAGATTTTAGAAAAGTTTTTCAAAGAGACTTAAAAAATCGCCTCCAGATGTCCTTGTTAATAGAGGGGTTTTCACTCCTCGGTGAACCTTGATAATGGAATATTGGCAGCATGAGCAGGTACATCACTGTGCCAATGCAAGTTTCGTTTGCCGCCAAGACGATCGGCTATGCCGATGAGAGCGATTTGTAAACGATACGCCTGGATGCTTCTGGCTCATTCAGGAGGAGAGCAGCACAGACATAATGGTACTTCCGAACGGTGGCCTCCCACGTAAGAGGGGGAACCCTGCGGCGCACGGCAAGACCGACGCTGTGGAGTTATGAATCGTCCTCGCCAGGGACAACCTGCCATGTTCCCATTTCGCCAGGGGCTCGATCAATATGGCGAGAAATCTGACAGTCATATTCAAAGTCAGATACCACGCACTGGCAGCACACACTGCCAGTGCGTTCATGTGGCTTTGAATCGGAACATCATAGTATCCGTTCAAAAGGCATAACTTACCGAGAAGGAGGTTTGAGCATGAATGAGATCGACCGCGAGATTGGGCTTGTTCTTTTGAAGCGACTGTGGCAGCAGGATTTTATCTCAGAGGATCTCTATCATTCTGCCAGCCATTCTCGGTTTTTTGACAGAAAGTATTTCACCCATTATGCTGAAGATAAGCCTTTACAAGTACAGGAGCAGAAGGGGGATCAACGGCATGATGACTATTAGAAAGCTGCGGGAACAGCTGCGGATGGGCAGGTCTATCTACGACCTTTCCCTGCGGGTGACTTATTATGCCCGTGTATCTACGGAGAAAGTGGAGCAGCAAGGAAGTCTGGAGAACCAGGTCCAATACTACACGGAATTTATTCAGAAAAATCCCAACTGGACCTTCGTACAGGGGTATGTGGACGAAGGTATCTCAGGGACCAGTACCTACAAGCGGGAGAGCTTTCTGCGGATGATCGACGATGCCCACCGGGGCCTCTTTGACTTCATCATCACCAAAGAGATCTCCCGATTCTCCAGAAGTACATTGGACAGTATACAGTACACCCAGGAGCTGCTGGATGCCAATGTGGGCGTTCTCTTCCAAAATGACAACATCAACACCCTGGATACGGATAGTGAGTTTCGTCTGGTGGTGATGGCAGGGGTGGCCCAGGATGAGGTGCGGAAGCTGTCGGAGCGTTTGAAATTCGGGTTCCGGCAGTCCATCAAGAACGGCCATGTGCTGGGCAATAACCGCCTGTGGGGGTATGATAAAAAGGACTGCAAGCTGACCATCATCCCGGAGCAGGCCGAGGCAGTGCGGCTTATTTTTGAACTCTACGCCACTGGGAAGTATGGAATCCGAAAGATCTCGCAGGAGCTGACCCGGCGGGGACACACCAGCCTGCTGGGAAACGAATTCAATCAGTTGACCATCAAGCATATCCTGACCAATCCCAAGTACAAAGGCTGGTACTGCGGCAACAAGACCCAGTCGTTGGACTACCGTACCAAAAAGAAAGCATTTCTGGAGGAGAGCGAGTGGGTCATGTACCCGGATCCCAATATCCCGGCCATTGTTTCGGAAGAGTTGTGGGATCAGGCAAATGCCATCTTCAAGCAGCGGAGCCGCGAGGTTCGAACAAAATCTACCAGCTACCACAACCGTTATCCATACAGCGGGAAAATCACCTGCGGCAGACACGGCACCAGCTTCCATCGCCAGTCCTTTAAGACTCAGAAAGGGGAGACGGAGTTCTGGCGCTGCAAGACCTACCGCCAGCAGGGGAGGGGCGGGTGCGATCTGCCGGCCATCCGCACCCATGAAGTGGATCTGGTCCTGGCGGACCTGTTTCAGAAAGTGGTGACAGAGAAGAAGCAGATCATCCGGCTGGTGCTGGACAGCGTTGGGGAGAGTGCCTGCGGGGTGGACTACTCCGCTCAGATCGGGCGGATCGAGGTACAGATTAGCCAGATCGAGGAGAAGAAAGATAAGCTGCTGGAGCTGAGTATGGCGGACGCCATCACCCTCCAGGAATTCAAGGAGCGCAACGGGCGCTTCAACCGCCAGATCTCCGCCCTGGAGGAGCAGCGGATGACGCTGTGCCAGCAGGAACAAATGCAAAAAAGTACGGAGGTTGACCACAAACTCCTGGAAAAGGCCCTGTGGGAGGAGCTGGACTTTACAAATGGAATCCAGTCCGAAGTTGTAGCAACCATCCTGGATCACATTGTGGTGTTGGAGCAAAGCGACGATCAGCAAATCTATTTAGAGATCTATCTCCGGCTGGGGCAACAGGCTTCAGCCCATTTTCAGAGGGGCGGATCAGTCTCTTGCAATAGTCCTTTAAAAAGTACTATACGCCCAACGGGGATCAGGACGATCTGATCTCCATCGGCACCATCGGACTGATCAAGGGGATCAGCACCTTCAAGCCGGACAAGAACGTGCGCCTGGCCACCTATGCCTCCCGCTGTATCGAAAACGAGATCCTGATGCACTTCCGCGCCCAGCGGAAGCTGCAGGGGGAGGTCTCCCTGTCGGATTCCATTGACGGGGATGGGGACGGCAACTCCCTGTCGCTGATGGACACCATCAGCGTGGACGACAATATGCTGGAGGAGCTGGATGCCCGTGACTCCTGCGCCAAGGTGCGCCGGTGCGTCAAGCGATGCCTGGACGAGCGGGAGGCCATGATCATCACCCTCCGGTATGGCCTGAATGCCCGCCCGCCCCTGACCCAGCGGGAGATCGCGGCCCAGTGCGGCATCTCCCGCTCCTATGTATCGCGCCGCGGCTATTGCAAGCGCGGAGGGGGATGTCTCCGGGGGCCGGGACGGCCCGGACGGAGACGCCACCCTCACTGCGGTGTCAGAGCGGGAAAAGCCAGCTTCTCGGAGGGAGGCCCGGAGTGCCGGACGTGCGGCCGACATCAACACCAGTGGTACAGTCAGCTCAGCGGATACCGGAGGTATCCGGCCACCAGGTCAATGAATACGCTGTTGGAGGGACTGCGGGTCAGGCGCCGTCCGGCCAGGGTATCCAGAAGGCTGTGGTCCTCAAGTTTCCAGCAGTCCCCGATTACGGTGCGGACAGCGCGCTCCACCGCGATTGAGGTGGTATGGAACTGCTTGGCGGTTTCCCGGTAGAGACGCTTGGTGATCAACTGGAGGGAGCTGGGATTGGCCGCCACCTGCACAGACATGTATACGGTGTAGTCAAATCCGACCAGGTTTCTGCGCACGCCCAGCCGGCGCAGGAGCAGCTCTGCCTTTTGAGAGGCATTTGCCGCGTCAAAAGTAGGTGACAGGGTGAAATTTGTCATAGGACAGACTCCTTTTTTCAAAAAGTAGATGTAAGGGAGCGTCCATGACTGGTGTGGACCGAGCCGCAAGCGACCCTCTGGTGGATGGAGCGCATCCGCTGCTTGACCTCCGATAGGCTTTCCAAAAACTATATGTACGCAAAAGAGGGAAATTGGACAAATGATTGAAAGATGGGAGAGGAATCTGCTTTTTTGTGGGGTTAATTTCCAAGGAAGTCGACAATATCCACGGAATAGGATACTTTTTTTCTTTGACAGCCGTTTGGAATGAATACATTCCGTATCTGGCGCAAATACCAAGGTAAAATCAAACGGAATCCATAGGTTCCAGGCTTGATTTTAAGGAGGTCTTCATGTCAGAGAAAATTAAGCAGGATATCTCAATTGGCAAAAACCTGCATCGCCTGCGCAAGCAGGCCGGACTGTCCCAGGAGCAGGTCGCGGTAAAGCTCCAGGTCATGGGCCTCCCTGTCAGCCGGGAAATCATCTCCCAGATGGAACTGGGCCGCTACAGTATCCGGGTCAGCGTCCTGATCGCTTTGAAGCAGATTTACGGCGTTTCTTATGAGGAGTTTTTTCAGGGCCTGCCAGACAGCCGGTAAAATGCAGGGAAGAAAAGCCGGAGCACCTGTGATAAAATAAAGAGAGAGAGAACAGGCGAGGGGGGAATGATACATGAATGAGGAACAGGGGAAATTCCTGGAGGAAATCTACCACGCGAATTTTAAGCGGATGCTCCTCAAGCTCTACCCCATATTAAAGGACATGCCCTCGGCACAGGTTGCCATTCAGGAAGCGGCGCGGATTGCGTGCCAAAAGCCGGAGGAGATGATGAGCAGCCCAAATCCCGCCGGATGGCTGCGGAAAACGGCGGGGCTGGTGGCGAAGAACATGCTGCGGGAGCAGGCCCGCCAGAAACGGACCTTTCTTCCGCTGGAAGTGCTTCTGCCGGAGAGCGAACCGTCAGAATGGGACGACAGCGACCGCGAATTGGTGCAGTTGTGTCTGGATGTCGTCTCCGAGGAGGATTTTACCCTGTTCCGAAGAGTGACCCTGGATGGTTGGGCCTATGTGGATGCGGCGAAGGCGGCTGGCATTTCCCTATGGGCCTGTTACAAGCGCGTGGAGCGGACGCAGAAAAAGCTCCGCCGCGCCATAGAGGAGCACCCGGAGCGATTTTTTTGAGACCTGTCCAAAAACAGGATGCTGTCTACATATAAATTATTGAAGGGGGCGCAATCGAATGGCAAGCCCGAGCAAAAATCAGAACTACGCCTATCTAAGCCGCCTGAGCACCCAAAAGCTGCTGGAGCTGCTGGCCGCTGCGCCGGCGCCCGCAGAAACGCCCGAGGACAAAGCTTATATAGACGCAATTGTGGAGGTGGTCTTAGAGAGAGAAGAGAGACATCCGACAGGGCTTCTCCCCGACCCCGAGCAGGCATGGGAGGAGTTTCAGCAGTACTATAATACCCCGGAGGGGGAGGACCTGTCCCTCTACCCGGCAGAGAACCCCGGAACAGCCCCATCAGAACCAGCCCCCTCTCAGACAGAGTACCGGCCCCAAAGAAGGCCAAAACGCCACTTTTTTCGACGCGTTGTCATAGTAGCGGCTGTGGTGGTGTGTATCGCATTGCCCCCTGCGCTTGGTTTCGAGAATGTGTTTCAGATGATTAGTTCCTGGTCGGACGACATATTTTTGATGAAGGATAATGCTAATACATTTAAAAATGAATATACACTTCCTGAAAGCTGCGAATATGAAAATCTTGAGGAAGCATTAAAGGAGTATGGAATAACAGCTAATATTGTACCAAGTTGGATACCAGAGGGGTTTATTTTAGATGGCATTATGGTAAATAAACTTCAAGAACCTGAAAGAATTGAGATACGCGCATATTATTTAAATGGGGAGAGAATGATTTCAATTTTTTATAATAGATATAGTGATTCGTTTACATCTTATGAAAAAAACGATTACTCTGTAGAAGAATATTTTATAGGGGGGATAAAACATTATATATTTGATAACTTGGGAAAACAGGTAGCGGTGTGGAGTAACTCCAACATTGAGTGTGCAATTAGTGGAGATGTTTCGAAAATAGAAATAGAGAAAATGCTAGATTCAATTTATGAGGATGGGAAAAATGACTAAACGTAAAATAAAATATTTTTTAGTTCTACTGGTAGTTGCTATACTATTAGCCGTTCCAGTATTGGCATATAGTAATATAGAGTATCGAGCTAGTGAGCAACTCACAAGCTATAGTATGAATGCAAAAGCAACGGGGAATGGCAAAATTGCTATTTCATTTTCTGTAGACGGGACAGGAAAAATGACTCGCATTGGCGCTAAGAAGATTATAGTATACCAACAAATAGGAGGGACCTGGGCACTTGCTAATTCTTTAAATCAAGATGATGCTGGAATGATTTCCACCAATTCTTATTATCATGGGAATACCATATACTATAATGGTATTTCAGGGGAAAAATACCGCATAGAAATTACTATCTTTGCAGAAGATGCTTCTGGATCCGATTCCCGTACGCAAACTTTTTATGTAACAGCTTAAAGAAAGGGGCGTCCCGATCGGGACGCCCCTTTCTTTAAGCTTGACTGGACAGGCAAGGAACGCCGCCTGCCGCATAAGCTTTACCAAGCAGTAGCAAGGAGGGATATGCTTGGGACAGCGGAAGCGGGAAGTGACGGTACGGTGTACCTATACCGATGGAGGGGCGGAGGCAAAGGATTTGGTACAAGGCTCATTCCGCGCCTTTTTGACGCGGGAACTTAACAAGGACACCCCTGGGGGTAACTCATGTACCTGGAGATAGAAGGGGCGGAGAGGTACCGCGCCGCACTTTATATCCGGCTGTCCAGGGAGGACGAAACCGACGGGCCCTCAGAGAGCGTCAGCAACCAGCGGGCCATGCTGGAGGACTTTGCCCGCCAGCGGGGGGTGCCGGTGGCCGGCCTCTATGTGGACGACGGCTGGTCGGGCACCAGTTTCGACCGCCCGGAGTTCCGGCGGATGCTGCGGGACATTGAGGCCGGACGGGTGAACATGGTGATTACCAAGGATCTGTCCCGGCTGGGGCGCGACTACATCATGACCGGCCACTATATGGAGCGCTATTTCCCGGAACACCGTGTGCGGTACATCTCCCTGTTGGACGGCATTGACACCGGTGTGGACTCCAGCGCCAACGAGATCACGCCGTTCCGGGCCATTATGAACGACATGTACGCAAAGGACATCTCCAAAAAGATCTCCAGCGTCAAGCGGGACAAACAGCGAAAGGGGCTGTTTGTCGGCGGCAAGCCGGTATATGGCTATCAGATGCACCCTGCGGAAAAGAACAAAATTGTGGTGGACGAGGGGGCCGCGCCGGTGGTACGACGTATTTTCCGGCTGGCGCTGGAGGGCCTGAGCTGCCGCCAGATCGCCGCGCAGCTCAACGCTGAGGGCATCCCATCTCCGGGGTGCTACGCGGGCCTGCATCCCTCCGGTACCGGACAGTGGAGCGGTGAGCGCATCTCTGAGATGCTGCAAAACGAAACCTATATTGGGAATATGGTACAGGGGCGCCGACGGAAGGTCAGTTACAAGAGCAAAAAGTGCATTCGGCAGCTACCGGAGGACTGGGTGGTGGTGGAGGGAACCCATGAGCCGCTTGTGACGCCGGAGACCTTTGAACGGGTGGGGCGTCTGTTGGCCAGCCGGCGGCACACCCGCAGCCGAACCTATGAGTTTCCGCTGAAAGGGCTGCTTTTCTGTCACGAGTGCGGGCACCCGCTGGCGGTGCTCAACCGGAAAAACAGCCGGGGGGAGGATGTGCGGTATCTGGTTTGCCGCACCTACCAGCGGTTCACAAAGACAGGGGGCTGCACCTGCCACTCCATTCAGGAGCAGACCGTCACTCGTGCCGTGGTAGCCAAGCTGCGGGAGGCCTGCGGGGCCTGCCTGGAGCCTGCGGCCCTGCTGCCCGCCGCCCGGTCTGCCGTAGCAGAGGCTCATGGAGGGGAAAATCCCACGGCGGAAATCCGGGCCCTGCGGGCCAAAATAGGCCGCCTGACCACCGTCCTGGACCGGATGTATTTGGATCAGCTCAGTGGCCTGCTGGCCGAGGCGGATTTTGCACGGCTCTACCGGCAGGCCCGCGAGGAGCGCGGCGCACTGGAGCGGCGTGTGACAGAGCTGGAACGCCGGGAAAGCCCGGAGGCCGGGGACAAGGCCGGGGCCCTGGTTCAGCGTTTTCTGGATGAGGCTGGTGACAACCGGGAGCTTCTGGTAAGCCTCATTGAGCGGGTGGAGCTAACTGAACAGAGGGAGCTCATCATCCACTTCCGCTTCTGCCCGCCGGAGGCGCTTTTTTAATGGACCTCTGGTTACAATAACCGCGGCGCGAGGTATCGCGCATTGAGAAAAAAGCACTCAAGAAGCTGGAGGCGGCCATGGGGGCTCAGGAATAAGCACTCCTGTGCCGCGGTACAAAGCGGCTTGGGCCCAGCAAAAAAGGGCTTTACTCCTAGCGGCTGAATGGGATATAATAAAATCGGGAAAAAAGAGAGGGGCGGCGCAATAAAACGCTGCTCCCGTACATTAAGAAGATGACAGGAGCGCGACACCATGTTAATCCTGCTTGAGACAATGGCAGAGGAGCGCCGCACCGCCACTGCGCCGGAGCTGCTGGAGCCGCTGATGGCCCGGCTGGCCGGGGGGGATCAGGAGGCGCTGGCAGAGCTGTACCACCGCACGCGGACGTCGGTGTACGGCCTGGCCCTATCCTACCTGAAAAACCAGCATGACGCTGAGGATGTGACCCAGGACGCTTTTGTGCGGGCCTGGGAAAACGCCCATCAGTACCGTCCCCAGGGTACACCGCTGGCCTGGCTGCTGACCATCGCCCGCAACCTCGCCCTGATGAAGCTGCGGGAGCGGGGCAGGACCCAGGACATGGCTCTGGAGGACTGGGAACGGCTGGCAGCGGAGAACCCGATGGTGACGGTGGAGGACCGGCAGGTGCTGGACGCCGCCCTCACTGCGCTGGCGGATGACGAACGGCAAATTGTGCTGCTCCACGCGGTGACCGGCTGGAAGCACAGGGAGATTGCAGGCCTGCTGGAGCTGCCCCTGTCCACGGTGCTGTCCAAGTACCGCCGCGCGCTCCTGAAACTAAAGACGAAGCTGGAAGGAGGGGATGCCCTGTGACCGATCAGGAACTGGAACAGCGTCTGCGCACCGCGCTGGAGCACGCCGCGCCCGACCATCTGGAGGCGCTCCTCTCCCGGTGCGAACTGCGGCGGGGAAACGTGATTCCCATGACCGTACCGGCGCGGAAGCCGCGGAAAAAGGCGGCCATGGCCTGGCTTGCGGCGGCCTGCCTGGCGCTGGTGGTGGTGGGCGGAGGCGCCGGTGTTCAGTATTACCAGGCCAACGCCGTGGCTTCGGTCATCTCCCTGGATGTCAATCCCAGCGTGGAGCTGGATGTAAACCGGCAGGAGAAGGTGGTCTCGGCCGTTCCGCTGAACGCGGACGCCAACGAAATTCTCGACGGCATGGACCTGAAGGGGGCCGACCTGAATGTGGCGGTCAACGCCATCATGGGCTCTCTGCTCAAGCACGGCTATGTGGACGAACTGGCCAACTCCATCCTCATCTCGGTGGAGGACGACGACGCGGCCCGGGGCGCAGCCCTGGAGCAGAAGCTGACCACGGAAATCGGGCAGGTGCTCGACTCCGCCAAAGTCAACGGAGCGATCCTCTCCCAGACCCTCAGTGGGGACAGCGCCCTTCAGCAAAAGGCGGACGAGTATGGCATCTCGCTGGGCAAGGCCACGCTGATCCAGTCCCTGGTGGACAGCAGCAACCATCTCACGTTTGAGTCCCTGGTGGGGCTGTCCATCAATGAGCTGAATCTGCTGGCCAATTCCACCGCAGTCCAGACCCCGGACAGCGCGGGGGGACAGACCAGCACGACCGCCTCCAACCCGGCGCTGAACTCGGTAGGTACGGCCAGCCAGAGCGCCTATATCGGTGTGGAGGCCGCCAAGGAGGCTGCCCTGACCCATGCGGGTGTGACCAGCGGGGACGTGGTGTTCCTGGAGGCTGACTACGACTATGAGGACGGCCGTATGGTATACGAGGTGGAGTTTTTTGCCGGAAACACGGAGTATGAGTACGATGTAGATGCCGCCACCGGCGCCATTGTCAAGCACGGGCGGGAGCAAAAGGGCGGCAGCCTGACCAGCGGCGGAAGTACCGCTCAGACCGACATCGGCGAGGCGGCGGCCAAAGCCGTGGCCTTCGCCCATGCGGGCGTGGCCGAAGGGGACGTGCGCGGGCTGACGGTCAAGCGGGACTTTGACGATGGCCGCCTGACCTACGAGCTGGAATTCTGGGCAGGTACTACAGAGTACGAGTACGAGATTGCCGCCGCGGACGGCAGCGTGCTCAAGAGCAAGCGGGAGGAGCACTCCAATGCCCTGCCCGCGGACCAGGCCATCGGGCGGGATGCCGCCCGGGACGCGGCGTTGGCCCACGCGGGGGTGGCGCTGACCGACACCTACGAGCTGGAGGTGGAGGAGGAGCTGGACGAGCGCACACCCTGCTATAAGGTGGAGTTCAAGGCCGGCGGCATGGAGTACGAGTACGAAATCGACGCCAGAACCGGCGGCGTGCTCACCTATGAGATGGATCGGGACTGACGCGGCAAAGCGCCGCCC
>OIYD01000363.1_pt1 | contig 40416 bp, 42 predicted proteins | sample 1588141 | NCBI WGS metagenome assembly OIYD01 (sample SAMN03283259) | human gut metagenome | biome: human-associated habitat; material: feces | host: Homo sapiens | place: USA | collected 2013
TCTGCATCTTCTTGACCAGCTCCTCAGCGTACTTGGTGGGGTGCAGCTCCAGGAAGGCCTGGCCGAAGCAGGCGGAGAAGGTGGGAGTGGGTTCGGTGATGCCCCGCTCTGTGCCGGCCAGCTTGGAGGTGAAGCCGGACAGGAAGTAATACTGGGTCTGCTCCGGGGTCAGGATGGACACGGGGGGCAGCACACCGAAGGCGTCGGCGGACAGGAAGATGACGTTCTTGGCGTCGGGGCCCTTGGACTTGGGACGCACGATCTTCTCAATGTGGTCGATGGGGTAGGACACGCGGGTATTTTCGGTGACGGACTTATCCGCAAAGTCGATTTTGCCGTCCTTGTCAACGGTGACGTTCTCCAACAGGGCGTTGCGCTTGATGGCGTTGTAGATGTCAGGCTCGGCGTCCTTGTCCAGATTGATGACCTTGGCGTAGCAGCCGCCCTCGAAGTTGAACACACCTTCGTCGTCCCAGCCGTGCTCGTCATCGCCGATGAGCAGGCGCTTGGGATCGGTGGACAGAGTAGTCTTGCCAGTGCCGGACAGGCCGAAGAACAGGGCGGTATTTTCGCCGTTCATGTCGGTATTGGCGGAGCAGTGCATGGAGGCCATGCCGTTGAGGGGCAGGTAATAGTTCATCATGGAGAACATGCCCTTCTTCATCTCGCCGCCGTACCAGGTGTTCAGGATGACCTGCTCCCGGGAGGTGAGGTTGAAGATGGCGGCGGTCTCGGAATTCAGGCCCAGCTCCTGATAGTTCTCCACCTTGGCCTTGGCGGCGTTGTAGGAGATGAAGTCAGGCTCGAAGTTCTCCAGTTCCTCAGCAGTGGGCTGGATGAACATATTCTTGACGAAGTGGGCCTGCCATGCCACCTCCATGATGAAGCGGATGGCCATGCGGGAGTCGTGGTTGGCGCCGCAGAACACATCCATCACAAACAGACGCTTGTTGGACAGCTGCTCCTGCGCCAGCTTCTTGCAGGCATCCCAAGCCTCCTGAGAGGCGGGCTTGTTGTCGTTTTTGAACTCGTCGGAGGTCCACCACACGGTATCCCTGGAGGTGTCGTCCATCACAATGAACTTGTCCTTGGGGGAGCGGCCGGTGTAGATGCCGGTCATGACGTTGACGGCCCCCAGGTCGGTGACCTGTCCCCTGTCATAGCCCTCCAGGCCGGCTTTGGTCTCCTCCTCAAACAGGAACTCATAGGAGGGATTGCGGATAATTTCCGTGGTACCAGTAATACCATATTTACTCAGATCAATGGTTGCCATTTGAATGACCTCGTTTCTGAATAATCTTCCAGCCGGCGCGGCGGAGGGGCATTTTTCGTATCAATATCATACACGGTGCGGGAGATAAAGTCAATCTCCATCCGCCTCCCGCCCCAGCGCGGCGGAGAGGGCCGCGAAGTCCTCAAGCGTCAGCTGTTCCCCCCGGACGGCGGCAGGCAGGCCCATATCGGCGATGGCCTGTTGGATGGATTCCTTGGGAATCCCCGGCAGGGCGGCGGAGAGGCTGTTGGCCAGGGTCTTGCGCCGCAGCAGGAAGCCGCCCCGCATCACTTTGAAGAAAAAGCCCTCGTCCGCTACATTCACGGCGGGCCGCTCCCGCCGGACGCAGCGGATCACGGCGGAGGTCACCTTGGGAGCGGGGAGAAACTTCTCCGGCGGCACGTCGAACAGCAGCTCCGGCTTCATGTAGTACTGGAGGAACAGGGAGAAGGAGCCGCCCTCAGAGGAGCCCTGTGGGGCGCACAGCCGCCGGGCTACCTCCCGCTGGATCATCACCGTGAAGGCAGTAAAGCAGGGGGACTCCACCAGCTTTTCCAGAATGGGAGAGGTGACGTTGTAGGGCAGGTTGGCGCAGACTATAGGCGTGAGGCCCTGGAACTTCTCTGCCGCGATGGCCGTGAGGTCCAGTTTCAGCACGTCCCCCGGCACGACCTCCACATTCGGATAGGGGGCCATGGTCTCCGCCAGCACCGGCAGCAGGGCCCGGTCCAGCTCCACGGCCACCACCTTCCCGGCCCGCTGGGCCAACTCCGCCGTCAGGGGGCCGATGCCCGGGCCGATCTCCAGCACGCCGCAGCCTGCGTCCGCGCCGGAAGCCTCCGCGATCCGGCGGGGCACCTCCGGATCGATCAAAAAGTTCTGTCCCATGGATTTGGAGAAATGGAACCCATGCCGGGCCAGCAGGTCCCGGATGGTGTTGTAGTCACAGAGATTCATACCTGATCCCGCCTTTCTTCAGCAGTATATCAAATTTTTGCGGGCCTGCCAACCCCATCCCGGCGAGGGAATGGTCCTTGCAAAATACCGCCTGATCCGGTAAACTGGTGGCATCAAAAAATCCCCAGGAGGGATGCAGATGCGATTCATCTTTCTGGACCTGGACGACACCATTCTGGACTTCCACCGGGCGGAGCGGCAGGCGCTCTCCCAGACCCTGCGGCACTTTCATGTAGACCCCACGGACGCCGTTCTGGACCGTTATCACGTCCTGAACCGCCGACAGTGGGAGTTGCTGGAAGAGGGGAAGCTGACCCGGCCCCAAGTGTTGGTCCGGCGGTTCCAGCTGCTGTTTGATGAGCTGGGGATCCGTGCTGCTCCGCAGGAGGTCTGCCAGCTTTATGAGGAACAACTGGCCCAGGGCCACTTCTTCGTGCCCGGCGCCCAGGAACTGCTGGAGGCCCTGCACACAAGATATGAGCTGTATCTGGCCACCAACGGCACTCCCGAGGTCCAGAACAGCCGGATCGAGAGCGCAGGCATCGCCCGCTATTTCCAAAACATCTTCATCTCCGAACAGATGGGGGCCTATAAGCCCAGCCCGGCCTTCTTCCACGCCTGCTTTGCGGCGATCCCGGACTTTGATGCGGTGGAGGCCATGATGGTGGGGGACAGCCTGACCTCCGACATCCGGGGCGCCCGGAACGTCGGCCTGCGGTCTTGCTGGTACAATCCCCACTACCTGCCGCCCCGGCCGGACATCCCGGCGGATTATACCATCGGGGCCCTGCCGGAGCTTCCGCCCCTGCTGGAGCGGCTGTGAGCGCGATTGAAAAGAGGTCCCCCGCCAAAAGCGGGGGACCTCTTTTCAGAATGTGCCTCTGCAGGCAGTTTCATCACTCCAGGATATAGACATTGCACGTCCGCCGTCCGAAGTTGATGCACTGCTGATAGGTGTCGTAGTACAGGTCCACGATATTTCCCCGCACGCCGGTATCCGCCGCCACGGCGGTACCGTAGACCACGGAGCCGTCGGCCGCCACGATATACATCTTAGTGCCCAGGGGGATAACGTTCTTGTCCACAGCCACGGTGCCCACCTTGACCAGAGTGCCGGTGGCGGTGGTGTAGTCAGCGCCGCCGTGGCCCGCGGTGTAAGCGGTGGCGGTCATGGACTTCACGCCGGAGAAGTTCAGAGTGGTGCCGTCTGTCAGGGTCAGGATGCCGCTGCCGTCGGTGTTTTTAGAGACGCTGGCGACGCCCGCCCTGGTGGAGGCGACGGCGGTGCCGTACTCCACGACTTCATTCACGGCGGTGCTCTCCAGCTCCTCCACAAACTGGCGGGAGATCTCCTCGCCGCCGGACCAGACCACCTCATAGATGGAGGTGCGGACGCCGTCGGCACCCTCCTGGACCACCTTCTCCGTGCCCTTGGGCAGGGAGGGATTGGCCACCCGCACTGTCTCGTAGGTGGCGGGCTCCTCCACCTGGTCGTAATAGGTCAGCTCGGAGGCAATGGTCAGCTCGGCGCTGTCCTCGTCCAGATCCACGGCTACCATCTCCAGGGGACTGGGGGTGATGTGGAGCCGTTCCAGCAGCTCTGCCACAGTCTCGCTGCGGGCCTTGGCGGTGACGGTGCTGCCGTCGTGCGTGACCGTGACCTCCTGTCCGGCGGTCAGGGCCATGTCATAGCCACTCTGGCCGCTGGAGAGGTACACCAGCTGAGAGGACATCTCGCCCTCCCGGACTTCCTCCTCGTTCAGCACGATGGCGGCGTCCTCCGGACCGGTGAGAATATACACGGCGTTTGCGTGATCGGTGACGATCCAGCTGGTGCAGACAACGGCGGCCAGCACAAAGAGCTGCAGACCGAACCGGGCCTTGAGGCTGTGCAGCTTTTTCTCAAAAGCATGTGTGTTCAAAATCAGATACCTCCTCAGAAAAGGTCTTCCATGCCAGTCTTCCCTGGTTTTGGAAGGTCTATACCTCGGTGTTTTCCTGAATGAAAACAACTTGTAACTTTTGTTACCGATTGGAAAACTGGGGCTAGTATACACCGGCTTCCCACTTTTGTCAAGTTTTTGTGGGGGTTACGGTGTTATGTCTCCCACTTTGCAGAAAAACAACGCGGTCGAGCTGTGCAAAAGTCTGGAGAAAAAATAAAAAAAGTAACAAATTGGTGACATAAAACCGACGCAAAAAAACAGACCCCGCGCCTGTCTGTTCAGACGCGGGACCTGTTGGGGAACCCCCTCTGTTTTCAAGGGATTCAGCGGACCTCCGGCGTGAAGCCCAGATCCTCCAGCTCGCTGACGGCTGTCTTGACGCAGTTGTCACAGCCGTCGACGGTGACAGTCTTGGTGTCCAGAGAGACAGAGAACTTCAGCTCCGCGGCGGTGAGGGCGTTGGTGATGCGCTTGACGCAGTTCTCACACATCATATCAGGGACAGAAATCGTAGTCATATTGAGTGCTCCTTTTCATTTCATCAGTTTTTGAATGGTGACCAGAAGGTCGTCCACGACCTCCAGATGTCCGTTTTGGATGTCCTGCACCACGCAGGAGTGAATATGGTTGCTGAGCAGCTCCCGGGAAAAGGCGTTCAGCGCCGACTGGATGGCGGAGACCTGGGTGAGGATGTCCGTGCAGTAGCACTCTTTTTCCACCATGCCCCGGACGCCTCGGACCTGGCCTTCGATCCGGTTCAGCCGCCGGATCAGGGAGTCGTACTCCGGGGCCTCCCGGTGCTTGTGGCGGCAGGGACAGCCTGCCGCTGTCTCCTCCGCCGGTGCCTCGGCGGCGGGGACTGCCTGCAAAGTCTGATCTTCCATATAGAATACTCCTTTTTCCCGTTTCCCGTCAAATCACAGTTTGGCCCGGCCCAGCCGCAATGCGTTGCCTACCACGCAGACGGAGCTGAGGCTCATGGCCGCCCCCGCGAACATGGGGGACAGCAGAGGGCCGCCGAAGGCGAACAGCAGGCCCGCCGCGATGGGGATACCGATGGTGTTGTAGCAGAAGGCCCAGAAGAGATTCTGCTTGATGTCCCGCAGGGTCAGCCGGGAGAGCCGGATGGCCCGGGGCACATCCTGCAGGTCCGAGCGCATCAGCACAATGTCCGCGGACTCGATGGCGATGTCGCTGCCGCTGCCGATGGCGCAGCCCACGGTGGCGGCGGTGAGGGCCGGGGCGTCGTTGATGCCGTCGCCCACCATCATCACCTTGCGGCCCTGAGACTGGAGCCGCTCCACCACGCCGGCCTTCTCCTCTGGCAGCACCTCGGCGATGACTTCGTCCACACCCACCAGGGAACCGATGTGCTCCGCCGCCGCCCGGTTGTCGCCGGTCAGCAGCACGGTCCGGATGCCCTGCCCGCGCATTTTCTGGATGGCGGCGGCGCTGGTCTCTTTCACCGGATCGGCCACAGAGATCAGGCCCAGCAGGGTGCCGCCCCTGGCGAAGTACATGGGGGTCTGGCCCTGGGCGGAGAGGCGCTCCGCATCAGATGCCAGAGAGGAGACGTCCACGCCGTGCTCCTCCAGCAATCGGCGGTTGCCGGCCAGGACGGTCTCGCCGCCCAGCACGGCCTTCAGGCCCCGGCCAGACAGGTTCTCAAAGCTCTCCGGCCGGGCGGTGCCGCCGTAGCCATGCTCTTGGGCGTAGGCGGTGATGGCGGTTGCCAGGGGATGGGCGGACACCGCCTCCACCGCCGCCGCGGCGGACAGCAGGTCGGATGCCTCACACCGATGGGGTAGGACCTCCGTCACGGCGGGGGTGCCCTCGGTGACGGTGCCGGTCTTGTCCAGCACCACCGTGTCCACGCTGTGGGTGATCTCCAGAATCTCGCCGGAGCGGATCAGGATACCATGCTTGGCCCCCAGGCCCGTGCCTACCATGATGGCGGTGGGAGTTGCCAACCCCAGGGCACAGGGGCAGGCGATGACCAGCACCGATGTGAACACCCGCAGCACAAAGGAGAAGGGCTGCCCGGCGATGGCCCAGATGACGGCGGCCAGCAGCGCGATGCCCATGACCACCGGCACGAACACACCGGCCACTTTGTCGGCGGTCTTGGAGATCGGGGCTTTCCGGCCCTGGGCGTCCTCCACGAACCGGATGATGCGGGAGAGGGTGGAGTCGTCGCCGGTACGGGTCACCTGGACGTACAGCACGCCGTTCTCATTGACGCTGCCGCCGATGACCTCGCTGTCCACGGCCTTCTCCACCGGCAGGCTCTCGCCGGTGAGCATGGCCTCATTGACGCTGCTCTCGCCCTGGGTGACGGTGCCGTCCGCCGGGACCCGGGCGCCGGGCTTCACCAGCACCACGTCGCCCACCTTCAGTTGGCTGGTGGGCACCTCCCGGCCCGTGTCCGCCAGGATGGCGGTGTCCGGGGACAGCTGCATCAGGGCGGTGATGGCGCCTTTGGTCTTCTGCATATTCCGGCTCTCCAGGAACTTGCCCAGGGACACCAGAGTCAGCACCACGGCGGCGGACTCATAATAGAGATTGTGGACGTAGCTGGGATCGTCGGAGATCAGAAAGGTCATCACCAGGCTGTACGCAAAGGAGCAGCCGGAGCCGATGGCCACCAGGGAGTCCATGTTGGGGTTGCCGTGGAAGAGGGACTTGAAGCCCCCTTGGAAGAAGTTCCGGCCGCAGTACAGCACCGGCACGGCCAGGATCAGCTGCAGCACCGCGAAATTCATGGGATGGGTGTGCATGGAGAAGAGGTCCGGCAGGGGCAGAGCTGGCAGCCCGAAGGGCAGCATCTGCCCCATGGACACATACAGCAGCACCGCGGAGAACACCGCCGCCGCGATCAGCTCGATCTTCCGCCGCTTCAGGGCGGCGGTCTCTGCATCCTCGGCATTCTGGACCGTGGCGGGGGCCGGGTGCTCCAGGTGCAGGGCGGCGCCGAAGCCTGCCTTCTCCACCTTGGCCACGATCTGCTCCTGGGTGCATTGACTTTCATCGTATGCAATGGTCATGATACCGGTGGTGAGATTCACCTCGCTGCGCGCCACGCCGGGCAGCTTCCGGGTGACCCGCTCCACGGACGCGCTGCACGCGGCGCAGTGCATCCCGGAGATGTCGTATTTTTCTTCTCGCATAGGAACCTCCAATCTGCCGGAGAGATACCCTCCGGGGGTAATCTTTCTGAGACCTACTATATACCCCTGGGGGGTATTTGTCAAGAGGGGAATTTTCGGCTGTGAAAAAATGCCGTGGAATCCGGAAACCCCCTTGACAACCGGGGGAACTATGGTATGATGAATATGAAATCTAACAAAAAATTTGCGAAACTAAAAAATTTTGTATGGTGAGGATTATGAGAGATTCGATCAAATGGGTCGCCAATCGGATGCCCAAGAGCGACGACCGGCAGCTTTCCATCATGTCCCTGGGGAACGTGGCCAAGGCTCGATTCTTCCACAGCAGCTTTCCCCAGTATTCCATCACGCCTCTGGCCCGGCTGGACGGCATGGCCAAGTACCTGGGCCTGGGCGACCTGTTCGTGAAGGATGAGTCCTTCCGCTTCGGCCTCAACGCCTTCAAGGTGCTGGGCGGCTCCTTCGCCATGGCCCGGTACATCGCCAAGGAGATGGGCAGGGACGTCAGCGAGATGACCTACGACTACCTGACCAGCGAGGCATTCCGCCAGGAGTTCGGCCACGCCACCTTCTTCACCGCCACGGACGGCAACCACGGCCGGGGCGTGGCCTGGGCGGCTCACAAGCTGGGCCAGAAGGCAGTGGTCCACATGCCCAAGGGCTCCAGCCAGGCCCGGTATGAGAATATCGCCAAGGAGGGCGCCCAGGTCACCATCGAGGAAGTCAACTACGACGACTGCGTCCGCATGGCTGCGGCGGAGGCCGCCGAGACCAAGCACGGCGTGGTGGTGCAGGACACCGCCTGGGAAGGGTACGAGGAGATCCCCGCCTGGATCATGCAGGGCTACGGCACCATGGCCAATGAGGCGGCGGAGCAGCTGCGGCAGGTGGGGATCAACCGCCCCACTCACGTGTTCGTGCAGGCCGGTGTGGGTAGTTTGGCCGGAGCAGTGATCGGATATTTCACCAACCTGTTCCCCAACGATCCCCCCACCTTCGTGGTGATGGAGGCCCGGGCGGCGGACTGCCTGTACCAGGGCGCCCTGGCAGGGGATGGACAGCCGAGGATCGTGGAAGGCGATCTCAAGACCATCATGGCGGGCCTGGCCTGCGGAGAGCCCAACATCCTCTCCTGGGACATTCTGCGCAACCATGTCTCCGCCTTCGTCTCCTGCCCGGACTGGGTCAGCGCCCGGGGAATGCGGATGCTGGGCGTGCCGGTGAAGGGCGACCCCACGGTGATCTCCGGCGAATCCGGCGCGGTGGGCATGGGCCTGATCGCGGCCCTGATGGAGACGGACGAGTACCAGGACCTGCGGGAGGCCATCGGCCTGGACCGGTTCAGCCAGGTGCTGCTGTTCTCCACGGAGGGCAACACAGATCCCATGAAGTTCCGCAAGGTGCTGTGGGACGGCGAATATCCGACGGTGTAAAAAAGAATAAAAAAGAATCGGGGGAAGCATTGCTTCCCCCGGTTTGTTTTCGGTTTAGGCGGTGATGACGCGCGTATCGCTGTAAATCTTTTCACTGCCGGAGCTGTCTTTTGCATAAAGGACAACGGTTGCATAGTACTTGACACCGGAGGTGCCGCTGTAGCTAACTCTACGATATGCCGCAGAGGTGTTTGTGTCAATCAAGCCACTAGTAAATGTTTTTACATTATCATAGCTACCGTCAGACTGCTGTTCCCAAATATAGATCTTGTCAGCCCCCAGTTGATCCATTCTGTGGGTGGCATTAATATCAAACTCTACAATGAATTTTCCGTTTCCTTGAGGCGTGGCCCATACTTCCGTATACGAGAAGTAGTCGCTGGCCCGATTAGAAGAAGCGCTAACCGTAGAAAATGCACCAAAAAGGAAAACGCAAGAAAAAATGAGTGCAACCAAGCGGGTAATATTTGACTTCACTGATCTTTACTCCTCATAAATAGAATCGACCATCTTTTTCAAATCATCGACCGACAACAGTCCCTGGATATGACCCTCTATATTTCCATTTGTCCATGCGACACTATGGGTTTCATTATTTTTCATTATATAGTGGGAAATTCCATTTACATTATATGTTTCTAATTGATTGGCATCTTTTTGATATATGCCGACATATGTTTCAGGAATAGTATCATAAATTTGATAGCGTATAGTAAAAGTCCCCTGACCACTTGAAAACAAAGCCTGCAGACTTGTCCCATTAGAACGGTAAGATATTTTTAAATCTTCATCCACTTTGGTCCCTTGGGGATACCAATTAGGGACAGCAGCAATACTAGACTCTTCGGCAACCGCTAGGCGTAACTTTAGAAAGGGATCATCCTGCGGCGCTTCCGCTTCCTCCTGCCCCGGCGTCACAAATCCAAAGGTCTCCGCGGTCCAGTCCGCGAACGCCTGGAGGATGTCGAACCCAAAGGCGGAGGCAGCGCCGCACAGAATCACAATGCACGCGGCCGTGATGACGGCTGCCCGCAGAATCCGGCGGCTTTTCTTTTTGGGGGAAGGGGAGGTGATTTGGTCAAGATGGGATGAGTCACGTTCCGGGAGGACCTCAGTCTCATAGGCAGAAGCCTGTCCTTGATAATTTTCCTTGAAATCCCGCCATGCGGCGTCCACGTCGGCCTCCGCCGCCGGGGGATTCGCATCCCGCTGCTTCATCACCTCCATAATCGCCATGATGTAGTCCACGTCCGGCTCACCGCCGTCCGCAGCCGTGAATTCCTGCTGGAGCAGAGCCTCCAGCTCTTCGGTGCGCATTTGTTCCAGGAAAGGATACGCCGTATTTCGATCTGATGGCATCTCCGGGAACCTCCTCTGTATCTATAATGACCGTTTCGGCCCCGCTTGTTCACAGGGGCGGCGAAAAAACTTTTAGTGCCGGTTCCACTGTTTGACGAACCGCTCCTTTGAACGCTTGACCCGCATGGCCAGGGCGGACTTCTTCAACCCCATCTCCCGCGCCAGCTCCTCGTAGGTGTACTTCTCCAGATAGAGCTTCCGCAGGATCTCGTACTCCTCCGGCGTGAGGATGCTGGTGATCTCCGCCCGCTGCTGGAAATCATCCTCTGGAGAAGCGGGCATCTCGCCGGCGGCCCGGATCAGGTGCTTCCGCCAGAAGCGGTCCTCTTTCAGGAGCTCCAGGACCTTATAGCGCAGGACCCGGTACAGCCATCCCGTGGGCGAGGCGCTGCTCCAAAGATCTGCCTGATGCTCCCAAGCGAAGGCGAACAGCTCCTGCACCACCTCTTCCGCACGCCCGGCGACGGAGACGTACCAGCTTCCGCCAGTCCGCAGGGCGATCTCCGCACAGCGGAGCAGGTCCGGATACAGCTTCCGGTAGAGGGCTTCAAATCGCGGTTCATCAAAAGAATCGTTATGCGCCATAGGCGTCCCCCTTCTCTTTCTATCTATCGGGGTGCCGCGCCGCCGGAGCGGGCCGCGGTACGAATTTGATTCTAACACAAATTGCCGCAGGTTTACAACTTTTTTGCAAGCGCTCTCCGCAGCACGGGAAAAAGCCGCCGGAACCGCGAATGTGCGGCCCCGGCGGCCTGGATGGATCATCTGCGCTGCCCGGTCCTGGTCTGCTCCACGATGTCGTCCATGACCTCCCGGCTGACGGCGCCCTGGACGTAGCCGAAGACGTTGCCCTCCGTGTCGATCATGAATGTGGTGGGATAGGCGCTGATGCCGTACTGGTAGAAGAGCGTGCCCGTCTCGTCCATCACCACGGGATAGGTGTAGCCGTTTTCCTCCAGAAAGGCGGTGATGTCTTCGGCGCTGCCCTCCTGGCCGATATTGGGCCCGGCCACGCCCAGCACCACCAGCTCCCCGGCGTTCTCGTCCCAGTCCTCATACAGGGCCTGGATGTCCGGCATCTCCATCTTGCAGGGGCCGCACCAAGTAGCCCAGAAGTTCAGAAACACCGTCTTCCCCTGGTAGTCCGAGAGGGTGTGGGACTGGCCGTACTGGTCCGTCAGGGTGAAGTCAGGAGCGGGGACCACGGGGATCTCCTGGCTGTCCGCCCCGCTGTGCTCCTCCTGAGAATCGCCGGAGGGGGCCGCCTCTTCGCCGCTGTTCCCAGCGGGTGCTTCCTGCACCGTGCCGGAGCCGGCAGCCAGATCTGCGGAGATGCCGCCGGTGGCGCCGGTGAGGGTCAGGATGCCCATGACGATCAGCAGCACCGCGCCGATCTTCACCGTGTAGCGCACCACATTCTGGTGGGACTTGAAGAAATCCAGCACCGTGCCGGTGAAGAGTCCCACTGCCAGGAAGGGCAGTACGAAGCCCAGGGTGTACACGCCGATCAGCAGAAATCCCGCAGCGGAGGACTCTGCGGAGGAGGCCATCAGCAGGACGCTGCTGAGGGTGGGGCCCACGCAGGGCGTCCAGGCGAAGCTGAAGGTGAAGCCCATCACCAGGGCCACCGCCGGGTTCATAGCCAGTTTGTTCAGATGGAAGGGGAGGCGGTGTTCCTGCTCCAGCAGCATGGTCCGCTTGCCCAGCCCCAGCTGGTACAGGCCGAACAGCAGGATGATGACGCCGCTGGCCCGGGCGAACCACACTTGGTAGTTGTGGAAGAACTCCCCCAGGGCGGTGAGGCCCAGCCCCAGCAGGAAGAAGGCGAAGCTGATGCCCACCACGAAAAAGAGGGTGTTGAGGAAGATCTTTCCCCGGGGATAGCGGCGGACGCCGTCCTCGCCCACCACAGCGGCGCCGCCGGCCAGATAGCTGACGTACAGCGGCACCAGCGGCAGCACGCAGGGGGAGAAGAAGCTCAGCGCGCCCTGCAGAAAGACAGTGACGGCGGATACGCTGGTCTCAATGGAAAAGCCCATGGGGACATCCTCCTGAATATGAAGTCATGGCGCCATCATACCGGGTTTTCCGGCCGCTGTAAAGAGGGATTTGCCACATCTTCCGGGAAACACGGAAGAATCCTCTTGACAGCGGGGAGCGGGGCGGTCAAGATAAAGAGTGGAAAACAAGACCGCAACGGGCGGCAGGGAGGCACTTTGCAATGGAAATGGTGGATTTGTACGACGAGAACCGGCTCCCTCTGGGCCGGACGGCGGAGCGTTACGCCCCCAAGGGGGAGGGAGAATACCGGGTGGTGGTCCATATCTGCGTGTTCGACAGCCGGGGCCGCCTGCTGATCCAGCAGCGGTCTCGGGAAAAGGCCGTCTGGCCGGAGGCATGGGATGTGTCTGCCGCCGGCGGCGTGGATGCCGGAGAGACCAGCCGCCAGGCGGCGGAGCGGGAGTTCCGGGAGGAGCTGGGCGTGGCCCTGGACCTGACGGGAGTGCGGCCCTCCTGCACCGTGAACTTCGACGGCGGCTTTGATGACTTCTTCCTGGTGGAGCGGGACCTTGGCCTGGAGGAGCTGACGCTCCAAAAGGAGGAGGTGGCCCGGGCCCGTTGGGCGGAGCTGCCGGAAATCCTGGACATGGTGGACCGGGGGGAGTTCATCGACTATCCCAAAAGCTTTCTGGCGTTTTTGTTCGACATGCGGGGGACTTTCGGCTTCTGCACCAAATGAAGCACCGTCCGGACCGGAGCTTCAGCGCTTTTGAGAAAACGGCCTTGACAAGGAATAATAAACATGGTATAAACGAAACATACTAATAGTATGTATTGGAAGGGGGGCCGGTATGGCCCGAAACAAGCACCCGGAGGAGACGGTGGAAAAGATCCTGGCGGTCTCCGCGAAGCTGTTTATGGAAAAGGGATATGAGCACACCACCCTTCAGGACATCATTGACAATCTGGGAGGACTGACCAAGGGGGCCATCTACCACCACTTCAAGGGCAAGGAGGAGATCCTCCTTGCCATCGCGGACCGGATGGGAGAGCAGACGGAGGCCTGGATGCGGACGGTCCGGGACGATCCCGGCCTGACCGGAGCGGAGAAGCTGCAGAAGATGTTCCGGGCATCCCTGGAGAACTCGGACCAGACGGACCTGTTCGTGCTGGCACCCAATATGCTGAAGAACCCCAAGCTGATGAGCATCCTGCTGGAGAGCATGATCGGGGAGGTCCTGCCCAACTACATGGAGCCCGTCCTGCGGGAGGCGGTGGCGGACGGCTCCATCCGGACGGACTACCCGGAGGAACTGGGGGAGCTGCTGCTTCTCCTGTCAAACGTGTGGCTGAATCCCATGATCTACCCTGCCACGCCGGAGAAGACCCGCCGCCGCATGGAGCTATACGACCAGATGCTGCGGAGCATGGGCCTGGACCTGCTGGATCAGGAGCTGTTGAATCAGTGGGAGCGATTTTGCCGCCTGTCCCAGGAACGGCTGTAAACAACAGAAGAAACTGCCCGACAGGGCAGCTTCTTTTTCACATAAATACATACCGACCAAATGTATGAAAAGGAGAAGCGTATGAGACAAACTGATCGGCTCCTGCCCCAGGACCTGGCCGCCTGTCTGTGGCTGCTGGGTCTGGCCCTGCTGGCAGGAGAGAACGGGAGGAGGAATTGAGATGCGGGAAAAGCTGTTTCACCGGGACTTCACCTTGGTGGTGATTGGACAGATCATCTCCCTGCTGGGTAACGCCGTGCTGCGATTCGTCCTGCCGCTGTATCTGCTGGACGTCACCGGTTCCCGGAGCCTGTTCGGCCTGTGCTCCGCCGCGGCGTTCGTGCCCATGGTGGTGCTGACGCCCCTGGGCGGCGTGGTGGCGGACCGTCTCCATAAGCAGCGGATTATGGTGGCGCTGGACTTCTTCACCTGCGCCCTGGTGGCCCTGACGGCGCTGGCCTTGGGGCATCTGCCCCTGGTGCCGGTGCTGGTGGCGGCCATGATGCTGCTGTATGGTATCTCCGGGGCATACCAGCCGGCGGTGCAGGCCAGCATGCCCCTGCTGTGCCCGCCGGACCGGCTGGTGGACGGCAACGCCGTCATCAACCAGGTCAGCGCCCTGTCCAGCCTGCTGGGACCGCTGCTGGGGAGCCTGGTTTACGGTGCCTTCGGCGTGACACCGGTCCTGGCGGGGGCCTCCGCCTGCTTCTTTGCTTCGGCGGTGATGGAACTGTTCATCCAGATCCCCCATACGCCAAGACACACTGGAGCCAGCGTCTGGCAGACCGCCAGAGCGGATCTGGCGGAGAGCGGGACCTTCCTCCGGCAGGAACGGCCGGAGATCCTGAAGTACATCGCCCTGGTCAGCGCCTTCAACCTGCTGCTGAGCGCGCTGCTGGTGGTGAGTATGCCGGTGCTCATCAAACAGACCTTGGGGCTGGGGGACACCTGGTACGGCCTCAACCAGACCGCCATGGCGGCAGGGAGCCTGGCCGGGGGCCTGACAGCGGGACTGCTGGGTCCCCGGCTGACAGTCCGCCGGTCCTGGCTGACGCTGCTGGCCTGCGGGGTCTGCCTCATCCCCATGGGGCTCTGCCTGCTGGCAGGCGTGGGGGCTGTCGCGGCCTTTGCTGTGCTGACGGCTGCGGGCTTCGTTCTGATGGCTTGCGCCGCGCTGTTCACCGTGACCATGCTGGCCCACATTCAGGCTCAGACGCCGGCCACGCTGGTGGGGAAGGTGGTATCTCTGCTGCTGACCGTCTCCCTATGCGCCCAGCCGGCGGGGCAGGCTCTCTACGGGGTCCTGTTGGAGCAGCTGGCCGGGGGCGAGGGCTGGGTGCTGCTGGGCGCGGCCTGCGGGGCCATGATCGTCGCTGCGGCGGCCCGGCGGGTGGCTTACTCTGCCGCCTCCGGCTCCAGCAGGTGCATGGCGGAGACCTCGTAGGCCACCCGTTCCTGGGCGGTGCCGTCCTCCAGGACCTTGCGGTAGGTCCGGCTCTGGACCCGGCCTTCCAGGCTGAGCGTGTCCCCCACCTGGAGCCGGGCCGCCTGGACCGCCAGCTGTCCCCAGGCAATCACCGGCAGATAGTCCGCCCGGCCGTACCGGCGGCTCACCGCCAGCATCAGGTCGCAGATGCTGCGGCCCAGAGGGGTGCGGCGGAAGATGGGGGGCTTGCACAGGGCGCCGGAGAGCAGAATGCGGTTGCAGGGCTCTCCGGACCCGGGTTCCATGGCTTGGGCATACACCGTCAGCACCAGCCGATTCCCAACGCCGGAGCGGTTGTTGAAGGACCGCAGCTGCCCCCGGACCCGGAGCGGGTCCTCCAGCCGCACCGCAGTCAGCAGGGCCTCCGGTACCAGCACCGGCAGCGTGTCCGGAGTGCCGGAGAGCCGGGGTACCTGCAGGGGAAAGCGATAAAACCGGGTGCCGTGGTTTTCATGGGAGAGTGCAGGCGCCTCCAGAGCAATCCCCTCCAGCAGCACCTCGTTGCGGGTCTGAGTCGTCATGTTGTCCACCTCTCGGTCGTGATGGTACACCTTATGAGAGCCGCGGCCGGGATAGACCTGAAAATCCCCGGCGGCGGAACAGGTCCTTGCCTCCGGGGCGGAATGCGTATATAATAAAGCCATGAGTCCGGCGGCCCACCGCCGTTCCACAAGGAGGGGAAGCGATGAAAGCCATCGTCTACACATCCCAGACCGGGCACACCCAGCGGTATGCCCAGATGCTGGCGGAAAGGACCGGCGTGCCGGCATACAGCCTGAAGGAGGCCGGAAAGAGCTTGCGGCGGGGCGAGGAGATCTTCTACATGGGCTGGCTGATGGCCGGCACGGTGAAGGGCCTCCAGAGCGCCATGGACCGCTATACCATCCGGGGGGCAGCCATTGTAGGGGTCTCGCCTCAGGGGAACGGCGACCTCTGGACCGAGGCTCGGATCAACGGGGGATACAGCGACAGCGGCGGGCGTCTGTTCTATCTCCAGGGCGGCTACGCACCGGAGAAGCTGGGCTTTTTCTATCGCATGATGATGAAGCCCATGGCCGGCTCCGTTGTCCGTCAGGTGCAGGCCCGGGGAGAGGCCGCCACGGACCAGGAGCGCCGGATGGCGGAGATCTTTCAGCACGGCGGCGACTTTGTCCGGGAGGAGGCGCTGGATGAGATCGTCCGCTGGTTCCGGGAGGGCCCCCACGACGGAGAGGTGAAAGCGGTCCCCAGCGTGGACATTTGAACCTGACGAAAAAGGCCCCGGCTGTCCAAAAGGACAGCCGGGGCCTTCTGCATACGTGAACAGCAGCGGAGGACTCAGACTCTGGCCACGCCGGAGGCGCGGGCGGCCTGCTCCACAGCGGAGGCCACCGCGTCCCGTACCCGTGGATCGAAGGCGGCGGGGATGATATAGTCGGCAGAGAGGTCGTCTCCCACTAGCTCCGCCAAGGCATGGGCGGCGGCGATCTTCATAGCGTCGTTGATGTCGCTGGCCCGGGCATCGAGGGCGCCCCGGAAGATGCCGGGGAAGGCCAGCACGTTGTTGATCTGGTTGGGATAGTCGCTGCGGCCGGTGGCCACCACCGCCGCACCGCCGGCCTTGGCGTCGTCGGGGAAGATCTCCGGCGTGGGGTTGGCGCAGGCGAAGATGACGGCTCCAGCGTTCATGGTCTGCACCATCTCCTTGGTCACGGCGTCGGGGGCGGACACGCCGATGAACATATCAGCCCCCGCCAGCACGTCCGCCAGGGAGCCGGTCCGCTTCTCCGGATTCGTCACCTGGGCCATCTCCTCCTTGATCCAGTTCATGCCGTCGCTGCGGCCGGCGTAGATGGCGCCCTTCCGGTCACAGAGGGTCACGTCCCCTGCCCCGGCGGAGAGCAGCAGCTTCGTGATGGAGACGGCGGCGGCGCCGGCACCGTTGATAACGATTCGGACATCCTCCAGCCGCTTGCCCACCACTTTCAGGGCGTTGGTGAGCCCCGCCAGGGTGATGACGGCGGTGCCGTGCTGATCGTCGTGGAAGATGGGGATGTCGCACCGCTCCTTCAGCTTCCGCTCAATCTCAAAGCACCGGGGGGCGGCGATATCCTCCAGATTCACGCCGCCGAAGGACCCGGCCAGCAGGGCCACGGTGTTCACGATCTCGTCCACGTCGTGGCTGCGGACGCACAGGGGAATGGCGTCCACGCCGCCGAAGGCCTTGAACAGGACGCATTTGCCCTCCATGACGGGCATCCCCGCCTCCGGGCCGATGTCTCCCAGCCCCAGGACGGCGGAGCCGTCGGTGACCACCGCCACGGTGTTCCACCGGCGGGTCAGCTCGTAGCTCTTGCTGATGTCCTTCTGGATCTCCAGGCAGGGCTGGGCCACGCCGGGGGTGTAGGCCAGGGACAGCGCCTCCTTGCTGTCCACCTGGGCCCGGGGCGTCACCTCCAGCTTGCCCCTCCACTCGGAATGCAGGCGCAGGGATTCCTTTGCGTAATCCATGATCGGTACTCCTCTCCATAACGCTCAAAAGTTGTTTTTATTGTACGGGAAAAGCGGACGGTTGTCAATTTCCGGTGCCGGCGGGGCGGGGAAAATCCAAGCGGTCTCTTGCATTCCGGAAGCGCCTGTGGCAAAATAGATGGGACAGAAAAGGAGGCGGTTTCGTGAAGATTTCGACCAAGGGGCGGTACGCCCTGCGCCTGATGATCGATGTGGCGGTCCACGGCGGGGAGGAGTTCGTCTCCTTGAAGGATGTGGCCGCCCGGCAGGGCATTTCCATGAAGTATCTGGAGCAGATCGCGGGTCTGCTGGGAAAGGCGGGATTCCTCCGCAGCGGGCGTGGCGCCCTGGGGGGATATCGTCTGACGAAAGCGCCGGAGGAGTATACCCTGGGCAGTATCCTCCGGCTGACAGAGGGAAATCTAGCCCCGGTGGCCTGCCTGGAGACGGAGGAGAACGCCTGCGAGCGGTGCGGCGTCTGCCCGACCCTGGACTTCTGGACGGGCCTGTATGCGGCCGTGAACGAATATGTAGACCGCTTCACCCTGGCGGATCTGGTGCGGGAGGAATTGGAGAAACAGGGGAGAGCGTCCCGACCCTCCACAGACTGAATGGCAAAACGCCGGCCTCATATAGAGGCCGGCGTTTGTTTGAAAAGCAGGTCAGTCCGTCAGCCCGGCGCAGTCGGCGGGCCGTCCGGAGAGCATCTCCAGCCCGTGGGCGAGCGCGGGGAGGACGGCCTCCAGGTTTTCCCTGGCCGCCTTGGGAGAGCCGGGGAGATTCACGATGAGCGTCCCCTTCCGGATGCCCGCCGCGGCCCGGGACAGCATGGCCCGGTTCGTCACCTGCATGGAGGCGTAGCGCATGGCCTCCGGAATGCCGGGGGTCAGCCGGTCACACACGGCGAGGGTGGCCTCCGGCGTCACATCCCGGGGGGCGAAGCCGGTGCCTCCGGTGGTGACGATGAGATCCACCGGCTCCCGGTCGCACCACTGCCGCAGGGCAGCCTCGATCCGGCCCTTCTCGTCCGGGACAATGGCGGTCTCCGTCACCGCGTACCCGGCGTTTTTCAGAATTTCCACAACCAGAGGCCCGCCCGCGTCAGGGCGCTCTCCCCGGAAACTCCGGTCGCTGACGGTCAGGACAGCGGCTTTGAACATGGTAGATCACTCCTTCACGATTCCAGCAGCAGAATGGCCTCCGGCGGAACGGAGACGGTGAGGCGGTCCTTGTCCGGCACCGCCTGCCAGTTGTCCTTGTCCAGCTCCATCCGCAGCAGGGGCGCCTCCGGCGCCGCGCCCTCCGGCCGCAGCAGCACGATGGTGGAAAACACGTCCTCCACCACCTTTACTGCCGTGCAGGAGAAGGCGTTTTCCGCCCCGGGACCGGCCAGCTGAACATGGTGGGCCCGGATGCCGATCCGGCAGACGCCCTCCGGCACCGGACGGCTGCAGGAGAGCGTCAGTCCCCAGTCCGGAAGAAACACCGCATCCTCCCTTGGCCGGGCGTCGGCATAGTTCTTGCAGCCGGAGAGCCGGGCAGCGGCCTCTGTGCCGGGGCTGCGGAACAGCTCCCCCAGGGTGGTCACAGGCTGGGATCTGCCCCGGTCTATGACACACACCCGGCGGCAGTTCCGGAACACCTCCCCCCGGTCATGGGAGACCCACAGCACCGTGCCCGGGAATCCGCCCAGTGTCTCTGCCAGCTCCAGTTCCAGCTGGTATTTCAGGTAGCTGTCCAGGGCGGAGAAGGGCTCGTCCAGCAGGATGGCCGTGGGCTCCGACGCTAGGATTCGGGCCAGGGCGCACCGCTGCTGCTGCCCGCCGGAGAGCTGCCCCGGCTTCTGGTCTGCCACGGCCTCCAGCCGGAACTGCCGCAGCTTCTCCGCCACCTCTGTTTGGCGGCGGGCCTTGTCCCGCACGGCTGCGGCGATGTTCTGCCGCACCGTCATGTTGGGGAACAGAGCGTACTGCTGGAACAGGTACCCGACCTGCCGCCGCTGGGGCGGCAGGTTGATTCTGGAGGCGCTGTCGTAAAGGGTAACACCGTCCAGCTCGATGTGTCCCTCGTCCGGCGTCAGAATGCCGGCGATGCACTTGAGGGTCACAGACTTGCCGCACCCCGAGGCCCCCAGCAGGGCCAGCGTCTCATCCCCGGCGTCAAACTGGACCGCCAGATGAAAATTTCCCAGGGCCTTTCGGATGTCCACGGAAAGCGCCATTACCGTCTGCCCCCTTTTCCGGCCCGTTTCTGGCGGGCTTCCAGCAGGTTCACTGCCAACAGGAATACAGCGGAGATGGCAATGTTCACCAGCACCCAGCGGAGGGCCTCTGTGTCATTGTCGGTCCGCCAGAGCTGATAGACGGTGGTGGAGATGGTGGCGGTGCGGCCGGGGGTGTAGCCGGCGATCATGGAGGTGGCACCATACTCCCCCAGAGCCCGGGCAAAGGCCAGCACAGTCCCCGCCAGGATGCCCTGGCGGCACACGGGCATCCGCACCCGCCAGAAGATCCAGATATTGGACCTGCCCAGGGTCGCCGCAGCTTCCGCCAGCGTAGGATCGAAGCTCTCAAAGGCCCCCCGGGCGGTGCGGTACATCAGGGGGAAGGCCACCACCACCGTGGCAAAGACAGCGGACCACCAGGTCATCACCAGCCTCAGGCCGAAGTGGGCCTGCACCCAGGCGCCGATGGGGCGGTTGGGCCCCAGCAGCACCAGCAGCAGCCAGCCCACCACGGTGGGCGGCAGCACCAGGGGCAGGGTCAGCACCACATCCAGCACGCCCTTCACCAGCCGGGGCAGCTTGGCGATGTAGTACGCCGCCAGGATCCCCAGGAAGAATACCGCCACCGTGGAGATGGCGGCGATCCGCAATGAGTTGTAGAGAGGGTACCAGTCCATTTCAAAAAACCTCCTGGGGAAAGGGGGCGTCTGCCATCCCGACCCGCCAGAGGCGGGCCGCCGCAGAAGCGGCGTACAAGCGTTTTGCAAAGCAAAACCTTGGAGAGGCCGGGCTCTGCCTGGCCGAGCAAAATCAAATCAAGGGCTCCCATTGGGCCAAGGCCCAATGGGAACGATGGCGGCGATCCGCAATGAGTTGTAGAGAGGGGACCAGGCCATAAGGTTCCTTTGGAAAATAAGAAATCCGGAGTTTGGAATGAGGGGATCAAGGGCTGTCAGAAAGCATTTTAAACGATCCAGCCTTATCAGACGCCTATTTCCAATCTGCTTGAACTCACACCATGGGGCTGAAGCCTACCGCCTCGAAGCAGGCCATGGCCTCGTCGGTCGACAGGAAGTCCAGGAAGGCCTTGGCAGCATCGGGATTGGCGCTGTTTTTCATGACGGCGGCGGGGTAGATCACCTGGCCGCACATCTCAGCGGTGGCCTCGTCCACCACGGTCAGACCGGCGGAGAAGGCGTCGGTGGCGTAGATCACGCCGCAGTCCACGGTGCCCTCAGAGACCTGGGTGGTGACCTCCTTCACGTTGGAGCCGTAGGTCAGCACGCCGGAACTGGCCAGGGTCTCCTCATTCAGACCGTAGTAGGTGAAGATCTTCTGGGTGTACTGGCCCACTGGAACGTCGCTGTTGCCCATGGCCAGGAACACATCGCCGCTGGCCAGCAGCTCCGCCAGCTGGTCAAAGGACTCGATGCCCTTGGGGTTGCCCTCGGGAACGGCCAGGGTCACCTTGTTCTCCAGCAGGTCCAGGCGGGTGGCGCTATTCACCAGGTCCAGGCCCTCGGTGTTCTCCTCGCCGCCCTCGGCGTCCAACTGGTTCATCTGCTTGGGAGCGGCGGAGATGAACACATCACAGTCGGCTCCCTCCTGGATCTGGGTTTTCAGGGTGCCGGAGGAGTCATAAGTCGCCACGACGGCGACTTCCGGAGCCACGGCCTTGTAGGCCTCGATGACCTGATCCAGGGACTCCTGCATGGAGGCCGCGGCAAAGACGTACAGCTCTACCGGTTTGGCGGTGGTCTCTGTGGTGTCGTCTGTGGTGGTGCTGTCGGTGTCCGCACTGCCGCTGCAGGCGGTCAGGGCCAGCGCCATGGACAGGGCCAGAACGAGGGAGAAAAGCTTTTTCATGGCGAAATCTTCCTTTCTTGATGATAATATGTTGAACCCGGCTTTGCAAGTCCGGTGTCAAACTGACGTGATATTCAAATGAGGATAACGGATGGAAAAAACCTGCGCCGGACGCTCCGGCGCGGGCTGATTTTTACTTTCCAAAGGGGCAGATGGGCCAGCGGCAGGGCTGGCAGCCGAGACACAGGCCGCCCTCCCCCAGGGAGACGATCCACTCCTTGGTGACGCTTACATCCGCCGCCACCCAGGGCAGCACCAAGTCGAAGATGGTGGCCCCGGCGTACATGACGCAGCCGGGCAGGCCCATGACGGGGGTGCCGTCGTCGTAGTAGCCCAGCAGGAACATAGCGCCGGGCAGCACCGGGGCGCCGTAGGTGACGATCTTCGCCCCGCTCTGCCTGATCCCGCCGGGGGTGTTATCGTCGGGGTCCACGCTCATACCCCCGGTGCAGAGGATGACTTCCGCCCCAGTCTGCCGGGCTTGGGAGATGGCGCCTGCCACGTTCTCCACCCCATCGCCGGAATAGGAGACGGAGATGGTCTCGATGCCATAGGCGCTCAATTTGTCCTTCACCACCGGAGTGAAGGTGTCTTGGATCAATCCCTTCTTCACCTCGCTGCCGGTGGCCACGATGGCGGCGGTTTTTCGCACCCAGGGCCGCAACTCCAGCAGGGGGGTATCTCCGGCGGCCGCTTTGGCGGCTGTCAGCTTCTCCTCCGCGATGATCAGGGGGATCACCCGCATCCCCGCCAGCTTGTCGCCTTTTTTGACGGCTGTACCCCCCTTCCGGGTGGCGATCATCAGCTCATCGATGGCGTTTACCGCCCGCAGGGATTCCGACCGGAGCAGGAACAGCCCGTCGCAGGATGCCTTCAGCTCGATCTTGCCCTCCTTGACGCCACTCCGCTCCATATTCTCGTTGGCACACAGGGCCAGCAGGCGCTCCGCCCCCTCATCTTCGTGGAGCATCCCAGGCGTCATCTCCCACACGTACAGGTGCTCCTTGCCCATGCCGAGCAGCACCGGGATGTCCTCCGGCGCCACCACATGGCCCTTGCGGAACCGGGCATCCTTGTACTGGTCCTTGATGATCTGGGTCAGGTCGTGGCACAGCACATGGCCCACCGCATCCTCCGTCCGTATCAGCTTCATGCTTCCGCCTCCAGAATCTCGATCTCATCGCCGGGACGGACCACGCCCTCCCGGACCACCACGGCGAAGATGCCCTCCGTGGGCATAACGCACCTGCCCACCGCCTGCTTGATGGCGCAGTCGCTGTGGCACTCCTTGCCGATTTGGGTCACCTCCACCTCCGTCTCACCGATCCGCAGATGGGTGCCCACCGGCAGGTGTTTCAGGTCGATGCCCTCGGTGTTGATGTTCTCCGCAAACACCCCCGGATCCAGTGGGATGGGGCAGCTCGCCCGCATGGTGTCCACGCTCTCCTCCGCCAGCAGGGAGATCTGCCGGTGCCAGTCCCCGGCGTGGGCGTCCCCCACGATGCCGTGGCGGAACTTTAGTTGGATTTCCGGGACGGGGTGCTTCTGCTCCCCCTTCCGCTCGCTGATGTTGACCGATACCACGTTTGCCAACAGGCTCACTCCTTGATCTGGTAATCTCCGCTCTTGCCGCCGGACTTGGACAGCAGGCGGATGTTTTCAATGCGCATGTCCTTTTGGACTGCCTTGCACATGTCATAGATGGTCAGCGCCGCCACGGACACGGCTGTCAGGGCCTCCATCTCCACCCCGGTAACGCCGGTGCAGGTGACGGCGGCCTGGATCTCCACCATGCAAGGGGAATCGGACAGGGCGAAGGTGATGTCGATACCTGTCAGGGGCAGGGGGTGGCACATGGGGATCAGCTCCCAGTTGTGCTTGGCCGCCTGGATGCCCGCCACCTGGGCTACCGCCAGCACGTCGCCCTTTTTCAAGGTGCCGTCCTTGATGTTCTGCAATGTCTCCGGGGCCATGTGGATCTCCCCGGCAGCCACTGCCCGGCGGTGGGTGACGGCCTTCTCCGTCACATCCACCATCCTGGCCCGGCCCTGTTCATTGAAATGGGTCAATTCCGCCATGGTGGTCATCCTCCGATCTGATTCATGTTTCGGGGCGTGTCGCTGGACCGTTCTGTGAGATGGTGGCGCTCCGGCTTGTGGAGGATGCCCCGCCGGACGGCGTCCTCCAGCGCCTGGCCGTGGAGGCCCCGGAGGGGGATCTCTTCCCGGCTGTGGAGGCAGCCCTTCAGCTTGCCGTCCGCCGTCACCCGAATCCGGCGGCAGTCCGCGCAGAAGTCGTGGCTCACTGGGGAGATGAGCCCCACTGTCCCCAGCGCGCCGGGCAGCTGGTACCGCCGGGCCACGCCCTGGGCCTCGATGGGTTCCAGCTCTGCCATCCGGTCCAGCACCGTTTCTGCGGGCAGGAAGCGGCTCCGATCCCACCCGGCGCAGGGGCCCATGGGCATCAGCTCGATGAACCGCATCTCCCAGGGATGCTCCCGGCTGAGATTCACAAAATCTTCGATCTCATCGTCGTTGAACCCGCCGATGAGGACGGTGTCAAATTTTAGATTCCGGAATCCAGCCGCCTCCGCGGCTTTAATGCCCGCAAGCACGTCCTGGAGGGTCCCCAGCCGGGTCATGGCGGCGAACCGGTCCGGCCGCAGCGTATCCAGGCTGATGTTCAGCCGGTCCACCCCCGCATCCCGCAGGGGCCTTGCCAGCTGGGGCAGGAGGGAGCCGTTGGTAGTGAGGCACAGCTCCGCCAACCCGGGGATGGCCCGCAGCATCCGGCACAGGTCCGGCAATCCCCGCCGCACCAGAGGCTCCCCGCCGGTGAGGCGGATCTTCTTTACCCCGCACCGAACCGCCGCCGCGGCGATCTCCGCCAGCTCTTTGATGGAGAGAATATCGCTGTGAAGCCGCTTCTCCACGCCCTCGGGCGGCATACAGTATTGGCACCGGTAGTTGCACAGGTCCGTGACGCTGAGCCGCAGGTAGTCGATTGTCCGTCCGCAGCTGTCCCGCATAATGTCCTCCAACCGTGATACTCAAGTGAGATAAACGATATACTATATTATAAGCGCCCTGCGGGAAAAGTCAAGAAAAACGCCCCGGCCAATGTCGGGGCGTGAACCGAAAAGTATCAGCAGTGAGAGGCCCTCCAGGCGGCAGCCATCCGCACCGACAGCGTCAAGACAATGGCCAGCAGAATGAGGGAGGCGATGCCTGCCATAAGAATCAGAGCCATCAAGGCCCACATGGAGGTCACAGGAATTTCCGGTGCTGAGAGCAAGTCGGCGATGGGCGCGGTCAGCAATCGGTACGCCAGGAATTCAATCCATAGCACGACCAGAATCACTCCATTCCGCCTGGTGGGAGGAAAGGAGAATGTGCAGAAGGAGCGGACAGTCCCAATCAGCAGAGCCAGTATCATCAGCGATTGGATCCACGCTGCAAAGGTATAGACGGGGGTTCCGACTTCCTCCCAAGAGAACGTGAAAAAGAAAAGATTCCAGCTGATGCGGGTGCCATAGTAGCAAAAGATGTAAACCGCCAAGTACGCTGCCCAGGCGCACCACAGCCCCGGCCGCTTTCGGACGAGAAAGCAGATGATCCCGCACACTAGAAACGGAACGGCCAGGATCAGGCCGACGAGGATCCCACCCAGCACCGTAGGGATCAGAAATGCCAGAAAGGCCATGCAGAAGAGGATGATCCCGGCGATCTTCCGACCCGGCATTGACGGAGACACCATGACCGGAGGCGTCTCCACCTTCAGTTGGGGCTCTGCTCCCGTCACCAGTTCATCCAGCGTCACACCGAAGAGCTGGCTCAGCTTTATCAGCTTGTCCAGGTCCGGCACACTGGAATCCGTCTCCCACTTGCTGACGGACTGGCGGCTCACCTCCAGCACTTCCGCCAGGTCCCCCTGAGACAGGCGTTTCTCCGCCCGCAGGCGGCTGATGTTGGTTCCAAGGCTCATACCGCGCCCTCCTTTGTGGTTCCAGTATAGTGGGAGAGTGGGCAAAAGTCCACCAAGGGGACCTGAAAATTTGGCAACTGGCAGTTGCACACTGCCAAAAGCCTGAAAAACAGGCAGTCCCGGCGGACTTGCTTGACGAGGAACGGAGGAGGTGCTATTCTATGAAAAGAAGAACGATAGAGGGAGAATGCGCCATGACCCTTTCCCAGCTGCTGGATATCCGTCCCGGTGTCACTGCCGTCATCGGCGGCGGGGGAAAGACCACTCTCCTGCGGACCCTGGGCGAGGAGCTGGCCGGACAGCATCCGGTCCTGCTGTGCACCACCACCAAGATTCTCCCGTTTTCGGACCTGCCCTGCGCCCGGACAGCGGCGGAGCTGGACGAACTGCGCAGGGCGCATCAGCTGCTGTGTGCCGGGACAGACGAACCGGGAACGGGTAAGCTGACGGCCCCAGAGGCGCCCATGGCGGTGCTGGCGGAGCAATTCGACTACATTCTGGTGGAGGCGGACGGCGCTGCCCGCCGTCCCCTGAAGGCGCACGCCCCCCACGAGCCGGTGATCCCAACTGAGGCCAATCAGACCATCTGCGTGGTGGGGGCCTCCGGCTTCGGCCGTCCCATCGCTGCGGCCGCTCACCGGCCGGAGCGGTACGCGCTTCTTGCGGGTGTGCCGGAGGCGACGGAGGCCACGCCGGAGGCCGAGGCGAGGGTGCTTCGATCCGAAGATCTGCACACGAAAGTTTATGTCAATCAGGTGGAGACGCTGTGGAATCTGGCAGATGCCAGGGTTCTGGCGCGCCTGATGGACTGTCCGGTTCTGGCCGGCAGTCTGTGGAGGAGGGAGTATTTTCCATGCTGGTAATCATCCGAGGCGCCGGTGATTTGGCCACCGGTATTGCTCTGCGGCTGAAAAGGGCGCATATATCGGTGATTATGACCGATATACCGGCCCCAACTGCCATCCGGCGGACCGTAGCCTTCTCCCAGGCCATCGTGTTGGGAGAGACAAAGGTGGAGGATGTCACCGCCCGCCGGGCGGAGACACCGGAGGCGGCTATGGCCCTTTTGCAAGAGAATGTAGTCCCGGTGCTGGCGGACCCGGAGGGGATCTGTATCCCAGTTTTGAAGCCGGACGTGGTGGTGGACGCCATCCTGGCCAAGCGGAATCTGGGCACCCGGATCACCGATGCCCCGGTGGTCATCGGCGTGGGGCCGGGCTTCACTGCCGGGGTGGACTGTCACGCGGTGGTGGAGACCATGCGGGGCCACACGCTGGGCCGGGTGATCCATGCGGGTAGTGCGCTGCCCAATACCGGGATCCCGGGGCTCATCGGCGGCTTTGCCGGGGAACGAGTGCTGCGGGCCCCGGCGGGCGGCGTGTTTCACCAGCTGCTGGACATTGGCGCCCAGGTGCGGCAGGGGGATGTGGCCGCCACGGTGAACGGCGTGCCCATGACCTGCACCCTGGACGGCGTCCTGCGGGGTATCCTGCCGGATGGTACCCCGGTGCACAAAGGGATGAAGGCCGGGGACATCGACCCCCGCTGCAAGGTGGAGCACTGCTATACCGCCAGCGACAAGGCCCTGGCCATTGGCGGCGGTGTGCTGGAGGCGATTTTGGACCTGACGGGAGCGCTGAAAGACCGCGCAGGTGGGTATTCCGGTTAGGTGCAGCCTGTCGGGGACGATCAAACTGAGGAAACGGGAGGAAGAATCATGCCTGAAAATGATGTCAAGCTGACGAAGCTGGCCAAGTGTGCCGGGTGCGGCGCCAAAGTGGGGGCCGGTGTGCTGGCCCAGCTGCTGGACGGCATCCAGGTGCATCGGGACCCCAATCTGCTGGTGGGGTTCGACAAGAGCGACGACGCCTCGGTCTATAAGGTCAGCGACGATCTGGCCCTGGTGCAGACGGTGGATTTCTTCCCGCCCATTGCCGACGACCCGTACCTGTTCGGACAGATCGCGGCCACCAACGCCCTCTCCGATGTGTACGCCATGGGCGGCGAGCCCAAGCTGTGCCTGAACATCATGGCCGTGCCGGAGTCCATGCCGAAAGAGGCGGTGCACCAGCTGTTGCGAGGCGGCTATAACAAGGTGTATGAGGCGGGGGCGCTCATCACCGGCGGCCACAGCATCCTGGACGACGAGCCCAAGTACGGCCTGGCGGTCACCGGCTTCGTCCATCCGGACCGGGTGCTGACCAACTCCGGCGCCCGGCCGGGGGACGTGCTGCTGCTGACGAAGCCCATCGGTATCGGCGTCCTCACCACCGCACAGAAGGCGGAGATGCTGTCGGCCGAGGGGCGGGCTTTGGCAGAGGAACTGATGACCACCCTGAACAAGTCCGCCCGGGACGCCATGGTGAAGTACCGCGTCCACGCCTGCACGGATGTAACGGGCTTTGGCCTGCTGGGCCACAGCTATGAGATGGCCCAGGGCAGCGATGTGGAGCTGGAGCTGGAGGTGGACGCCATCGACCTGATTCCGGAGGCGCTGGAGTTTGCAAACATGGGCCTGCTGCCGGCGGGGATGTACCGTAACCGCGCCTTTGCGGAGGTGGGCGTGGATGCAGGGGAGACCGCGCTGTGCAGACAGGACCTGCTCTATGATCCCCAGACCGCTGGGGGCCTCCTCATGGCCGTGGACCCGGCAGACGCGGAGGCGCTGCACCGGGAGCTGCAGGGCCGCGTTCCCAGTGCCCAGCGGATCGGCGTCGTGAAGGCCTACCGAGGCGGGAAACGCATCTTCCTGCGGTGAAAGTCGAAAATGGGAAACAGGTGCCTGCCGGATTTCTGGCAGGCACCTGTTTTGCGCCCGTACCGGGCGGGACCCTTAAACGGGCAGGCGCAGGAGCGCGGCGGCGGCCTGGAAGTAGATCAGCACCGCCCCGGCATCCACAATGGTAGTGATGAGGGGGGAGGCCATGATGGCCGGATCCATGTGGAGCTGCTTGGCGGCAATGGGCAGCATACAGCCCACCAGCTTGGCCAGCACCACCGTGGCCGCCAGGGACAGGGAGATCACCAGGGCGATGGCGCTGTCATGGTACTGAAGGTAGATCCGCAGGCCGTTGGCCGCGGCTAGGACGGCGCTGACGATGGCGGCTACCGCCAGCTCCTTGCGGATCACCCGCAGCGCGTCCCGGGGGCGGATCTCTTCCAGAGCCAGCCCCCGGATCACCAGCGTGGCGCTCTGGGAGCCGCAGTTTCCGCCGGTGTCCATCAGCATGGGTAGAAAGGCCACCAGCAGGGGCACGGCGGAGATGGCGTCCTCGTACCGGGTGATGATAGAGCCGGTGATGGCGGCGGACAGCATCAAAATCAGCAGCCACACTACCCGATGGCGGGCGTGCTCCCAGGCAGAGGCGGCGAAGTAGGGCTTCTCGTCCGGCGTCACCGCCGCCATGATGGAGAGATCTTCTGCGGCGGCCTCCGTCAGGACATCCATGGCATCATCCACGGTGACGATGCCCACCATCCGCTCCTCTCCATCCAGCACCGGCAAGGCCAGCAGGTCATATTTCGCCAGGAGCCGGGCGGCCTCTTCCCGGTCTGTGAGCGTACCCACAGATACCACATCCGTGACCATCAGGTCCGCCACAGCGGCATCCTCCGCGGCTGTCAGCAGGTCCTTGGCCGACACCACGCCCAGCAGCTGCCGGTGCTCCAGCACATAGCAGGTGTAGACCGTCTCCTTGTGGATTCCGGTGCGGCGGATGGTATCCAGCGCCTGCCGGACCGTATCGCCCGGCCGGAGGGAGACAAACTCCGGCGTCATGACGCTGCCGGCACTGTCCGCCGGATAGCGCAGCAGGGCATTTACCGCCATACGGCGCTGAGGGCTGGCGGAGCGGAGGATGCGGGTCACCAGGTTAGCGGGAAGCTCCTCCAGAAAATCCGCCGCGTCGTCCAGATGCAGGGCGTCAAAAATCTGCTGCAGCTCCCCGTCCGCGAAAGAGCGGGCCAGGGTGGCCTGAGTGGGACCGGGGAGATAGGAGAACACATCTGCCGCCAGGTCCTTGGGCAGCGTGCGGAACACCGCCGCCTGCCGGGCACTGTCCTCCACGGAGTCCAGGAGGGCGGCGATGTCCACGGCACCGCGGCCCTGCCAAAGGGCGCGTAGCGCCTCGCCGTCCCGGCTCTCCAAAAGCTGAAAGATCTGATCCTTGTTGAACATGGTCATAGTCGTTACCTCGCTTTCGTCTGTATTGTCTGGGTGGCTGACTGGCGCTTTCCATGGTCCGCACCTCCTTTCTGCATAAAACTCTATGCGCGTTCGCGCGTTAGGAACATCGGCTGTGTGAGGTTTTGCGCATCCTTTCCAGCTGCCCCGAAGGGACGGGGAAATGGCGCGTTTGAATTTTTGGTCGTGCTTTTCCGCAGCAAAAAAATCCCTGCCGGAAATCCGGCAGGGAGAGCTGCACACAATGGGCGTCTTCGTCCAAGCTTTAGCTTCACGGGGCGTAGCAACTGCGTTAAGCGGCGCCTTGTTGTCGACGCGGCCTGTTGACCAGCTGGTTGTGTCTCCACAACTGTGCGGCAGCAGTCTTTGGATGATTCCGAATCCCCGTGGTAGCCTCACCTACCGATTCGCCGTCATTATAACCGCCTGGACGGACGTTTGTCAACCCCGTCGCCTCCAAAAATTTTTCGCCATGGCCTCACAGCGCCTTCCGGTGCTGGTTCATGATACGGGCGAACAGCACGCCGTTGGAGGGCGGGGTGTATGTAATGGCATTGGCTCCGGCCTGGATGGTGCGGAGGATCGACTCCTCTGTGGGGCCGCCGGTGGCGATGATGGGAACCTCCGGGAAGTCCCGGCGGATCTCCGCCACGATCTCCGGCGTGGCGGCGGCGCCGGAGACATTGAGAAAGTCGGCTCCCGCCTCCAGGCGGCTGCCGATGTCCGTGTGAGCGGAGACCACCGTGATGACCACGGGAATGTCCACCACCTTTTTGATCTGGCGGATGACATCGTCGGAGGTGGGGGCATTCAGCACCACGCCGTAGGCACCCTGGTGCTCGGACTGGATGGCCAGCCGGACGGAGCGGGAGCCGGTGGTGATTCCGCCGCCCACGCCCACGAATACCGGCACGTCGGACACGCTGATGATGGCCTGGGAGATCACCGGCTGGGGCGTGAAGGGATAGACGGCGATGATGGCGTCCGCGTTGATGTTCTTGATGATGGCTACATCGGTGGAAAAGGCCAGGGACTTGATGCGCCGGCCGAAAATACGGATGCCGCTGCACTCGCTGACGCAGGCGGGGATGGTCAGGGAGTGATTGCGCAGCGTCCCAGTGTAGGAGGGGACCTGTTTTGCCATAGGGACTCCTTTCTCCCGGCGGCAGAACGCCGGGCACAGGTGGTTGTTCACAGGCAAATTATACCGCAGGAAGCCACGCGGGACAAGCCCGGATCCGGGCTTGCTTTTTTTCCGGCGGGAGATATACTGTTAAGAAACGAGATGTGTCGGGACGGCACAGGGGAACAGGAGGACGGCTATGGATCGCTTTTCCATTCTGGTGGGAGATATCACCCGTTCGGACGCGGAGGCCATTGTCAACGCGGCCAATCCCACGCTGCTGGGCGACGCCGGGGTGGACGGGGCCATCCACGCGGCGGCGGGGCCGGAGCTGCTGGCGGAGTGCCGGACGCTGGGGGGCTGCGAGCGGGGGCGGGCCAAGCTGACGGCGGGCTACCGCCTGCGGGCCCGGTATGTGATCCACACGCCGGGTCCCGTCTGGCAGGGCGGGGAGCAGGGGGAGGCGGCCCTGCTGGCCTCCTGCTACCGCAGCTGCCTGCTTTTGGCGGAGGCCCACAGCATCCGCACCCTGGACTTCTGCTCCATATCCACGGGAGTCTACGGGTATCCGTTGCCGCTGGCGGCCACCGTGGCCCTGCGGGCCATCATGGACTTCCTGGCGGACCATGCCCTGCCGGAGCGGGTGCGGATGGTCTGCCATTCGGAGCAGGCGGCGGAGGTCTACCGCCGGACCTGGAACCTCTGGTACGCGGAGGGCAAGGACCAGCGGATGTAAAGAACGCCGGAGCGGGACCTTTCCCGCTCCGGCGTTTGTCACTCTTCGTTTCTTTTGTCACTCTTTTTGACCTTTTTGTATCCGTTTTGACCCGATTTTTCCCGGGGCATTCCGTATGATAGACTCAAATAAGAGATGAAAGAAAGGTATCCCATCATGAAACGACTGGTTTCCCTTCTGCTGTCCTGCCTGCTGCTGAGCTCCTGCGGCACCATTGTGACCCCCGCCAAGACCCCGCCGGAGCATTTGGTGTCAGAGGCGCCCCCGGCTCAGGTTCTCCCCGCTCCCGGCGAGATGCCGGAGCTCCTCCCGGACAGCCAGGAGGCAGGCGGGGAGAATGCTTCGGAGCCCTCCCCGGAAGAGGGCGGCGGAACTCCCGTGGAGACGCTGCCGGAGCCCCAGCGGGTGGTGGATCCCACCCGCCCCATGGTGGCCCTGACCTTTGACGATGGTCCCCACGCGGTCTACACGGACCAGATCCTGGATATTCTGGAGGAGCACGGCGCGGTGGCTACCTTCTTCGAAGTGGCGCGGAATCTCCCCAAGGCGCCGGAGGCAGTCCGCCGGGCGGCGGACATGGGCTGCGAGATCGGCAGCCACTCTTACCGCCACGCAAACCTGGGCAAGATGGATCAGGCCGCCCAGCAGGCGGATCAGGCCGCGGCGGACGCGCTGTTTCAGGAGGTGCTGGGCACCACGCCCGCGCTGCTGCGGCCGCCCTATGGCTCCATGAACAAGACGCTGAAGACCACCTCCGGCCGGAGCATCGTCACTTGGTCCATCGACACGGAGGACTGGCGCTCCAAGGACGCGGACAAGGTGGTGACCGGCGTGGAGAACGCCGGGAATCTGGACGGACAGGTGATCCTGCTCCACAGCATCTACGAGAGCACGGTGGCGGCCACGGAGGTCCTGGTGCCCTGGCTGCTGGAGCAGGGCTACCAGCTGGTGACGGTCAGCGAGCTGATCCAGCTGCGCTTTGGGGACGAGGTGGAGCCCAACCGCACCTATAATTACGACTACTTCCGCTTCCAGGTGCCGCCCCTGCCTGCGGAGACGGTGCCCGCCGCCGCGTGAGCGGCAGGCAACCGACGGTTGCTTTACGCCGCTGCCCTGTTGTGATAGACTGGTCCCGAGGTGATGGGAATGGAGTTTCAAGAGGTGTTCGCCCAGCTGCGGCAGCGGACGGGTCTGTCCCAGAGCGAGGTGGCGGAGCGGCTGTTTGTCACCCGGCAGGCAGTGAGCCGCTGGGAACGGGGAGAGACGATCCCGGAGGTGGAGACGCTCCAGGCGCTGTCAAGGCTGTTCGGTGTGTCCATCAACACCCTGCTGGGCAGTCCCCGGACCCTGGTCTGCCAGAGCTGTGGAATGCCGCTGAACGATGACATCCTGGCCAAAAATACGGATGGCAGCTTCAATGAGCAGTACTGCATGTGGTGCTGGGATGGAGAGGGCTTTGCCCAGGACTGCACCATGGAGGAGATGGTGGAGCACTGCCTGCCCCACATGCCCCTGGGCCGGACGGATCCGGAGGCGTGCCGCGCCTATATGCGGAGCCTTCTGCCCACACTGGGGCGATGGAAAGAGAACTGACACAAGCGCCGGACTGCGGAAACCCGCGGTCCGGCGCCTGGATTTTTTCAGGACAGCTGCGCAAGACAGCTTTCGCACACATAGATCCCATGGGGGAGCTGCCTGAGAGAATCCGCAGCATGGCAGCAGATGCAGGATGGTTCCTTCTTGCGGAGGATCACCGCGTGAGATGCTTCATCCAGAGAAAAAGAGACGCTGTCTCCTTCATCCAACAACATAGCCCGGCGCAGATCGATGGGAATGACGATCCGCCCCAACTCATCCAATTTTCGCATATGGCCTGTTTCACATATCATTGCCCCATCTCCTTGCGGAAGTGATGAAAAAAGGATAGCACGTCGGTCAGAAAAAGTCAACAAAAACGATTATTTTTTAGAATATAAATAAACGTATTAGATTACATTCATCCCATATAATAAAGCCCATGAGGTGCATGGATATGGGAAGTGGACAGGTATTCGATTTCGGGCTTCGGCTCCGGAAACTGCGGGAAAATAAACACCTCTCTCAGGAGGAGCTTGGGAAACGCGTCGGCGTCACCAAAGGAAGTATTTATCGCTACGAAAACAATGTTCAATCCCCATCTCTGGAGACAGCGAGAAAGCTGGCGGTGGTACTGGGGACAACACTGGACAATCTGGCCGGTCTGGAGGATGGAGTCGTCATCCGGCTTCCCAATCTGTCCGAAGCGGAAGAAGCTGCCCTGCGTGAGTTTATCCGTCGATTCATTTCCTGAGACGTTGACAACGGACCTTTGCGGTTGTGTATTCGGCTGCCGTGAACAGAGGCCGGGTTCCCGAAACTGATAATATAAGGCGAAAGCCGCTGCATCAACCGATGCAGCGGCTCTTTTTACGCCTTTGCCAGATACGCCCCGCAGGCCTTCCGGGCGTCGGCGGCGGTTTTTTCCTCGTCGATGGTGACGAGATGCCCCTCCTTCACCACGACCCGGCCGTTCACCACCGTGCAGTCCACCGGGCCGCGGAGGCCCACCGTGGCCAGCACGTCGGCGGGACTGTACGCGCCGCCCACCAGCTCCAGCCGGCGGGAATCCACCAGGAAGAAGTCCGCGCACTTGCCCACGGCCAGCTGCCCGATGTCCTCCCGGCCCAGCAGCCGGGCGCTGCCCCGGGTGGCCATCTTCAGCACCTGATACCCGGAGGGGGCCTTCTCGCTGGAGGTCAGCCGGTGGAGCAGGTAGCACACCCGCAGCTCTTCCATCAGGGACGACCCGTCGTTGCTGGCGGAGCCGTCCACCGCCAATCCCACCGGGACGTCCAGCGCCAGCATCTCCGGCACCCGGGCCACGCCGGAGGCCAACTTCATGTTGCTGATGGGGCAGTGGGCCACGCCGGTGCCGGTGCGGGCCAGCTCCCGCAGCTCCTCGTCGTTGAAATGGATGCCGTGGGCGTACCACACATCCGGGCCTGTCCAGCCCAGAGATGCCATGTACTCCAGTGGCCGGACGCCGTAGTGCTCCAAGGTGTAGTGCTCCTCGTCCCTCGTCTCACACAGGTGGGTGTGGAGCCGGACGCCGTACTGCCGGGCCAGGATGGCGCTCTGCCGCAGCAGTTCTCCGCTGACGGAGAAGGGGGAGCAGGGAGCCAGGGCCACCTGCCGCATGGACCCGAAGGACGGATCGTGGTACGCCTCGATGACCCGGGCGGAGTCCTTCATAATGGCGTCCACCGTCTGGACCACGCTGTCCGGCGGCAGGCCGCCGTCCTTGCGGGAGAGGTCCATGCTGCCCCGGGAGGCGAACATCCGCATCCCCAGCTCCTCCGCGGCGGCGAACTGGGCGCCGATCAGGTCTCCGCATCCGGCGGGAAAGACATAGTGGTGGTCAAAGCAGGTGGTGCAGCCGTGCTTCAGCAGCTCCCCCATGCCGGTGAGGGAACTGAGACGCACCACCTGCTCGTCCAGGCCCTTCCAGATCTCATACAGGGCGGTGAGCCAGTCGAACAGCTCCAGATTCTGCACCTGGGGCAGGTTCCGGGAGAACACCTGATACAGGTGGTGGTGGGTGTTGATGAGGCCGGGATAGCACCAGTAATGGGACCCGTCGATCACAGTGTCTGCGGTCTGGGGCAGGTCTGGGCCCAGACCGCGGATGATGCCGTTTTCGCAATAGAGGTCGGCGTGCTCCAGCACGGCATCGCTGTCATCACAGGTGAGGATGGTCCGCAGATTGCGCAGCAGCAAAGAGGACATGGCGGTCACGCTCCTTTCTGCCCCCAGTATAAAGGACGGCGGGAGAAAGGTCAACTTTCCCGGGAAAACTTCTTGCGGAAACGGGGAGGATGTGATACGCTGAGAGCAATTTCGGATCACCGGGAGGAACACGGATATGCTGGACATCTTTGATATTCTGGGCCCTGTGATGGTGGGCCCCTCCAGCTCCCATACAGCAGGGGCGGTGCGGATCGGCCGCATGGCCAGGACCCTGCTGGGGGCGGAAGTGGTGCGGGCGGACATCGGCCTCCACGGCTCCTTTGCCGATACCGGCCGAGGCCACGGCACGGACCGGGCGCTGGTGGCGGGCCTCCTGGGGATGAAGCCGGACGATCTGGGCATTCCTCAGAGCTTTGAGATCGCCGCCAACCAGGGGTTGGAATTCCACTTCCACACGGCCCGTCTGCGGGATGCCCACCCCAACACGGCGGTGCTGACGGTGGAGAGTGCCGACGGGCGGAAGCTGGAGCTGCAGGCGGCCTCCACCGGCGGCGGCCGCATCCGGGTGGATCGGCTGGATGGAGTGGAGGTGAGCTTCACCGGCATCTTCAACACCCTGGTGGTCCGCCACCAGGACGTGGCCGGAGAGCTGTCCCGGATTCTCAATGAGCTCTCCGTCAGCGGGGTGAACATCGCCAACATGAGCCTGAACCGGGACCGCCGGGGCGGCGCTGCCCTGACGGTGGTGGAGACGGACCAGAAGATCCCGGCGGATGCCCTGGAGCGTATCCAGGCGCTCTACGGCGTCTTGGGCGCCACCTACTACGAGAAGGAGGAAGACTGAAATGGCTCTGGATTCCATGCAGGAGATCTTCGACAAGATCCAGGCGGGGCGGAAGCCCTTCTGGCAGGTGGTGCGGGATACGGACGTGGAGGAGCGGCAGGTGACGGCGGAGGCCTCCTTTGAGAAGATGCACGCCACCTGGCGGGCCATGGTGGAGTCCGTGGACACCTACCGGGCGGACCGGCGCAGCGTCAGCGGCCTGGTGGGGGGCGACGCCCAGAGGATGTGGGACTACGCCGCCCAGCAGGAGACGCTCTGCGGCCCCTATCTGCAGGAGGTGATCGCCACGGCCCTGTGCGTGGCGGAGTCCAACGCCTGCATGCACCGGATCGTGGCGGCACCCACGGCGGGGGCCTGCGGCGTGCTGCCGGCGGTGCTGGTGCCGCTGTACCGCCGGGGCACCGTGGATGAGGAGGCCATCGTCCGGGCGCTGTATGTGGCTGCCGGTATCGGCGCGGTGGTTGGCTACCGGGCGTCCATCTCCGGCGCCTCCGGCGGCTGCCAGGCGGAGGTAGGCACGGCTGCGGCCATGGCGGCGGGGGCCCTGGTGGACCTGCGGGGCGGCGGGCCGGAGCAGATCGGCCACGCCGTGGCGATGGCGCTGAAGAACCTGATGGGCCTGGTGTGCGATCCGGTGGCGGGACTGGTGGAGGTCCCCTGCGTCAAGCGAAACGTCATCGGCGCGGTGAATGCCGTCAGCGCGGCGGACATGGCCCTGGCGGGCATTGAGAGCCGGGTGCCTGTGGACCAGGTGATCGACTGCATGGGCGACGTGGGCCGCCGGCTGCCGGTAGAGCTGCGGGAGACCGCTCTGGGCGGTCTCGCCGCCACACCATTCGGACAGAGCGTGAAGGCAAAGCGGGAAGAGCGCCGCTCCCAGGAACAGGAGCTGTGAGGACGAAAGAAGGACCTGCCCTGCGGCAGGTCCTTCTTTTTGCGAAAGGGAAGATCAGGCGTTCCGGCTGGCCAGGACTTTCTGGAACCAGTCCTTGCCGTCTACAAAGCGGGAGACCAAAAAGCTCACCACATAGTCGCCGGCGGAGTTGATCATGGTAGCGGGGGGATCCACCAGGTTTCCGATGGTGATGGCGATGGGATAGGCGATGGCCAGCTGGTCCGGGAAGAACACGGAGCACATGATGAACTCGCCGATGTAGCCGCCGCCGGGGACGCCGGACATGCCCACGGAGGACAGCACGGCCACAATCACCATCAGTGCCATGTCGCCGATGCTGTCAAAGGGCCGGCCGAACACGCCGAAGAGGAACGTGATCTTCAGAATGCAAGAGAAGCAGGAGCCATCCATGTGCATGGTGGCGCCCAGAGGAACCACGATCTCGCTGACATCCTTGGAGATACCGGTGGCCTCCGCCTCTTCCATGTTGGTGGGGATGGTGGCCACGGAGGAGCAGGTGCCCAGGGAAGTGATGGCAGGTTTGGCGATGTGCCGGAACATTTCCTTGACCGCTCCCTTGCCGCCGCCGAACCAGGCGAACAAGGGGAAGGCCACAAAAATATAAATGAAGCAGAGGGGATAGTACACCACCAGAGCCCGGGCATAGTCCGTAGCGATCTGGGAGCCGTAGGTGGCCACCAGGTTGGCGAAGAAGCCGAAGAAGGCGATGGGGGCGTAGTAGGTGACTAGCTGAACGACCTTCATCATAGCTTCGGACAGGCTGGTGAGGAATCTTGCAATCAGGCTGTCAGGACCCGGCCCCAGATTTACGCCGAAGCCGAACAGAATGGAGAAGACGATCAGGGGCAGCATGGCGCTGCGGCTGAGCAGGCCGGAGAAGTCGCTCACCGTGAAGAAGTTCACGATCAGGTCCGGGATGGAGATGGGATCCTCCACCACGCCCTCAGTCAGGTTGGTCCAGGGCTCCAGAACCGGGGGGAAGATCTTCATAATGACGATCATGATGACTGCAGCGATGGCGCCGGTGATGACGAAGGTCAGCACGGTGGTGCCCATGATCTTGCCGGCCCGTTTGCGGCTCTTCATGGTAGCCACAGACCCGGCAATGGACGAAAACACCATGGGCACCACGATGCAGAACATCATATTCAGGAACAGGGTGCCCAGAGGTTCCAGCACCGTGGCGCCGGCGCTGATGACGTTCCCCTCCGCATCCAGCTCCTGGGGGAAGATCCAGCCCACGATGGAGCCCAGGATCATGGCCCCCAGCATGACGGCCAGAAATGCATAGTTCCGGGCAACAGACTTTTTGCTCAGCTGTGTACTCATTCTCTCTCCTCCAATACATATTGAAATAGCTGCTGACCTGTATGGCCTTCCGGCCTTACATTATAATAAGGTCCTCATCCGTAACTTCACCCCTGCACACCACGTTGGTGGGGCCTGTCAGATAAAGGCTGGCGATATGGGAGTGGACCCGCTCCGCGTCGATCACCAAGCGGCCGCCGGTCATATCCACCTGTACGCCGTGGCCGGAGACTTTGCCCTGCAGAGTCAGCACGGTCACCACAGATCCGGTGCCAGTGCCGCAGGCATAGGTGAAGTCCTCCACGCCGCGTTCAAATGTCCGCTCGAAAATCAGATCTTCACCGGTGATCTCGTAGAAGTTCACATTGGCACCTTTGGGAAAGACCTTGTTCCACCGAATGGCCCGGCCCAGCTCCCGCAGCTCGTTTTCGTCCGCCTGGCGCAGTCCGGCGTATGGCACCACGGCGTGGGGGATGCCGGGATTTCCCAGCTCCACATAGGAGCAGACGTATGTCACGCCGTCTGCCTCCACCGGGCTATCCAGTCGTACGGTGGTGGGGTCGTTCAGCCGGATGCGGTACAGCCGCTGGTCGATCCGCCGGCCGGTGACGATGCCTGCCGTGGTCTCCACAGTCTGCGTCTCTCCGGCCAGCCCGTTTTCGTAGCCATACCGGCAGATGCAGCGGGCACCGTTCCCACACATCTCACCTACGCTGCCATCAGAATTATAGAACAGCATCCGATAATCTCCGCCCTGGGAGGGGGCATCCACAACCATCAACCCGTCCGCCCCGATGGACATGTGCCGTTCACACAGCGTCCGGGCGATTTGTGGCAGCTGCTCCAGAGGGAGGTGCTCCTCCAGGTTGTTCAGAATCACAAAGTCATTTCCCGCGCCGTTCATTTTCCAAAATCTCAAGTTTCCACCTCCTTCTTGTATATACATTATTATAACAGCGAGAACTGAGAATGAAAAGCAGAGAATGTGCGGAAAACCATGCAGAACCTGCGAAATCCACGTCAGTGGGAAGACGGTCGAAAAAAATCGAGAAAAGAGGAAAAAGGTATTGACAAAAGGGGAAGGATTTGGTATTCTAACAAAGCTGTCGGCGCGGTGATGAGCCGGGCCGGGAAGAAATGAAAAAAGTTCTTGACAGCAAGGCTGAGATGTGGTAACCTAAACAGGTTGCTGCTGATACGAGATGGATCGGATGTCAAAAAACTTCTGAAAAAAGTTCTTGACAAACGAAATGAAATCGAGTATAATAGCAATGTTCCGCCGGGAACGGCGTGCACCTTGTAAATTAAACAACGTAACGAAAAGGAAGCACCAGAAGGCGAGCTCATTTAGATGAGTTTGCCAAAGGACAAAGCCGTCTCACTGGGTTGAGTCAATTACCGGTGGGATGGAGAAATGAAGCTATGACAAATAGCTCTATGAAGGTTTAAACGGACTACGGTTCGTTTAGATACCATTTTATAGAGAGTTTGATCCTGGCTCAGGACGAACGCTGGCGGCGTGCTTAACACATGCAAGTCGAACGGAGCACCCTTGACTGAGGTTTCGGCCAAATGATAGGAATGCTTAGTGGCGGACTGGTGAGTAACGCGTGAGGAACCTACCTTCCAGAGGGGGACAACAGTTGGAAACGACTGCTAATACCGCATGACGCATGACCGGGGCATCCCGGGCATGTCAAAGATTTTATCGCTGGAAGATGGCCTCGCGTCTGATTAGCTAGATGGTGGGGTAACGGCCCACCATGGCGACGATCAGTAGCCGGACTGAGAGGTTGACCGGCCACATTGGGACTGAGATACGGCCCAGACTCCTACGGGAGGCAGCAGTG
>OIYD01000365.1_pt1 | contig 40273 bp, 30 predicted proteins | sample 1588141 | NCBI WGS metagenome assembly OIYD01 (sample SAMN03283259) | human gut metagenome | biome: human-associated habitat; material: feces | host: Homo sapiens | place: USA | collected 2013
ATGATAGGGGTCTCCAAAACCTTTGGTGGGAGTTCGATTCTCTCATCCCCTGCTCTTAAAAACGCTCGAAAGCCTTGTATTTACTGGGTTTCGGGCGTTTTCGTTTTATTTCGGATGATCAAAAGTAATCATAGAAGTAATCAAAAAGATACTATATGAATCTATTATACTGATCCACATAGTATCTTTTTCAGGCAATCTACAATATTGTCAACAAATATTTCTTCTTAATCTTCTACTTTTCAATCTTCTCTTTTTTTCTGGGTCTTCTCCGCATTGCTGTATGCCATGGCATAAAAGATTTCCTGTGAATTGAGTTTGACATCATTCAGGCTTCTGTCTGCATAATTTCCGGTTTCTGTCAGTCTCTTTCCTTTTTCATCATCATTCATCATTGTCTCGAACATCCAGTCCAGACGTTCCTTTAATTTCTCATTAAGAACCGGAGCAGCCACCTCCACACGACGGACTGTATTTCTTGTCATAAAGTCAGCAGATGCAATATATATTTTTTCTCTTTCTTTTGTACCGAAACGGTAGATTCTGGAATGCTCCAGATAACGGCCTACAATACTTACAACCTTGATATTCTCTGTATATCCCTTAATCTCCGGAATCAGACAGCAGATACCTCTGACGACCATCTCTATCTTTACTCCTGCCTGAGATGCTTCCACCAGTTTATTGATGATCACCTTATCTGTCAGGGAATTGATCTTGATTCCAATATAGCCTTCCTTTCCCTGTTTCACCTGGTCGATTTCTTCCTGTATCATATCCAGAACTCTGTTCTGCAGACATTTCGGTGCAACCAGAAGAAGATTGGATTTCTCAACAACTTCCCCTTTCAGAAGTGCCGCAAACACTTCTGCTGCTTCTTTTCCGATTTCCTGGTTTGCTGTGATCAGCGACAGGTCTGTATAAAGTGCAGATGTTTTTTCATTATAATTACCTGTACCGATCTGTGTAATATAGGACACACCCTTATCTGTTTTTCTGGAGATCAGGCACAGCTTGGAATGTACTTTATATCCATTCAGTCCATAGATTACTCTGCAGCCAGCTTCTTCCAGTTTTCTGGAATATTCAATATTGCTTTCCTCATCAAATCTGGCTCTCAGCTCTACAAGTACAACAACTTCTTTTCCGTTTTCTGCTGCTTCCACCAGAGCATCTACAATCTGGCTCTTGTCCGCCAGACGATATAATGTCATCTTGATGGATACAACAGAATCATCCTTTGCAGCCTCATTCAGAAGATTAATAAAAGATCTGATATTTTCAAATGGATAGGATAACAGTACATCTTTCTTCATGATCTGTGGAATCAGGGCACTCTTGTCATCTAGCTCCGGTGTCATTCTGGGAGTTCTTCTCTGATAGAAAAGTTTGTCCTGGGCAGTATTCCTCAGATATCCCTGAAGTCCGAATACAAAGGACATATCAAGCGGAACCCTGGTCAAAAATACGTGTTCTTTATCCACATGAAGCTCCTTACAGAGTGAACTTATCATCTTTTTATTTAATTCTCTGGATAATTCCATTCTTACAGGATTCATTCGTCTTCTCTGCTTGATCAGATTCTCCATTGCATCCCTGTAATCCAGATCCTCATCATAAATGGTTTCTGTATCAATATCTGCATTTCTGGTAATACGGAGCAGCGCTTTCTCCCTGATCTCATAACTCTTAAACATTTTCGGCAGAAAATGAAGAATCAGTTCCTCTGAAAGCATGAAAGTCCCTTTTCTTGTAGGAATATCGATCAAACGTCTGAATACAGTATTACTGCAAGGGATAATAGCTGTTTTTGTTTTTCCACCCTTGCTCATCAGTGATGCCACTGCATAAATATTTTTATTTTTCAGGAATGGAAATGGCTGCTGTTTGCTCACAATATTTGCAGACAGATACGGTGCGATCTCCTGATCAAAATATGTTTCCAGAAGCTTGCCTTCCTCTGCCGATAATCTGTTAAAATTGATCAGACGCACTCCGTAAGGCTCCAGTTCTCCCATCAGCTGTTCATAGATAGCTGCCTTTTTCTGATCCAGATCTCTGGTGGCCTGAATGATTGCAGTTACCTGTTCTTCACTGGTCATGTTTGTTTTATTCTCACGTATTACTTCAGATGCTTCCATCTGATCCATCAGAGTTCCGACTCTGACTCTGTAAAATTCATCCAGATTTGACTGATAAATAGCGGCAAATGTCAGTCTCTCTGCAAGCGGAACTCTTGGATTTCCCGCCTCATTTAAAACTCTCTCATTAAACTTCAGCCAGGACAGTTCTCTGTTCATCATATATACAGGTACCGTAATTTCTTTTGTCTTTTTCTGTTGTTTTTTCATTCGGATAATTCCTCACTCTTTTTATTCGTGATATCAGTGGCAAAATTTATCAAACCTTTTGACTCTGACATCCCATAACGTTTAGAATTATAAACTTTGAATATCAATTCCATGGAATGTCCATGTTATATTTACGTAAAATTTCCAGTCAAACAAATAAATTTATCTGTTTCTCAATAAAAAAGTGATTTCTGCTATTCTATAGCAGTCCTTTCGCTACCTGTATTTTCTGTACGCTTCCCAGACTTACTGCCATACAAAGAACAGATAATACGAGTTTTGCTTATAGCATAGATGATTATCCAATAAAAAACAAGACTGCCCAGATTATACTTCGGACAGTCTCGCTTTTTATTTACTCATTCACCGGATTCACATGAACCATACAGTGTTTTACATTTTTAAAATTCTTCTCTATACTATGATGAACATTTTCCGCAATGTCATGTGCCTCATTCAGTGGAATCTCACCATCTGCTGAGATTTCAATATCCACATACATCTTAGAACCAAATAATCGTGTCTGGAGAAGGTCGATTCCCTTCACTCCTTTCACTCCCATGATCACTTCTCTCATTCTCTCTTCTGTTGCCTCATCGCAGGAATGGTCAACCATCTTATCAATAGCATCTCTGAAAATATCTACAGATGCTTTCACGATCAGTACACAGATTGCCACACTGGCAATTGGATCCAGAATCGGGAAGCCAAGTCTCGCACCCAGGATACCGATAAATGCACCAACAGAAGACATTGCATCTGAACGATGGTGCCATGCATCTGCCATTAATGCACCGGAATTTATTTTCTTCGCAGCACTTCTGGTATACCAGAACATCCACTCCTTCACTACAATAGAAACAACTGCTGCAATCAGTGCCAATGTTCCAGGAATTGCAATGCTTGCTCCTGAAGTACTCTTAATAATGTTCTCAATTCCACTCATACCAATTCCGATACCGGTTGCCAGAAGTAAACCGGACAAAATAATGGAAGATACACATTCCATCCGCTCATGTCCATACTGATGCTCCTTATCGGATTTTTTGCTGGATAAATTCACACCGACTATTACTACGAAAGTACTTCCCACATCAGATGCTGAATGAATCGCATCTGAGATCATGGCACCTGAATGTGCCACAATTCCGGCAAGTAATTTAAATAAGGAAAGTAACAGGTTTACTGCAATACTCACACCTGATACCTTCATTGCCACCTTATGTTCCCATGCAGGCTCTTCCTTCTTAGCTGTCATGTTACTGTTTGTCTTGTCTGACATTGCTGTCATGTTTAATTTTTTTGTCTGTTCCATAACCAGGACCTCCTAAATTTTCTTTTCAAATATATAAGCTTTTGCACTTTCCTATATTTGAGTTTACAGGTTCTTCCTATGTCACATACATTGCGCCACAGTCAGAAAACATATTTCCTTTCTGTGACTTATCAAAGTGCGGTCTTACAGGGGTCTTTTTGTATTTCGGAACTGCACCTGTCTCAGAAAATCCTCCTAAAAAAATCCCTCTAAAAGAAAATCTTTCCAAAACATACTTTTCAGAAAACAAAAAGACACACCTGCGGAACATACACTGTCCCACAGATATGTCTGAAAATTTTCATATCTGCTGCCGCTTCGCGCGGCCCGGCCCCACGCCCTCGAGCATCTCGGGCATCGCCTGCTCAGTTTGTACTGTTGATCTCGCATTCTGTTGAATGTAATGCAGTGCAAAGAGAATTAATGTTACATATATCCGATTCACAAATAGCATAATGTAAATCAAATACCAAGTCATATTATAACAGTTTTATAAGACTGTTTCTATCTGACTTGCACTGATGATACACTATAGTATATCGGTTAGTCAAGCCAAATGTTATTGAATTTTTTTATCATTAATTCAATATGCAATATCTGCCGTTCACATTCCTCTTAATACAGCGCAAATTGAGTTTCTTCTTCATATTCTCTGGCTCTTTCTACAGCTCTCTTGTCAATATCCGAAGTAATCTGATTTTTCCTGCTTATACATCCGCCTATATTTTTCTGTAATTTTCTGCATTATCTCCCATTTATTTTCCATATCCTCAACAAGCTTAAACTGTGTACGACATCGATCCAGATTATGGTTTTCCCTGTGAATCTTAAAATAATGATCTCCTTCAAGATAATCAGTAAGAAAGCGCATACCACATTCAAAAGTCATCACTTTCGCTCCAAACGGGAGCAACTCCATTTCTTTTGAAGTGAGTTTTCCGTTACATCCTTTCAGAAATCCTCTTAAATAGATTTCATATAAATTCATATCACAGGATACTTTGGTCAAATCAATCTCATCTTCTGCTGCTGTACTGGCTCCAAAACGAATAGAATCTCCAAAATCGTTCATAGCCAGTCCTGGCATAATCGTATCAAGATCAATTACACAAATTCCTTTTCCTGTCTTATCGTCAATCATAACATTATTTAACTTTGTATCATTGTGTGTTACACGAAGTGGAATTTCACCTTTTCGAATCAAAGTGTCAAAAACTGTTGTCAACTTTTCATGTTCCAAGACAAACTCAATTTCCTTTTTTACACTTGCTTTTCGTCCACAGATATCTTTTTCTACTGCATTTTGAAATGCAAGAAATCTGGCTTTTGTATCATGAAATCCTCTGATGGTGTCATGCAGAGATTCTGCCGGATAGTCTGATAGTAACCCCTGAAACTTTCCAAACGCTACAGCACTTTCATAAAAGTCTTCAGGTTTTTCCACCTTGTCATAGCTGGTAGCATCTGTAATATAAATGTATGATCGCCAGTATTCGCCCTGGGAATCTATCACGTATTTTTTTCCGTTTTTAGCAGGAATAAGATTTAACGTTTCCCTTTCAGGATCCCCGCCCATTTCCACAATTTTTTTCTTTAAATGTTCTGTAACTCCTATGACATTTTCCATTAGTTCAACAGGTTTTTCAAAAATTTCCCTGTTCATCCTCTGTAAAATCACATTTAATGAACCCATGTATCCGATTTCATATTTCAGTAAAAATGTGTCATTAATATGGCCACTCCCATATGGTTTTATAAAGACCAATTTTCCTTCATATTGAAATTCATTAATAACTTCTTCTAACTCTTCTTTGGAAATTTTATTCATTTTTAGTCCTTCCATAAGTGCTGAGGATATATACCTTCATCTTTCAATTTCTCAATTGCATTCATTACCAGTGGTTTATCTTCTCTGTAAGTCACGCCATACCATTTATCTTCTGATTCCAGTACTGTAACTATGGCCTTTTCAGATTCGATCAGTTCACTTACAACTGATGGAAGAAAATATTCACATTTCATAGGATTTTCTTGAAGACCTTTTTCCAGAAAAGCAGGAAATCCTTTTTTTATTTCCTGTAAAATACTTTCTGTAAAGCCCCACATGTTCATAGACACCAGTGTCTCTCCATCCAGTTCTTCCCATGTCTGGCCCTTATCCTCTGTAAAGACAATTCCGGTTTTCCGCTTTTCAATCTGTGTTCTTTCCACAATTTGTACCAGTTTTCCTTCCTGATTAACCGTACAGATTCCTCTGGAAACATCCCCATTATCTGTCACCGTATTTTTCAGACGATATCCCACCATTGTATATGAATATTTTTCTGTATCTTCATGTGTTGTAAGAAAATTATAAATAACAGAAAACGCATGATATCCATAATAATCATCTGCGTTAATTACTGCAAACGGACCATCTATTTTATCAGCCGCGCTAAGCACTGCATGAGCAGTTCCCCACGGTTTTTTTCTCCCATCTGGAACCTGATAATTTTCAGGAATGTTCGAAAGTTCCTGAAATGCATAGGCAACATCCATAAATTTGCTTATTCTATTTCCGATCACTTCTTTAAATTCTTCTTCATTGTCTTTTTTTATAATGAATACAACCTTTTCAAATCCTGCTCTTCTCGCGTCATAGATAGAAAAATCTATAATGATGTGCCCTTCCCTATCTATAGGATCAATCTGTTTTAACCCCCCATATCGACTTCCCATTCCTGCTGCCATAATCACTAAAACTGGTCTCTTCATAAAGCTGTCATTCCTTTCTCTTCCCACTGATGTCCTGCATTATTTTCTGCCCGTTTTCTGTAAACATACCTTGTTCTGTCCTTCTTTAAAAAAGAATCTGCTGATCTGGCCGTTATATCTGACGATTACATTTCCTTCTTTTAATGCACTGATTTTAATATAGTACACTTTTCCATTTTTCCAGCTAAAATCAACCGTGTATCCTCCTCTTGCCTTAATCCCTTTAATCTGTCCTCTTTTCCATTGTTCCGGTATTGCAGGTAATAATTCGATGTCATTGTTCTGACTCTGTAAAAGCATTTCAGATATAGCTGCTGCAAACCCAAAATTCCCGTCAATCTGAAACGGAGGATGTGCACAGAACAAATTAGGATAAATTCCTCCGCCGGACATATCCACTTCTGTTGTATGAGTAAGATTGACCTGATTTTTTAAAAGTTCAAATGCTTTCTCTCCATTTTTAAGTCTGGCCCAAAGACTTGCTTTCCAAACCATACACCATCCGGTTCCCTGACTTCCTCTGCGGTTTAAGGATATTTCACACGCTTTTTTCAACTCCTGGTCTGTCTCCTTTATAACATTTCCAGGATATAAACCGTACAAATGAGATACATGTCTATGATGAATATCTGTTTCCCTGTAATCTCTGTACCATTCCTGAAGCTGTCCATCATGACCGATTTTAAAAGGCGGCAGCTTCTTCAATGCAAACTCAGTTTCTTTCTCCAACACATCAACTTTAAGAATTTTACATATCTGAAGGTACGTCGCAAACAATTCCTTTAATATGGAAATATCCATAGTAGAAGCAAAAGTTACGCTGTGTTTTTCTCCTTTCCTATCTAAAAAGCAATTCTCAGGAGAAGTGGACGGACAAGTGACAAGATAACCATCATATTCCGTTAAATATCCAAGATAAAAACGAACGGCTTCCCGTATTACCGGGTATGCCCTGTCTTTCAGAAAATCCCCATCTAACGTATAGCAATAATGTTCCCACATATGCCTGCAAAGCCACGCTGAACTCATTGGCCACAAAGCATACTGGCACGGACTGCCATCCTGTGCATATTTCCCAACCGGATCAGAATTCCCCCATATATCTATATTGTGATGACTAACCCAGCCCTCAAGACCATATAGTTTTTGCGCTGTAATTTTTCCCTTTTTAACGGTTCTGTCAATCAGTTCAAAAAGCGCAGTATGGCAGTCACCAAGATTACAACTTTCAGCCATCCAGTAATTCATTTCTGTATTGATATTGACTGTGTAATTTGAGCTCCAGGGCGCTCTCATCTGATTATTCCAGATTCCCTGTAAGTTTGCAGCCTGTGTCCCCGGTTTCGAAGAACAGATCATGAGATATCGGGCATAATGAAATAATAAAGTGGCAAACTCCGAAGTATTTTCACCCTTTTCAAAGGCTTTCATTTGTTGAATTGTGTCTGTCTTCTCAAAATAATCATCAGATTCCCCCATGTGAAGATCTAATCTGTCAAAAAACGAATGGTATGTCTCCAGGTGGTTCTGTTTTAATTGCTTATACCCCTTATACTCAGCACACTTCAATATATCGCTCATAAATTCTATAATATTATCGCAACCATCAAAATCTGTCTTTCCGGTCAGAATAATATAAAAATCATCACCGGTTCTAATGGTCAGACCATTTTCATTTTTTTCTATAGTACCTGATTTCAGAACTGGTTTCAGCATAATTCCAAATTTAATCCCTGAGTTTTCTTTATACCGGATTGGTTCTTCGCATTGATAATAATTGGGAGCTGCATAAACCGGAGCATTTGCCTCGAATATCAGCATATTTTCACTTTTTCTCCAGACGCAGGGCATCTGGCTTCTTAATGAAACATGTACTTTTACTTCTGAATCACTGTCTGTTGATATTTTCATCACCAGAACATTATCAGACATACTAACAAATGTTTCTTTCTGATAAGTTACCCCGCCCTCAATCCAGTGTACTGTATGTAAAGCATCATTTAGTGACAGTTCCCGTTTATACTCCATTATCTCATTGTTTCCATTTTCTGTCAGCATCTGTACATCAACAGTTCCCACAGGAAGATATGCTGCTGTCCAGTCTCTTAGAATATGGGATTTTGCATATTCTTCCGCCTCATTGTATCTGCTTTCAAATACCAGTTTTCTGATATGATTCCAGTCAGGAAGATCAGGATACGGTTCTGACTGCTTCTGACTGCCAGACCACAAAGTATCCAGATTTAACTCTATTGTCTCCTGTCTGGTGCCTCCCGAAACCATGGCTCCAATCTCACCATTTCCCAGAGGAAGCGATTCAATCCACTCTTTTGCCGGTTCCCTGTAGTTTAATTTCCACTGCATATATTCTGTCTCTTCCTTTATTTTATACTATTTTCGATTCATCCATTTCCCACTGGTAAAATCAGGTATAGCAATTGGCTGTCCTCCCATAGAAATAGATTCTTCTGCAAGTACAGATATACTCATCCATGTTGCCATATCATAAACATCTATTACAGCTTCTGAATTTTCCTGAACACATTTGATAAAATCTGAAAATACAAGAAAATCCATTCCATCATGTCCTTTTTTTACTCCGGCATCCAGATATTTTTTCCATACAGGATGTTCATATTTATCTCTGTATTCCTCGACATTTCCCCAATGTTTTTTCCACTCAAAATGATCTTCTGCTGATTTCTCTCCATCAAGGAAAATAGAACGGTTATCTTCCGTATACATTCCTTTTGTTCCCTGAACCGTAAATCCTCTGGAATAATATCTTGGCAATGTGGTATCCAGAGTCAATAAAATTGTTTCCCCATTACTGCATTTAATAATTGTATTAACAATATCTCCCTGATTAAATGTTGTATTTGATAATACCTCATCATCTGCCTTCTTCTCTTTGATATATTCCTTTAAACCAGCTGCCTTTGAAGAAACAGAAGTTAAAGAAAGGAGTCTGTTACCTCTGTTAATATGAAGTATTTTTGCAATAGGGCCTAATTCATGTGTCGGATAATTTTCTGTATTGCGATGAATGTAATTGGAAAGGCGATAATGTCTGTTTTCCTTTCCAAATGCAACTTCTTCTCTCAGGTCATGACGATAACCCCCCTCACAATGAACAATTTCGCCAAGCACTCCCTGTTCTGCCATGTTTAATACCATCATTTCGTCTCTGCCATACAGACAGTTTTCCAGAAACATAACAGGCACTTTTGTTTCTTCATATGTTTCAATTAATTTCCAGCATTCACGCAATGAATATGCTCCACCTACTTCACATCCCACATATTTTCCTGCTTTCATTGCTTCAATACACATCTCTACATGCATATCCCAGGATGCACAGATGATAACTGCATCTACATCCGGCATCTGCAGTACTTCTTTATAATCTGTCACCATTTTAGGAGTGTTTCTTCCACTCTTTTCAATCACTTTCGCAGCTTCCTGACATCGTTCTTCATATTTATCGCATACTACAACAAACTCTGCATCCGGATGCTCTAAATATGCAGTTTCCAGAAGTCCTTTTCCTCTGGCTCCAAGACCAATCATTCCTATTCTGACTTTATTTCCCATAATATTTTTCCTCCAAATATCAAATGTTTTTATATCTTATCCTTTTATTCCCTGTAAAGCGATTCCTTCAATAAACTGCTTCTGGAAAAGAGCAAATAATATAAGTAATGGAAGGACTGCAAGAACCGCACCTGCTATCATAACCGGATAATCTGTTGCATACTGTCCCTGAAGATAGGATAATCCGGCTGAAAGGGTCATTTTTTCCGGTGATGTGTTAACAATCATCGGCCACATCAAATCATTCCAGGCACTTCTTAAAGTAAGAATAGCAAGAGCTACCAAACCTGGCTTTACAAGAGGAAACATAATTCTTGAAAAAATCATAAAATGATTGCAACCGTCAATTCTCGCCGCATCTTCCAGTTCGTTCGGAAGTGCCATAAAAAACTGTCTCATCAGAAATGTTCCAAAAGCACTGAACAATCCTGGTATAAATAACGCCGGTATTGTGTTTAACAATCCCATTTTCTGTATCATCAGATACTGTGGCAGGATAAAAAAAGATGATGGAACCATCAGTACAGCAAGCAATGTTCCAAAAATAATATTTCTTCCTGGAAATTTGATTCTTCCAAATGCATATGCTGCCATAGAGCAGAGGATTAACTGTACTACTACGATGACAGTGGCCGTAACAGCTGTATTTAAATACATTTTTGCAAATGGAATCTTTGTAAACACTGCCGCATAATTTGAGAATAACGGTTTTTCCGGAAATATCTTTAACGGAATACAAATTGACTCTGCCTGTGTCTTTAATGATGTAAGGATCATCCATACAAATGGCAGTAGCGTTACTATCATACAAAGAATCAGAATTATAAATACAATTACATGACCCCAGTTTACTTTTTTCGACTTCATAAGAGTTCCTCCTATTCGTAATTAACCCATTTTTTCTGAAGTTTCATCTGTAATGCAGTAATGAGCATAATGATCAAAAACAGAAATACTGCAAGTGCTGATGCATATCCCTTCTTTGAGAACTCAAATGCATTCTTATAAAAATAAACTACCATACTTTGTGACGCTTCCATTGCAAGACCTGTTTTCTGTATCATCATATAAATGGTATCAAATGTCTGGAAAGTTGAGATCAATGTGGTTACTAACACAAAAAACAATGTAGGTGTTATTAATGGTAATGTAATACTAAAGAACTGTCTGATTCCACTGGCACCATCCATTGATGCAGCTTCATAATAACTTCTGGATATTCCCTGAATTCCAGCCAGCAGAATAATCATATTATAACCAACACTGCTCCATACACTTACAATGCAGATTGCAATCCAGGCTAATTGGGGATTACTTAAGAACTGAACCGAACCCATTCCAAATATATTTAAAATGTAATTGATAATACCATAATCACTATTAAACATCCATCTCCAAATCATAGCAACTGCAGCACTCATTGTAATCGCAGGTATGAAATACACTACTCTGAAAAAAGATTTGCCTTTAATCTTCATATTTAAAAATACGGCCAGAAGTAAAGACAAAATAATTACTGATGGCACAATCACAAGAACATATCTCATGGTATTAAATAGTGCATGCCACATTGTTGAATCGTGAAACATTTGTATGTAATTTTCCAATCCGACCCATTTAGTTTTATTAAAAGCACCAACCTCATGAAAACTGTCATAAAACACTTTAAAAATAGGGTAAAAATAGAACACTCCAAGACCTAAAACCAATGGTAAAATCATGGTATAGCCGGATATATAGTCCATTTTTTTCCGTTTACTGATTGCCTTCATATACCACTTCCCCTTTCGCATTTTATTAAGAAAGGCACTTGCTGACAACGCAAATGCCTTTCCATTTTATCCAATCCTTATTCACTGGCTAAAACTTCGTTCATCTTTTCTGCAAGAGTATCACAGGCATCTTTTACATCTACCTGAAAATTATATGCTTTCTTAAGTTCTTCTGCCTGATATTGTTCCCACTCTTCTGTATTTTTGGATACAGGATATGGATAGGAATATTCCTTTGACGCTGTAACAAATGTAGAAAGATTATAGGCTTTATTCTTATCTACCCAAATATCAGCAGTTCCTTCATAGGCTGGAATTGCAGCTCCCATTTCAGCAGAAAGTTTATTTGCCTCTTCACCTGATAAAAACTCAACCCATTTCCATGCTGCTTCCGGATTTTTCGTATCTTTATAAATACAATTTCCAAGACCATGAATTACTGTGGCCTGTTTTCCATTAATAGATGGAACAGGGGCAACATCAATATCGTCTTTAATATCTGAATCAAGAACCTGACTCAGAAACCATGATCCGCACCAGTACATTCCAAGTCTTCCGGATAAGAACTGTACATTTCCCTTGATCTCTTCCAAAGATGCCTCTGATGGGCTTACTCCATCTTTCATCATATCTACCCAACACTGTACACCTGCCTGAGTTGCTTCTGTATCATAACCGGACGTTTTCTTATCCTCAGATACAATAGTTCCTCCATTGGCAAAAATGGTGTTATAAATAGCTATCTGTGTTTCATATCCGGCAGAAATTCCGTATACACTTCCATCACTCCTGGTTAACTGTTTTGCAATGTCTGCCATATCATCCCATGTCCAGTCATCTGTTGGATATGGAACTCCTGCTTCATCAAAAATCTTCTTATTGTACCATACACCGATTGTGTCAAAATCTTTCGGAATTGCATACTGTTTTCCATCAACATTATAAAGTTCAACCAATGCCTCCGGATACTTTCCTGTATCAATATTATCTTCTTTAATACGGTCACTGATATCCATCAGAACATCTCCGTCCGCATATTTCATGATATTTGGACCGTTCATCCAAAATACATCTGCAATACTTCCGCCAGTTGCTCCTGCCTCAAGTTTTGTCCAGTATTCATCCCATGAACTCGGTTCCAACGTAACTTTCACATCCGGATACTGCTCATTAAACTTCTCTATGCATTTTTCAAAGTATGGTTGCTGGGTTGTATCCCAGAATGCATATCTTATCTCTCCCGAAATTTCTTCTTTTCCGTCTGTTTTTTCTTTCTCTTTAGATGATCCACATCCGGCCATGCTCCCAAGTGCTATCACACAGCTCAGCCCCAATGCTCCCGCTTTTTTCAACTTCATTTTGTCACCCTCCTTTATTTGGTAGATTTATCATAATCGAATTTCAGACAAATCTCCATTCACTTCATTGCCATTAATCTGTACATTATTTCCTTTTTTCTTATAAAAAAAGGCGAAAGATGCATCTATCTCAAGAATCCATCTTCCACCACTTTTTTCTTGCACAATATTTACTTTTTTCTTTTGATTTATTTACTTTTTAATGAGTCCACAATCTCATCTTCTGAAATATCTCCTGACAGATATCTGAAAATATTGGCTTCAAAATCTTCTCTTTGTTCAAAATCCCAGTCATTTCCAGGAAGTTCCCTGATAATATCCGCTTTCTTCAATTTAGCATATGCTTCATATATAACATCGTTTTGTCCCGAAAGATCAGCTATATTTACGTTCGGATTCGAAGGTATCTGACCAGTTTTTTTCCATATTTTCGTCTGCACCTTTTCACTGAGCATATATTTCAGAAAACGTATACAAGCTTCTTTTTGTTTTGTATCACTGGAACTTCCAATAAAATATCCGGGATACGCAGATACCATCGCCACATCTTTATTATTTTTGTCCGGAAACATTGCATATTCCATTTTTAATTTAGGATTTATCTTCTGTTCACTGTCTATACCACCGGCATAAATTGCCGAATGCCCTACATTAAAACTTCTTAATCTATCCCTGTATGTATAATTTTTTTCCACATCAGCATAATCTTTAATTTCATTTAATAATTTCAACGCCTCCGAGATACTTTTCTCATCAGAATCAGTATCTCCAATATATGACTGCATCATACATTCAATTGTGTTATAATCCAGATGCATGGAAACCGTATCCAGTTTCTCCTGCTCTGCCCATTGTTTTATCTTCTTACAACATTCCAGAAATTCTTTCCAGTTTTCCGGCGTTTTCTGTATCTTTGCATTTTCAAATATCTGTTTATTATACCAGTAACCACCTGTATTCAGAACATCTGTAACCGTATAGAGTTTTCCATCTGCAGTTTTCCATTTCATCAGAGTTTCCGGAGCAATCATACTCTGAAATTCTTTATCCTTTTCTATATAAGGCATAATATCAATCACATATCCCTGAGTAACCATAAAAGAATATAATGTATCGATTCCTGTTTCGCCGATATAAATGAGATTTGGCAATTTTCCTACAGAAATCATTTCTTTTACTTTTGATGTTACATTTTCCGGCGAAGGCATGGATATCATTTTCAGAGAAATATCCGGATTATCTTTTTCGAATTCACTATATATTTCCCTCATGGCCTGATTATCTTCTTCCATTGTTCCCCAGCCATGTAAAAGAACAATACTGATTTCATCTGACTGTGACAATGTTCCACATCCTGATAAACACATCAGCAACATCAGAAGAAGTATCAGACATTTTTTCATAACGATTTACCTCCGGTAAAGTTTCTCATACTCCTTCGGGGAATATCCTGTATATTTTTTAAAAACACGTGAAAAATATGCCGTATCTTCCCATCCTATACTGTCTGCTATTTCATAAACTCTCATCTTTCCGTCTTCAATATATTTCCTGGCAATTTCAATTTTTTTCCGATTAATTGTTTCGAACAGTTTCTCGCCTGTCCGTTCCTTATATATTCTGCTGATGTAACATCTGTTTGCATGTACCGCATCCGCAATAAGATCCAGGCTTATTTTCTTCGTATAATTTTTCTCTATAAATTTGTTAATGGAATCAATCAGTTCATCCGCAGTCTGAATTTTTTTATTTTTCTTTCTGACAAATGATAGCATCATACTTTCCAGACAATCTTCAATCTCAATAATCCGTTTTGTTTCAAGAATCAAATTGATAGCATCTTCCTGTTCCATATCGAATCCGGTTACTTCATCATCTCCATATTCAATATACAATCTATGACACTCGGAAATAAACAGAATAGCGGCACTTCGTATACAAGAGTCTGAGTAATCTCTGATAGCCGAACGTAATTTCTGCATTTCTTCCATGCATACATTCTCTTCCCCGCTCTGCATACAACTTATAATATTACAGACAATTTTATTCAATTCATTATCATTCAGTTTGTTTTTCTGTCCTGCGTATACTTCTGTTCTGTTCTTCTCTGAACGATTATCTTTCTTCAATTCTTCAGAAATTTCTTCCAATGCTTTGGGAAGATCTTCAAACAAATTACTCTTTATCACATATCTTTTCACCTGAAATACAATCGCCTGTTGAGCATATTTAAAATCTTCATATGCCGTAAGCAGCACAACTACTATATCCGGATAATTCTCATGTATCCACTGCGCAGCCTCCATCCCTGTCATAAGTGGCATTTGTATATCCAGTATTACGATATCCGGTTTGTATTTTTCTACAGCATTTACTACTTCTTTCCCATTTTTTAATGTTTCTGCAAGATGACATCCCAGTTCACCCCACGGAATCATTTCTTTTAATGCTTCTCTTATAAATGGTTCATCATCTGCTGCTATAACCTTCCACATATTAATTCCCTTCCCGCTAAATTCCTATTCAAGCATATATCCGCAATTGAAACAGGGGATACCTGATTCGGTTAAACTGTTCTATCCTTTCTCATAGGAAGACAGACCGTAACTATTGTTCCTTTTCCAATCTCGCTCTGGAATAATACGCCATATTTATCACCATAAAGATTACGTATCAGTCTCTGAATGTTCATGACACCTACTCGAGGATTCTTATTATCTTTCCTGTCATCCATTTCATTCACATTAAATCCTACGCCATCGTCTTCTACAACAATATTTATAGAATCTTCAGAAGCTTCTCTGATTGCTACCCTGATTCTGCCTTCTGTTCCCTTTGGCTCCAGTCCATGGATGACCGCATTCTCTACTATCGGTTCTATACAAAGTCTGGGGACATAACATTCCTTTATCTCATCAGACTCCCATTCAATATTATAGGTAATGATATCCTTAAATCTTTCACTCTGAAGGTATAAGTAAAATCCGGCTATTTCCATTTCTTCTTTTAACTTTATCTCAACCTCATTTCTTCTGAACAATTTTCCTCTCATTAATCCTGCAAAAGATGTTACCGTCTGATATAATTCTTCATCGCGGTGTTTTTTTACCTTAATAGCAATCATTGTCAGTACATTAAACATAAAATGTGGATTTATCTGAGCTTGCAGATACTGAAGCCGCGCTTCTTTCACAAGTAATTGTGTTTCATATACTTCTTTGATCAGAGTTTCAATTCTCACTGTCATTTCATTAAAAGAGTTGCTGATCTGCTGAAACTCTAAAATATTGTAATTCTCCAGCTTTGTTTCAAAGTCTCCCGTTCCAACCTGTTCAATTTTTTTTACAATTCTCTGTAACGGATAAGTAACCCTCCTTGAATAATACAATGCTGAAACTACTACTGCAATAAACATAGATACAGCAATTGTCCAGGCCAGCTGAAATCCCGGTCTAATATCCAGATATAATTTACTTTTTGGTATTATTATGTAAGTAGATAAACCAAAACTGTCCTGATTTTTTTTATACAGATATTTTTTATGATCTTTTTTTATTTCTCCGTCCAGATTAATCAGCTCATCTTTTAAAATTCCATTTAATCCTGTTCCCCCTATTTCAGTCCCATCATTCGTCTGTATTGACCAGTAATATGTCTGATATTTTTCCAGTTTGGAAAAGATCTTGTTGATATTTTCCATATCAAATATTGCAACACAATATCCCATACGTTCCATGTCATCATCATAAACAGAAAAATAACACTCTATTTCCTGACCGTTTTTTCTGTAATAGAACATTTTGTCCTGATCTCTGTATCTTTTAATTCCATCAATTATACGTGTATTCTTTATATTATCTGCCGATTGTGTCTCCGGATAAAAATGAATCCCTTTATACTCCATATTTTTAGAAAATACATAATAGTCACTTACAATCGGAAATGTATCCGACACCATATTCTGATTGGAAAAAAGGTTGATTCCCTGTTTCATCACTTTCTCAATTCCCTCTGTCGAACCGGTACGGAAAAAATAATTCATATTTTCATTTTCACTCAGATATATTACTGATCTTTCCCAGAACAGCAGATGATTTGTAAACTGCTTTTCCACACTTTCCATATAGAAATCCATATCTTCGCGCAATGCAATTGAAGACCACTGGAATATGATAACGGATAATCCTCCACCAACCAGAAGCATTGTCATAATACTGGTCCACACAAGCATATTCACCATTTCAGACCGAATTGTCTTTTTGTTCTGTCTTTTTATTCTGTCTTTATTCTTTACTTTCATATATTAAAATTTCCTGTTATCTGGAGTATTTTTACTATAATTTTATCATAAGTGTCAGATTATATCCAGCACTATATGCAGAAGATATCCATCTTTCAACTGTCTTAATGTTACTGTTCACTCGGGAGTTTGACACATTGAAATGCAAAAAAGTACCTCAAATCCTTGAAATAGGCTTATTTTTTTGTCAAAATTCTATTTTTATTATATAGTAATATTTAGTGATATATTGTATAATAGTGACAGAGGTGATTATTATGCGTATAACAACATCAAAATCAAGAAATTCCGAGTCCTTTTACATCACTCAGTCCTATACAAATGCCAATGGGAAAAGCACTTCCAAAACCATCCGAAAATTAGGTACGTTAGCTGAATTATCAGCGCAACTCCACACGGATCGTGATGGAGTTGTTGAATGGGCTAATGAACAAGCGCGTCTTGAGACTCTGAAATATAAAAGTGAAAAAGAAGATGCTACTGTTATGATTCCGTTTCATTCCAACAGACTTATGGACTATCATAAACAGAAGCTATTTTCTGGTGGATATCTTTTCCTTCAATCGATTTACTATGGGCTTAAGCTTGATTCTGTCTGCAGAAAAATCAAAAGCCGACATAAATTCGAATATGATCTTAATGCGATTTTATCTGATTTAATTTATACAAGGGTTCTGGAACCTTCCAGCAAAAGTTCTTCCTTCCGAGCAGCAAAACAGTTCCTTGAGCCTCCAACTTATGAACTTCATGATGTGTACCGAGCTCTTTCTGTTCTTGCTTCTGAAATGGATTTTATTCAATCAGAAGTTTATAAAAATAGCTTTTTTCTCGGTGACAGAATGGATCGGATTCTTTATTATGATTGCACAAACTACTACTTTGAAATCGAACAGGAAGATGGTGATAAAAAATACGGAAAAAGCAAAGAACACCGTCCGAATCCCATTATTCAAATGGTACTTTTTACAGATGGTGACGGAATACCTTTAGCTTTCTCACTCTTTCCTGGAAACCAAAATGAGCAGAAATCTTTAAAACCTTTAGAAACAAAGATTCTCCAGCAATTCGGCTGTGATAAGTTTATCTATTGCAGTGACGCCGGACTTGCTTCTGAGGATAACCGTGTTCTTAATCACATGGGACAGAGGGCATTTATTGTCACTCAGTCCATCAAAAAACTGCCTGCCGAAGATCGGGCATGGGCTTTAAAGAAAACTGGCTTCAAACGTCTCGCAGATGATAAACCTGTGGACCTTACAAAACTGACAGGTGATGACAAGAACCAGATTTATTATAAAGACGAACCATTTACAACCAAAAAACTGGATCAAAGATTGATCATAACCTACTCACCTAAATATGCTGCTTACCAGAAAGCCATCCGTGCAGAGCAGATCAGTCGGGCAGAAAAAATGGTTGCAAATGGCTCTCTAAAAAAACAGCGTAAAAATCCAAACGATCCTGCAAGATTTGTAAATAAGATAGCTGTAACCAACGAAGGAGAAAAAGCTAAGATCCACTATTATCTCGATACAGATAAGATTGCTGAAGAAGAAATGTATGACGGGCTTTATGCGGTATGTACAGATCTGCTTGATGATGACGTTGCAGATATCTTAAAAGTCAGTGAAGGAAGATGGCAGATTGAAGACTGTTTCAGAACTATGAAAACAGACTTTGAAGCCAGACCCGTTTACTTAAACCGTGAAGACCGGATTAAAGCCCATTTCCTTACCTGCTTTCTTGCTCTGTTATATTTTCGATTATTAAATCGCTCTCTGAAAGGAACTTATACTACAGAACAATTACTTCGTACTTTAAAGGATATAAAATTTGCGGATATAGAAGAACAGGGCTTCATGCCAGTATATGAACGTCAGGAAATCACTGACGATCTCCATGAAACCTGCGGATTCAGAACGGACTATCAATTCATAACAAAACGGAAAATGAAAGGAATTCAGAAAAAAAGTAAGCGGAGATAAAACATTACTATATTTCATGTATACAGACAAAAGTGCCACACCCCTTGTATTTACAGGGATTGTGGCGCTTTTTTAACTAATCAACTGTCAAAGATGAGACTATAGTATATCGGTTAGTCAAGCCAAATGTTATTGAAATTTTTTATCATGATGAAACAATATTCTGCAGCCACACACCCTTCTTAACCAGCACAAATCCAATCACACACTTAATCAAATCCGCCAGCTGCACACATGCATAAATCACAAGCACATGAATCCCTGTATAACGACTCAGCACAAACGCGATCGGCACACTGACGCACCAGATAAACACACTGTCAAACAGGAACGTAATAATCGTCTTTCCACCGGAACGCAGAGTAAAATAGGTTGCATGCAAAAACGCATTCTGCGGCATAAAGAATGCAGTGATCATAATCAGATACTTCGCCAGCTCCCTTGCCTCATCATTGGTATTATAAAGCATTGGAAACAGCGGCGCCATAACAAACATCACCATTGCCACACAGGTACAGCACATCACTGAGAACGCAATCATCTTGTTATCTGTATCTCTCGCTTTCTTCATATCTCCCGCACCCAGAAGCTGTCCCACAATAATCGCAACAGAATCTCCCAGCGCAATAAACACAATATTAAACACATTGTTGATGGTATTGGAAATATTCAGCGAAGCAACCACATTCAGCCCTCGAATCGAATAACACTGAGTCAGCATCGCCATGGCAGAAGCCCATAAAGTCTCATTAAACAACAGCGGTGTACCCTTGACCAGAATCTTCTTTGTCAGATTCGCAGGAACCTTAAGCGTGCTGTACAGCCCCTTTGCAAATGCATTTTTCTCCGTATGCCTGTGTGTCCAGCCTATTACAATTGCAGCCTCCACATAACGTGACAGCACAGTTGCGATTGCCGCACCTCTCACACCCAGTCTCGGGAAGAAAAACACACCATAGATCAGCAGGTAATTAAACAACAGATTCACACAGATTGCCACAACTCCTGCTTTCATTGGAAGAACAGTCTCTCCGCACTCTCTCAGAGTACTGGAATAAATCTGTACCATCATAAACGGCGGCAATCCCAACAGCATAATATCCAGATACTGTTTTCCATAATTCAGCGTATCTGCAATCTGCTGCGCAGTACCCTCTCCCTGAAGATACATACTGATTAGATTCTCTCCAACAGTCAGAAATAGCAAAATCGTCCCGATTGTCAGGATCACAGCCATCCAGAACTTATACCTGAATGTCTGCCTCACACCCTCATGATCCTTCTGCCCAAAGTACTGTGCCGTAAAAATACCCGCTCCGGACACCCCTCCGAAAATACACAGATTATAGACAAAAATCAACTGATTCACAATGGAAGCCCCCGACATCTGCTCCGTGCCGATCCGCCCGATCATAATATTATCCAGCAGACTCACGAAATTCGTGATTCCATTCTGGATCATGATCGGAACAGCCACAGCCAGAACCATCATATAAAACTTCCTGTCACCGATAAACTTCTTACGAAACGATGACCTTTCTTTTGTCCTCTCCATAAAATTTTTCCTCATCCTTCTTCACAAAAACAGACTGTCCGGAGACAGCCCTCGCCTTAAGCGTTGTATCATCTACATTACTATAAAAGCCCCAACATTTCAAGCCCATATCTGTAAAATTTATACTATCATTTTCTATTCCGTTTATGTTCCGTTTCTATCCATTCCATCTCCAATAACACACTTCCATACCTATCATTCACAGTCCCAGCCAGTTCACAGCGAAGAAAAATAAATGTTTTTAACCACATCTACAGGGACGCCACTGAAAAACTATTTTTATACACATTATATAGTAGATTAAAACAAATAAAAACACTTTATATTGTACTGCTTTATGCAAAATAAAGACTTTTTCAGTGGCGTCCTACAGGGGGTGTAGCAACTCTTAGAGTTCCTGCCCCCGCAGCCGTGGTTCAAAACATTTATTTTTCTTCGCGTCCCCTTTGAAACCATTAAAAAACTGCCGTTCCCCAATAATGAGGAAAACGACAGCTTTTCAAAAAGTATTTGCAAGCCTATTTAATAGCACCCTCAACCATACCATTCATAATCTGCTTCTGAGCAAGCAGGAATACGATGATCATCGGAATCATTGCCAGGAGTGCTGCAGTAAGGATCAGATCCCACTGCTTAACATAAGAACCAACAAACGCCTGTACAGCAACCGGAAGAGTCTTAACCTTACCATTCTGTCCTAACATCAGAGAAGGAAGAAGGTAATCGTTCCAGATCCACATACCATTCAAAATAGTAACAGTAACAATAACCGGTTTCAGAAGCGGAAGGATAATGCGGAAGAAAGTTCCCTCAGGAGAGCATCCGTCAATCGCTGCTGCTTCTTCCAGTTCATATGGAATACCTTTAATAAAACCAGTTAAGATAAATACCGTCATAGCACCACCGAATCCACAGTATGCAAATACAATACCAGGAATAGACTGAAGCATATTGATTCCAAGGAATTTACCTACATCACGGAATGTAGAAACCAGAGGAAGCATAACTACCTGGAAAGGAATTGTCATGGATGCGATAAATGTCATGTAAATAGCTGTAGACCATTTTGTCTTGTTACGGCAGATAACCCATGCAGCCATACCGCCGAATAAAGCAAGTAATACAAGGGAAACAACTGTAATGATCGCAGATGTTCCGAATGCACTCCAGAAACTGAAGTTAGAATTGTTGACAACGTTTGAAATATTTGTCTTAAACTGTGCAAAGCTTGCACCTGCAAAGCTTACAGGGTTGGCAACAATACCGTTTGCATTCTTAAATGTATTAATAAGTACCAGATAGAAAGGAGATAATATGTACGCTGCGATAACAATCGCAACAGCTGTAAGCACTACCTTTGGAGTTTTCTTCGTAACCATTACATTTCAACCTCCTTCTTATTGGAAATTCTAACCTGAATAATAGATACAGCAGCCAGGATAATGAAGAACAGAATAGCTTTCGCCTGACCAAGTGCATAATTGTTCTTGGAGATCGCTGTATTATAAATATTCAGAGCCAGCATCTGAGTACCGTTTGTCAGATAGTTTCCGAAGAAACTTGTGACAGAACCTGTACCATTTGTCAGAGCCATGTTAACATCGAACTGTTTGAATGCAGATGTTAAGGTAAGGAATGTACAGATTGTAATTGTAGCTGCGATCATCGGAATCTTGATCTTAAATAATGTTGTAACAGCATTTGCGCCATCGATCTGAGATGCTTCCAGTACATCTTTAGGTACCTGTGTCAGACCTGTTACATAGATCAGCATGATATAACCTGCATACTGCCAGATATAAACAACGATGATAGCCATCATAGCTGTGTTTGTCTTTGACAGAAGTGAAATATTATTTGTCATCTTGATCAGTACGTTATTAAATACGAACTGCCATACATAACCAAGTACGATACCGCCAATCAGGTTTGGCAGGAAATAGGAAGCTCTGAAGAATGAGAGTCCCTTAACCTTAGAGGTACAGAGTAAGGCCAGCATAAACGCTACTACGTTTACCAGAACCATGTTCAGAACTACAAACAGAATTGTGATGATCAGTGACCAGAGAAAACTTGGTTCATTGAACATTGCCTTATAGTTTGCAAATCCTACAAATCCTGTCATCTTGATTCCATTCCAGTCTGTAAAGGAATAAAACACACCAAGGCATAATGGAATAATAACTGTTACTACAAATGTAAATAACAATGGAAATACAAATATAAAGTTAACGATGCTTCTGTGATGTTTTAATGTCGGGAATAAATACATTCCCAGTAAGATGCCGATTGCACCGATGATCAGCGCCGGACCTCTCCAGCCTGCTCCGCTTCCGGAAATATCCTGGATCAATGATGCTGCCAGTAAAATAATACCGGCGATCAGGCATACCATGGAAATTGCTTTTTTACTAGCACTGTTTGTATTCATTTTGCCTCATCCTTCCTATTTTTTATTTCAAAGCAAAAATCAATGTGTCTTAGACTTTTTTGCGTACCTGAATAAAGGTCTGCCGGACCTTTACTCAGGTATGCAGCGCAAATAAAAGTGGGCGGCAACATAAGCGCCGCCCATAAGTTTCAATTATTAGTTTGCGTATGCACCCTGGATAACCTGTTCCAGTGTCTTAACGAATCCGGCTTCATCAAGGCTGCCAGATGCATAGTCAGCAAATACCTGACCTGTATAGTTCTGTGCAAGTCCTTCTTTCTGCTCTAACCAATGCCAAGCAGATGTCTTTCCAGCAGATACATAATCAGTGATTGTCTGAGCAAATGGATCATCACCAACGATTGTGCAGGACTTGAACGGGCTTACGAAACCAGCTTCTTTAACAAGAACTTCCTGAGCTTCATCTGTTGTCAGCCACTGAAGGAATGCTTCTGCTGCTTCTACATTACCATCTTTATATACTGACCACCAGGATGGAGAGTTTGTAAGGATTGTATCAATTCCATCTTCAAATGCGTATGGAATCATACCAACTTCGAAATTACCAGCTTCTTTATAAGCATCTGCATCATCACCTGTCATAGTTGCACCGATCCAGGAGCCCTGAGTAACGAATGCATATTTACCAGATGAGAAGTTAAGGATCTGCTGATCATATGTACCGGATACAAGAAGTGCCGGATCTGAATACTGATTCAGAAGACCTACAAAGTTAGCGAAATCTGTTAAACGATCTTCGTCAACCTTACCGCCATCATTGAGCATATCAATATAAGTAGTGTCATCTCTGTCAAGACCTGAATCCAGATAGTTTCCAAATAAGTGGTTACCTGTTGACCAGTAAAGGTTAACTGGTTCTGCTGCATAACCTACAACTGCTGTCAGTCCAAGCTCATCTTTCTTGGAATCAATTGTCTCAAATGCTTCTTTGATTGCATCAGGACCTGTTAATGTAGAAGGATCAATTCCTGCTTTGTCAAGGATGTCTTTGTTATAAGCAAGACCGATTGCTTCTGTTGTATATGGGAAACCGATTGTACCCTGCTTTTCATCAACATAAGCTGCATCTGTGTCAGAAGCCCATTCCTGATCACTCATATCTACTAAAAGGTCTGTCCAGTTAGCGAAGTCTGTAGCACCACCGTTTACGAAGATGTCAGGCATATTATCTGACTGATAGTATCCTTTCAGAGTACCCTGGATATCGATTCCGCCGCCCATGGATTCGATTTCTACTTTAGTTCCTGTTTCTTTCTCATACATTTCAGCTAATTTCTTCAGCTGAGCGTCAACTTCGATCTTACCGTTTACAAGACGAATACTGTCACCGTCTGCTGCCTGTACGGATACTGCTGCCGGAACCATTGATGCGATCATAGATACTGCTAAAAGTGTTGCAAATACTTTTTTCTTCATTTTCGTCACCTCGTCATTTTTTTAACTGTTTCTTTTTACCTTTTGCGCATAAGGTTTTTTGATAGTTGTATAATACCACTTTGTTTCTGAAATAGCAATACCTTTTTCGCATAAGTTTGAATTTTTTTATCTTTCTTTTTCGTCATTTGTTAAATATGCACAATTTATTTTTTCTATCTTATTACACTATGTCCAAAAAAGTGCTACTTTGAGGTCAAAAAAGTGCATACTCTTTGAATTGTATCCTATGGCTTGTGCATGTTTTTCCTTCGTCAGACAAGTAAAAACTTCTGCGCAGAACATTACGGAATAATTTCCTGTAACATAATAAAACAGCATTTCAGGTTCTGCACCCGAAATGCTGTTTTATTATGTCTTATTCATTTTGTTTCCGTTTATGCTGCCTGTTCTTTTTTCTTACCGGTAACTGTAAGCAGATGACTTTTGATCAGTACCGGACGTACTGCATTGTAGATCACTGCTACCAGAATCACCGAAACAACTGCATTGAATAATGTCGCTACAGCACTCATTTTTGCAAGTGCCTGTGCCAGTTCCTGAGGCTGTCCGAGAATATACTGTTTGTAGAAATATCCTACGATCGGATCTGCCACAACATTAAACGCGAGACCTGCTACAGAGGCAATCACACTCCATTTGAAAACGTATTTCTTATCTGTACTTTCATTAATCTTTGCAATCTTATGTGCTACCAGACCTGTGATCAGGCCAATACAGAATTTCAGTACAAATGTCTTTGGTGCGCCTGTGATATATACAGGATCCATCAGGTCTGCGATTCCCATTCCGATGGCACCGGATAATCCGCCGTATACACCGCCGATCAGAAGTGCTGCCAGTACGCAGAATGCATTTCCGATATGGATGGATGTTGCATCACCGCCCGGTACAGGGATCTTAATCTGCAGGAATGTAAAAGATACATAGCATAACGCAGCCATAAGAGCTGTCTCTGCAAGTTTTGTAATTGTGCTGTTCTGAGTATTCATAATAACTGTCCCCTCTCATATGATCTGATAGAAGGCCCATATCAATAAGCCAGATTGCCTGTTTGATTTTCACTATCAGATTTTTTATATTTTGACGCATCAATATGTTGAAGTTATCATACGTGAAATGTGTCATTATTTCAATGACCAATTTTTTGAATTTTTTAGAGGTCAGATTGGATATTCTGTAAAAGAATCCTGCTTGCAGGATTCTCCGCCTGCGGCGGGTCGCTTCAGCGACATAATTCCTCTCCGTCGCAGTGCGATCCTGCCCGGAGGGCCTTTTTGTGTTATAGGAACATTACGGAGTAATTTCCTATAACACAAAAAAGCCCTCCGTCTGCATGCTGCTCACATGAAAACAGAGGGCTTCATTATTCTATTTGCTTAGATTCTTGCTACGCCTGATTTTCTTGCTGCTTCTGCTACAGCTTTAGCTACAGCGTCTTTTACGCGTGGGTCAAATGCTGCCGGAAGAATATATTCCGCTGTTAATTCTTCGTCACTTACCAGACCTGCGATTGCATATGCTGCTGCAACTTTCATTTCATCGTTAACATCTGATGCTCTTGCGTCCAGTACACCACGGAAAAGTCCCGGGAAGCAGAGTACGTTGTTTACCTGGTTCGGGTAATCAGAACGTCCTGTGGATACCACTGCTGCGCCTGCTGCTTTTGCTTCGTCAGGGAAGATTTCAGGTACCGGGTTTGCACATGCAAAGATGATAGGATCTTTTGCCATTGAGCGGACCATATCCTGTGTCAGTGTTCCAGGTGCGGATACACCGATGAAGATGTCTGCGCCTTTGATCACTTCTGCAAGAGTACCTTTCTCTTTGTTGAAGTTTGTAATCTTAGCCATCTCTTCTTTAATCGGGTTTAATCCTTCTCTGCCTTCGTAGATCGCACCCTTTCTGTCTGTCATGATTACATTCTTAAGTCCCATGGACATTAACAGTTTGATAATAGCGATACCTGCAGCACCTGCTCCGGAAGTAACGATTTTCACTTCGTCAAGCTTCTTGCCAACCAGTTTCAGCGCATTGATAACACCTGCAAGTGTAATCACTGCTGTTCCGTGCTGATCGTCATGGAAGATCGGAATATCACAGCATTCTTTCAGTTTCTTTTCGATTTCAAAGCATCTTGGTGCGGAAATATCCTCAAGATTGATTCCTCCAAAGGATCCTGCCAGGAGGCTTACTGTCTTAACGATCTCATCAACATCTTTACTGCGGACGCAGAGCGGAATCGCATCTACACCGCCGAATTCTTTAAAGAGTACACATTTGCCTTCCATAACAGGCATACCTGCTTCCGGTCCGATATCTCCCAGTCCAAGTACCGCAGTTCCGTCTGTTACAACAGCAACTGTATTCCAACGTCTTGTCAGATCATAACTCTTGTTTACATCCTTCTGGATCTCCAGACAAGGCTGAGCAACACCCGGTGTGTAAGCAAGGCTTAAAGCATCTTTGGAATCTACTTTGGCTCTTGATACAACCTCAATTTTACCTTTTAAGTCATAATGCATTTTTAAAGATTCTTTTGCGTAGTCCATTTTGTTTTGGCTCCCTTCTGCACTCTTTTTTTGAGACGCCTACATTGTAACATTAACTTGGCTCAGATTCTACTGTTTTTCTGACCTTTTTTCTCAAAATAATTAAAACAGCATCTTTCTGTAGAAAATTGGAAAGATGCTGTCTCAGTTATGATACTTTATTTTTTGATATCAGGTTAGGGGCAAAATACCTTTTGACCCTAACATCATTATTTATCTGTATCAAAATGCACTTCTGCGCTGGCAACTGCACGCTCATCCAGGAGTTGTTTGAAAGTCTTGGTCTTTGCTTTTTCTTCGTAGTCATCGGACCAGTAGTAGCCTTTCAGCTCGTCCATATACTCATAGTAGTCACAAAGATAAATATATACAGTGGAAATGTCTCTGTCCTGTATCGCATATGTGTTATTGCTGTTTGACACGCCTCCATATGGCATGATATCTCCATTGGCATCCAGCATAACTGCAAAATACTTTGCTTCCGGATCCTGCATTTTCATAGTGATCTCAAATGGTGTTTTCGTAATGGAGAGAACACCATCTCCATTTTCATCTACCACATTTACATCCTTTTTAACCGTATCGGAAGTATTTTTCTCTACATCTACGTTGAACTTCCAGTCACCCTTCAGTGTCCATGAGTTATATCTGTTATTACCTTCAATTGCCTCAGGATACCGTTCAAAATACTCATTCCACATCTCAGTGAAAAACTGATGTTCCAGATCCTTCTGTTCTTCTGTCAGGCTCTCATAATCTGCATCATCTGTGCTGATTCCATGCTCTGCCATTTTCTGATTATATTCATCCCGCAGATCCTGAGGGATATCCGGGGTAGTATCCTGGTCATCCGGAAGAGTACCCACAATATCTTTCAGATCCAGCTCCATGGCAAACCTGTCAGGTACCTTGATGTCTTTGACATAATCGCTGATTGCCGGACCTCCCACCTGAGGAAGGTTCTCATCACTGTATTCATCCATTCCCAGTGTCTGGGCTAACTTGTCAAAACTAAAGTCCTCAGAATCTACATCAATCCCTTTTTCTTTGAAAAATGCGTTACGCACCTCATAAAATTTTGTCCATCCTGCATCATCCACTGTCATATCTTCTACAGGAATACGCAAAACTCCTGCATAGGTGTTATCATCCAGCATTTTTCCATCCAGATAAGCATTGAACAGATTACTTTTTTCATCCATGTAATCATATTTCACTGTAGAATTCTCGCTGAGCTTAATATTGGGTTTTCCATCAGATGTAATGAATGTATCCGGGAATTTATCCTCTGTATGGATTGTCATGGACAGGTACAGAGCCATTTCATTACAGTATACTTCTGAAAGCGTGACAGTTGTTCCATCTACTGTTTTACTGTATGATTCATTGTCTTTCGTTTTATCTGCATTGTTATTTTCTGTTGTATTCTGATCCTCAGCCTGAGCACTTTGAGGATTACCTCCGTCCTCCTGACTTTCATTAGTATCTGCCAACTCTGCATCTTCTGCAGAATCTGTCAACTGCTTTGCATATTTCGAATAATCACCATAAAATCCCATGGAATTACCGAGCTGCTTAAATACATTTCCAACCAGAGGGATGTTCTCTGCAAATGCCGGATTTGTGATACATACTGTTGAAAATACAGCTGCAGCTGCAGTCAGTCCCAAAGCTGTTTTGTATACTGTTTTGAATTTCTTGTGCGATTTTGCTGTTCCTGTGGATTTCTTTCCGGAACTTCCTGTTGATTTCTCCTGTAATCTTTGCACCATATTCTCTGTATTTTCCGTATGTCCAGAAGCTGCTGCCATTTCTCTGATTCTGGAAAATGCTTCGTTTTTTGCATCTTCTGCCTGCTTTGGCAACGGAAAGTCTGCCTGCATGATTTCCTCTATCACATTGTCATTTCTGTTATTCTTTTCTTTATCAAAATCCAACTTCTTCGCCATGAGCACTTCATTCCTTTCTTGAACTTACTGTTATGTTTCCTGCTGTTACTGATCCTGTTCTCAGATTTTCATTCTGATATTCTGCAAACCTTCTGCTATACCTGTGAATTCTCTGTTTTTCTTTTTTTTCTGCTGCAGTCTCTTCTTCTGAATATTATCTTCTGCTGAAGTATATTCCTGCTTTAGCTGCATACGGGCTCTGACCAGTCTGGTTTTTACGGTGTTTTCATTCATATTTAATATAGAAGCAATGTCTGCGATCCGAAATCCCTCTACATAATACAGAACCAGTATAATCCTGTAGGATTCGTCCAGCATTCCAAGCATTTCCTTGAACTCAAATTCCTCAATGGACATATCCTGTCCGGGGACTTCCGGAAGTTCTTCAGCTCTGCTGAAATTTTTGTAGTGTCTGTGGATTTTATTGCATTCATTGATCAGAATACGGATCATCCAGGTTTTAAAATATTCCGGATTCTTCAGTGTATGTATTTTTTCAAAGCAGGTAAGTATGGTATCCTGCATGGCATCTGCGGCATCCTCATCATTATCCAGGATTCCCCGCGCCACCTTGTACATTGCCAGAGAATTCTTTTCCATCAGTTCCAGAAATGCATCCGCATCTCCTGAGATGGAGCGTTTTACCAACTGTATCAAATGCTGATCCTCCTTGCTTAGAGTTTTATGTGTTACTGTTTACTTCATGTCCAGTAGCTCTTATGTTTTTACAAATATGTTTCATTCGAATGAAGCTTTGTTGTTTTGTTTTACACTTATTAGATGGGGAATTATAGAGAAAAGTTTCATATCTTTTAAATAAATTTTCAGGTATCGGATTTTTATAGTTATTATAACTTCTCGTCCGCATATAATTGTAATACAACCAGATTATAATCTCTGGGTTTTCCTACAAAAAAAGCGGCACATTTCTGCGCCGTTTTTTTATCACTCATAATCTTTCTTAACGTTTTTTTTTATTCTTCAACATTCAACCTCTTCTGATACATAGACTGGAGCAGGAATTTTCCTGTCTCTGTTTTGAATATTTTTTCCAGCATATTTTTCACATTATTTCCGGAGAAATTACTCTCATCTGCATTTACCAGATAATCTGCCTCTATCATGATCTGATAATCAATACCATCGATTCCGGTTATTGTATGATGATGACTTACAATATAAGAAACACGATCTACAAATTCTTTCGGCAGATCTGAATCTGCGAAAAATTCCTCTATCAGTGCCGCACTTTCTTTCTCCTGATGTTTGCCGTTGGCATTTCCGTATTTTACTCTGCAGAGAGGGCAGGCAATGTCGTGGACAACCGCAGTCACCTCCACCAGCTTCTGCTGCTCCGGTGACAGATTTTCGCCCTCTGCGATTGTTTTTGCATATGCGTATACTTTCATGAAATGGTTGATGTCATGAAGATCTCCCTTGGAATACTCTACCATTTTCTTTACAACTTCTGCTACTGTCATGCTTTGTTCCTGCCTTTCTCTTACGGGTTTAGTTACTTGTGCACTCCGTTCTCAGTAACCGGGTTTATCTTATTCTGAAAAACAGCAGAATCTTTCGATCCTGCTGTTTACAATTATCAATTATTTGCAGAGTTCCTCTGCCATAGCCTCAATCTCCGCTTCGTTTGCTTCGCTTAAGGAAGAAGTGATCTTTACATTATTTTCCAGCCATGTAATGTTTTTGCTCTTTTCGAACATTCCCTGCATGATTCTTGCTGCTGCAGGTGCCCAGCTTCCGTTTTCGATGAGACCGATAGTGCGGTTCTGGTAGCTGCGTTCTGTAAGGTTCTCAATGTAGGTACGCATAAATGGGAAAATATCTCCGTTGTATGTAATTGTGGCAAGTACCAGTTTGCCGTAACGGAAAGCATCTTCCACTGCTTTTGCCATGTCATCTCTTGCAAGGTCAAATACAGTTACTTTCGGGCAACCTTTTTCTTCCAGTTTCTGTGCCAGAAGTTCTACTGCTTTCTTTGTGTTTCCATATACAGATGTATAGGCGATCACAACACCTTCGCTCTCCACTTTGTAGGAGGACCAGATATCGTATTTCTCAATGTAATGTCCCAGATTCTCTGTAAGGATCGGTCCATGAAGCGGACAGATTGTCTGGATATCCAGAGTTGCGGCAGCTTTCAGAAGTTTCTGAACCTGTGCACCGTATTTTCCAACAATTCCGATATAGTAACGGCATGCTTCGCAGTCCCAGTCTTCTTCTACGTCAAGTGCTCCGAATTTGCCGAAACCATCTGCTGAAAACAGAACCTTATCAGTGCTGTCATAGGTAACCATAACCTCCGGCCAGTGAACCATTGGTGCAAATACAAAGGTCAGCACATGTTTTCCAAGTGTCAGGCTGTCACCGTTTGCAACCACCAGCTTCTTTCCGTCCAGATTCAGGTTTCTGAAGAAATTTCCCATCATAGTGAAGGTCTTGGTATTTGCAACTACAGTTGTGTCAGGATATGCTTTCATGAAGTTCTCGATATTTGCGGCATGATCCGGCTCCATATGCTGTACTACCAGATAATCCGGTTTCGCACCGTCCAGGACTTTGGCTACATTTTCAAGCCATTCATCTTTGAAATTAGCATCTACGGTATCCATAACTGCAATCTTTTCATCCATGATCACATATGAGTTATAAGACATACCGTTTGGCACTACATACTGGCCTTCAAACAGATCTACCTGATGATCATTTACACCTACATAATAAATATCATTTCCGATTTTCATGATAACATGTTCCTCCTTAGCGATATCAGAACCGGTAAAATCCGGTTAAAAATTCCAATTTTTCATTTCTGAACCTATTATATCCACATTCATATCGTTCGTCAAGTTTCATTTTATCTTTAAAATTTCACCCCTTAACTCACATATAAAAAGTAATACTATCGTTTTATTTAATACCTATTCTGACAAAATTCCATATTCCTTATATAACCGTTTTCGAGTCTCTGCGTTTGTCACAACAGACTGTATTTCTGCACTTCTTCCATCCATAATCAAACGATTAAGCAAAGTGCTTAATCGTTCTTCGCCGATTGCTTCTCCAATTGCTCTGCCCTTTGCTTCTCCAATTGCTCTGCCCTTTGCTTCTCCAATTGCCCTGCCCCTTGCTTCTCCAATTGCTTTTGCCTCTGCTTCCGCCTCTTTTTGAAGCCGTTCAAGTCTTTCTGATTCCAGTTCAAGAACTTTTCCACCCATAATCTCACCTATTCCTTTCCGGACTGTCTTTTCATTCTGACATATATAGTCCGCTATTTTTATGATCAGTTTATTTAAATTCATGTATAAAGCCGTCTTATCTGCTCCTGAAAGTTCTCTTTCCAGATTTATCCGGATTTCCTCATAGTCATTTAGCAAACTCTGGAACATTTCCGGATTCTCACTCATTTCATGAATATCCTTTTCATATCGCATAATATAAAACGGCAGAAGCATCAGTAAATTTTTTTCAAAAATACTGTCTCTCGTATATGTCTCCAGTTTCATTGTCGGAACCCGATAATGTACTATGTTCTCATCCGGAAGCACCATCTCTATCTCCAGAAAATCCGGCGTATTCTTTCCGCTTCTCAAATATAATACGCAGGACTTTGGAAAATCCATCCTGTATTTGCGTCCCTGTTTCTGTGCATTTTCGATTGCTATGGAGAAATCATATTCTATCATACGAATTGCCATAGTTGTATCGTCTACACTTTGACATTCAATATGATACAATTTACCAGCAATCTTTAAACAGGAATCCGTGATAATCTCTCCGTTTTCCTGCTGATGTTCATTGCGCAGCTGCACAATCGGTACATTCTCCGGATAAGAAGTATGGAACACTTCATTAATCAAAGGTACTGCCAGATATGGCATTTTCTCAATCATTGTACGAAATACATCATCAAATATCGTATTATTCATTAGATACCTCGCTTTTATTTTAACATACAGTAACAATGTTTGAATACCCAATTTGCACAAATATCATAAATAGGATACTCCTTATCTTTCGTACATGCTTTCATAAAGGGAACTAGATGACCGACTGGTCTGGAACTCGGATATGTAAATTCAGTGTAACAAACACATGCTGTTCCGTCAATCAATAGTTTTCGACATATCAACACTGTTTTTGAAAATTCGTTACTGTTCCTTCCGTTCTCAGTAGCAAATTTTCAGGACACAATACACAAGGCTGTCACACCACATAATCAATTAGTGCAACAGCCTCTCTTCTATATCAGGCTCATGAGATCCTGCCATCTTTCATTTCAAATACGGTATCTACGATATTCATAGTAGATTTTCTGTGTGATACAAGTACTACTGTCTTTTTCTCTGAAGCCTCTCGCAGGGATTTCAGGATGATTCCTTCATTCAGGGAATCCAGATTTGAGGTTGGCTCATCCATAAGGATCAGAGGACTGTCGTGCAAGAATGCTCTCGCAATTCCGATTCTCTGTTTCTCACCGCCGGATAAGGTATCTCCCAGTTCACCTACTTCTGTGTCGTAGCCCTTTGGAAGTTTCATGATAAAGTCGTGGATGGAGGCTTTCTTTGCAGCTTCGATGATTGTCTCTCTGGAAGCTCCCGGGCTTCCTACTGCGATGTTGTTGGCAATGGAATCGTGGAACAGATGGGTTTCCTGTGTTACGTAGCTTTCCATGTCACGCAGATGTCTGGTTGGGATTTTTCTTACATCTTCACCATCTACGGATACACTTCCCTGATTTACGTCCCAGAAACGCATGAGTAGTTTGAGCAGTGTAGATTTACCGGAACCGCTGGCTCCGTGGATGCCGGTGATCTTGCCTGGTTCCAGTTTCAGGGAATAATCGTCGAGGATTGTTTCATTTTCGTAAGCAAAGGTAACGTGCTGTGCTTCTGCACCTGAGAATACACTTGCACGACTCTCTTCTTTGCCTGTATTTTCTGAAACGACAGGTATATTTCCAGAAGCAGTTCTTATATCCACATCCCCTGAGATTTCTTCCACCATCGGTGTCTCTTCCAATAATGACAAAACTCTCTCTCCGCTTGCCAACGTCTGATTCAGGTTGTTGGACAGACTGGACAATGCCACTACCGGTCCAAAGGATCCCATCATTGTGATGGTACAGGTCAGGATTCCTTCGAATCCGATTTCTCCTTTTCCGTAAATCCATACAGTCAGTGCCAGCATTCCGAAAGATGCCAGCAGTATCACCAGATTGGTAAATGATCTCTGAGAGCCTTCCATTTTACTTAATTTTTCCTGCATTCCTGCCAGGCTTCGGGAGCGCTCGGACATCTGTTCTTTTCGTTTCTCCCCCTGGTCGTACTGGATGGTTTCGTCCAGACCGCGGAGAGAATCTAATACAAAGCTGTTCAGTTCACCGAAGTTTGTACGGAATTCCATTCCCATCTGGCTTCCACGTTTTCCATTCCACATAGGAATTACAACTCCCACAATCAGGTATGCTGCCAGGGCAAGAAGACCTGCAAGCCAATGATATCTTCCGATAAAAAATACCATGATCAGTGAAGTCAGAGTTGCAATAGCAATTGGTGAAATTGTATGTGCATAAAACACTTCCAGAAGTTCAATGTCTGTTGTAATGATAGAGATCAGATTTCCTTTGTCTCGTCCTTCCAACTTCGCAGGACAGAGTTTACGCAGGGCTGCAAATACTTTGTGGCGGATGATCGCCAGAAGTTTAAATGCAATAAAATGATTGCAGTACTGTTCTGCATAATGCAGGATTCCGCGGAGAACTGCTATGATGATCATTACAGTGATGATTGTTTTTACAGGTGTGTTTATTAGCCACATATTCTTTACTGTAATAGTACCAGCTTCAGTTGCCACATTCCCGGATGTCACTGTTTCCGTCAAGACTGTCCCAATTGCAGTGTTTGTTGCTCCTCCAGCTATAAGTCCGTGCACAATCACCTGTCCAGCTAAAATAGTCAGGAAGATTGCGCACAAATATCCTGCAGTTCCGAGGATGATTGCTGCCAGCATAATATGAATCAGCGGTTTGACCAGACCGATCAGACTCCCCATGATTGAGAGGGCACTTCTACGTTTTTTCGTTATATTCACATTATCTGATGTTGTCTTTTCATTCATCAGATTCTTCTGTACTGTACTTTTCTGCATGTTTTTATTCGTATCAGACATCTGCTGTGCCCTCCTTTCCATAGTTCTCTAACGTCATCTGGCTGTCATACAGATGTCTGTATTCACCATTCATCTGCATCAGTTCTTCATGGTTTCCGCCTTCTTTGATTTCCCCGTCTTTCAGGAAATAAATCTGGTCGGAATTTACCACATTTGCCAGTCGATGTGAGATCAGAAGTACTGTCTTTGTTCTTGCAAGCTGGTGGATCACATCCATGATCAGTTCTTCACTCTCCACATCAATATTGGAGGCAGCTTCATCAAAAATATATACTGCTGAATCTCTGAGTAACGCTCTGGCGATCACCAGTCTCTGGCATTGTCCGCCGGACAGGTTGCTGGCTTTTTCCAGAAGTTTTGTCTGCAGGCCATCCTGTGTCTGCAGGAATCCCAGGAGGTTTACTTTCTCAAGGACTGTGTTCATTTCCGCTTCTGTTGCATCCGGTTTTGCCATTCTCAGATTCTCTTCTACTGTTCCCTTAAACAGATAACTGTTGTGACGTACCAGTACCACATGTCTCATCAGATCTGTCTCGTTCACCTCTGAAAGCGGCACACCGCCAATCGTAATTTCTCCGGTAAATCCTCTGTTCTTTGCAGAAATAATTCCTGCAATCGTACTCTTTCCACATCCGGATTCTCCTACCAGAGATACGAAGCTTCCTGCCGGAAGATACAGATCGATTCCTTTTAAAATCTCTCTGTCGTCTTCATATGCGAAATGTACATTCTTAAAGGAGATATCCAAGGAGCCATCAGGCAAAATCTTCTCTCCTGTCTGCGGTTCCGGTAAATCTAATATCTTAAAGATCTTGTCACTTGCCGCCATGCCATTCATTGCAATATGGAAAAAAGAACCCAGCAGTCTTAATGGCAGAAAGAACTCACTTGCCAGAAGAACAATACATAAAGTTCCGGAAATGCTGATATTTCCTTTCAGAAATTCAGATACTGCCACTGCCATACCGATTGCAGCACCGCCATATGCCACAATGTCCATCACACTGGTGGAATTAAGCTGCATGGTCAGAACCTTCATGGTAATTCTGCGGAAATTCTGGGATTCTATATCCATTTCATCTGCCTTCTGCTGATCTGCCTGATAGATCTTCAAAGTTGTCAGTCCCTGCAGATTTTCCAGAAAGGAATCCCCAAGTCCTGTATAAATACTCCAGTATTTGTTTAGTAACTTCTTTGCAATCTTCTGTACTACCACAATGGAAATCGGGATCAACGGTACACAGATCAGGAGGATCACACTGGCTTTCAGGCTTACTCTGCAGAGAATAATGAACAGTGTCAGCGGTGCGATCAGACTGTAAAATAACTGGGGAAGGTATTTTCCGAAATAAGTTTCCAGCTGCTCTACACCTTCTGTTGATACCTGAACTACTTCTGAAGAAGATACCTGTTCATTGTAAGATGCTCCAAGTTTCAGCATCTTTTCATAAATTTTTTCGCGCAGGATACGCTTCACATCCACGCATGCCAGATAGGATGATCTCGCCCCCATCCGCTCACAGACAAACCGGACGATCACTACAAAAATCAGCGTAATGATTGTTCGCTCAACCGCTGCTGTTGTCACATTCTGATATACGACTTTTTCCAGTAAATCTGCGATTGAAAAAACTGCCAGCACCTGTGACAGAAGTGCTGCCCACTGCCACAGGATTGTATACACAATATACTTTTTTGCATGGGATAATAGTCCCACCAGTCTTGTTTTTATCATAAGTTTTTTACCTTTTATGCCCCTTTTGAGTTAATTGCTTATGTTACTTTCCTGCATCTTCTTTCTGTCTACGCTTCTCTTTTTTGCTGCTGATCAGATGCCAGACTGCAAGAATCGGATGATACATGATCATCCTCGGTCCTGAGAATCGCATTACCTGGCGGATCTGTTCTCTTTTCTCAGGTTTATAGCAGTGTACCTTACAGTTTGCGCAGAATGTCTTCTGCTCCATAAATGGACATTTCTGGCTTCTGAGCTTTGCGTAATCAGAGAGTTCCTGACAGGCAGGGCACATCTGTCTGCCCTGACGTTCTTCTTTGGAATGATTTTTCCGACAGTACAGTTGGATCATTTCTTCCACAACGTACTGTTCTCTCTGACGTTTCTTTTCCACTTTGTTCATGTTATTCTGCACCTTCCAATATTTCTTTTTCTGTTTTTACTCTCAGGAAAAAGTATAATACATGGCAGACCCAGACTACGATCAGACAAATTCTGCCAACGGTTACATTTTTCATGCATAAAAATCCTATTCCCATGAGCACGGTTACCATTCCCATGATTCTGAGCTTTGTTTCCATTGTCATAGCTCTTTTCTGCACAAAACTGTCGAGATGTTTCTTATATAAATTTGTTTCAAGAAACCATGAATGAAGCTTCTCTGAACTATTGGCAAAAAAGAATAACGTTGCCATATAGAATGGGACTGTTGGCAGGATCGGCAGTATGATTCCTACCGTGCCAAGTCCCAGACATAAGAATCCCAGTATCATCCAAAAGATTTTGAGTGTATGTTTCATAATTTTCTCCATCCTTTTCTATATCTTCTCTATTCGGTTATCTATTACTAACCGCCAGGTCATTGTATCAGCATCATTTGGTTAGCGTCAACTAATTTTTGTAGTTTCGTTCCTTATGAGAACGGTTTATGAATTTCTGAAATACCTGTAAAATCAGCTTTTTGTCATAATTGTGCATAATAAAAAGGCCGAACTTTCTTCATTTCGACCTTTAATCCTACATCCAGAATGTCAGCACTGCTGTACTCTCCGGCATATATGCGTTTCCAATATTACAGGCAACAGTAATGTGAACTGTGCCCTTTACATTTCCCATCCTTCCACGAAAAAAATGACAGGCACTGAGCGGAATCCTCAGATGTCCATCCTTTATGACCGCTTCATAAAGCTGTCCCTGCTTCTCATATTTCAAAGAAGAAATATGTCCCCACATCCTGGTTCCGTCAATTCTGGATCGTCCATGAACCTCCCGGATTTTCAGTTCCAACCAGCTTCCGCGTGTATTATTTCGAATAAGTGCAAGATGTTCAAATCCCTGATGAGCCATGGAAATTCTGGTTTCACTGTTTCTGCTCATCTGATGAACCGCAATCCCAACCTGAAACTTTCCTTTCTCCAATATTTTCTCAATAAAATATGCGTTTGACTCCCCGCTGTATTGACTGTCCTGATCATCTTTCTGACTTTTGTCCTGTTCCGCTTCACGTTCTGCAGTCTTTCTCCCATTCCTTATCATAGTCCTCAGCAGATTATAATCCACATTCTCGATCAACTGCCTCATCTTCTCCGAAATCTCTTTTTCCGGAATATTCATCGCCTTCAGATACAGCTTCACATCCCGCAGAAGTTTCTTGTAAATCAGTAAAGCATGCGTTCCCTCGGCAGTAAACTCATATTTCTCCGTCAGATATCCTCTCTCCATGCACTCTTTAAAGAAACGACTGACCGGTCCATGACTCACCCCGCAGATGTCTGCGATCATTGTAACACTTCCACGCTTTTTCCCCACCTTTTCCAGTTCCATAAGATACCGGATCTGAAGAATTGAGGGATGCAGAAGATTCACACTATCCTGTTTATTCATGTCCCTTATCCCTCCGACTTCCAGATATGTACATCAAGTTCCCGGCTGTTCCAGTCAACAGGCTTCTCACCTTTTCTCGTAAATGCAATCAGCGCGACTCCCTCTATAATCGGATCCTGACATCGGGTTAGAAACTTAAATGCACCAGATGGTATCCGGGGATTTCCCATTCTCTCTTCCGCCTGCATCCATCCCCGTTCCGGATCTTTGTACCATAAATTCTGAGATGAAGCCTCACCTTCCCTTTTAATCAGTTCAAAACTACTCTCATCTTCTGTAACATGCAGCCAGATATTCTCAGAAAAACGTTTAAATTCCCTGGCAAATCTTCTCGGATACGTCTTCTCTATCTGGTAGATTCCCATAAGAAACTGATAACTCCCCGGCCGGTACCAGCTACGCAGATCCGACTGCTTCAAAATCCTCTCAAAAGTATCTCCATAATCCACAAAATTGCAAATCTGCTGAACCGTCTCCTCACTGATCACATGCTCCATACGACAGGCATCCTCTTCTGCCTTCTCCTCTGAAACACCCACAAACTGCAGAAACTGCCTCAGAATTTCATGACGATATTGAAATTCCTCACCTGTAATCTTCCCAAGCTCTGTGAGAAAAATCCCTGATTCAGCTTCTTTCCCCTGTAATCCTGTATACGTCTCTTTCTCCCCGACAACATATCCATGATTTTTTAATTGTTTCAGACAAAAATTAACTTCTCTTCTGCTCATATTCATACGGCCACATAACTCCTCAACCGTAATCTCTGCTCCTGCATTCGCAATCAGACAAATATGCTCCAGCATGTCTTCCTCAATCTCACGTCGTGAGGATGGAAGCTGAGTATCCGTTTCCTTTATTTCTTCAAAATCAGTTTGCATCCGTTTTTTCATTTTAATCCCGCCTGAATTATTCTATAGCAATTTTCTCTCCAAGTACCTTATATCAGAAGGTTAGTTTTGGTTAATTTGTATTATATGAACAATTCTGCGTTACTGTCAAGCCAATTCTGTGTTTCTGTTTTTTATACAAACTGATTGATTGTTACTGTTCACACACCACTATCCCGAGACATACAAGCCAAAATTCCATTGCCG
>OIYD01000378.1_pt1 | contig 39101 bp, 36 predicted proteins | sample 1588141 | NCBI WGS metagenome assembly OIYD01 (sample SAMN03283259) | human gut metagenome | biome: human-associated habitat; material: feces | host: Homo sapiens | place: USA | collected 2013
CGATAGGCAGCCGCTCGCAGAGGGGGATGTTCGTTTATGGTCCTTTTTAATGGACAGGTTTTATGCTATAGTTTGAGTATCAAATGAAATTAGATCTACAGGAGGATGATACTCATGCCAAGATCACCCAATCATAGACTGAAGGTTCTCTATGTGATGAACTTCCTGCTTCATAATTCCGATGAAGGGCACCCTGTTACCATGCGGCAGATTATTGACCATCTGGAGTCCAACGGAATTTCGGCTGAGCGGAAGAGTATCTACGATGATATAGATGCCCTGCGTGACTTCGGCCTGGACATAGTTCAGGTTGCGTCCGGCCGGAATCATTGCTACTTTGTGGCAAATCGTGACTTCGAACTTCCGGAGCTGAAGTTGCTTGTGGACTCAGTTCAGTCCTCGAAGTTTATTACTCGGAAGAAGACGCACACTTTGATCCGGAAGATCGAGCAGTTGGCCAGTATCCATGAGGCACAGCTGCTGAACCGACAAGTCTTCGTCTTGAACCGCGTGAAGTCTGTAAACGAGGCAATCTATTACAATGTGGATGCGATCCATGACGGTATCGCCAAGAACAAGAAGATCCAGTTCCACTATTTTGAGTACACGGTGGAAAAGCAGAAGCGTTACCGCCGGGATGGAGCCTTCTATGTCATGAGTCCCTTCGCTATGTGCTGGGACGATGAGAACTACTATCTCGTGGCCTACGACTCCGAGATGGAGATCATCAAGCATTTCCGGGTGGATAAGATGGACAACATCACGGTTCTGGAGGAGGATCGTGACGGTGCCGAGGCATACGCTGCCATTGACATGGCTGTTTACGCGAAGAAGGTCTTCGGTATGTTCTCCGGCGAAGAGGTCAATGTTCAGATGCGGTTTGAAAACCACTTGGTAGGTGCCGTCATGGATCGCCTCGGTCACGATGTCTTTATCGTGGCGGATGGTGATGACCATTTCACCGTCCGAGCTAATGTTGTGGTCAGCCCGCAGTTTTTCGCCTGGATCAGCGGATTTGGCGCTTCCGTTCAGGTCATCGGACCCGATGATGTGGTCGAGGAGATGGCCAAGCATGTGCGGGCCGTGGCCCATCAATATGATCATGTTCAGGTCAAAACTGAACCTTGAAAGAGGAGTGTAAGATGGACATTAAGACTGTAAAAGCTGCAATGCTTGGTGTTATTGTGGGAGACGCTCTGGGTGTGCCCGTAGAATTCATGAGTAGAGAGGATCTCACCGCCGACCCGGTGACTGGTATGCGGGAGTACGGCACCCACGATCAACCCGCTGGCACATGGTCTGACGATAGCTCCATGGCTCTCTGCCTGATGGAGAGCCTCACTCGTGGTGTTGACTATGAGGACATGGCGGAGAATTTCCTACGCTGGGCTGACGAGGGATACTGGACTGCACATGGCGAAGTTTTTGACATGGGTATTGCAACGAGGAAAGCTCTGGTCAAATACGCACATCGGACGCCTGCTCTGGAGTGCGGTGCCTCCGGGGAGCGAGACAACGGTAATGGCTCCCTTATGCGAATTATGCCGTTGGCTCTTTATCTGCACGAAAAGATGGGAGCCTGTTGGAATGACGAGAAGGATGCCCATGAGGTCGTACATAATGCATCTCGGATTACTCACGCCCACCCAATCAGCTTGATCTCCTGTGGTATCTACTGCTCCATTGTTAATGAGATCCTGCGTGGTAATGATTTGGAGTCGGCTGTTTATTCCGGTATTGAAAAGGCGAAAGCCGTCTACGCCAAGCAGGAAGAGGTGTCTGGGTATCTCCCTTACTTCAAAGAGGTTGATCTGGAAAAGCTGAAGTCCGTACCCATCACAGCAATTCGCGGCAGCGGCTATGTGCTTGACACTCTGAAGTCCGCGCTGTGGTGCCTGCTGCATACCGACAGCTTCTTTAGCTGTGTGCTTCAGGCGGTTAACCTGGGAGAAGACACCGACACGGTTGGTGCGGTGGCCGGTGGCTTGGCTGGCCTCTGGTATGGCCTTAGTGCCATCCCGGAAGATTGGATTAGCGTCTTGAGCCGGGAAGATGAAATTTTGGCTCTTTGCGAACAGTTTTGTGAGAGCCTGTGATGAAAAGGATATCTTATGATGTACCAAGATCTATTTGGGATATGGCATGATGACGATGACTACCCTGGCCTGAATGATGTGCCTGAAGAGTCAGCACCGACTGAAGCAGCGTTGTTGATAGCCTCACAGCGCATTGCGCTCGAAGGAAAGGCTTGAAACGCGGAAAGCCGCCACGGCTCTATGCTACTGCATGGATTACCGTGGCGGCTTTCTATTCTTGGCTTGCTTAATTCTCGTCTTCGTCCGGATCAACGTCAGGATCGCAGGTCATGAATTCGAGAAACTTGACATCCTCCATCTCATCGACAAACTCGCAGTTCTCGTTCAGAGCGCGAAGTGCGCCGTTCGCAGTCAGGGCCAGCAGAGAAACGGGCACAGGAACGATGTCCTCGTCGGTCTCCATGACGGCGTACAGATTCGTACAGGCACAGATACCAACGATGTGGTTGATGCCGAGCACCCTATTCCAGACCTCCTCAGGGGCATCGATAATCCGGCCGTTGACCAGCTCGATCTCGACCCGCCCATTCTCCATATTGGTGACGCTGACGATGTGATCGGTGTTGAGCAGTTCGGGCTCGATACAAATAAAACGACTCATGGTGGTTTTCCTTTCCGCCAACTATGGTTGGCTCACACGGATTTATGGTTACTCTGAAGCCTGGTCAAGACGGTGGCATCAGAGGTGCAAAAGATGTATTGGGCAAAGTCTTCAAGCTGCTTGTCCGAATACCAAGCAAGCTCCAGCTGATAAAGATTCGCCCGTACAATGCTGGGACAGCTCCTCGGAGATATAGGTACAGCCCACAAGGGCCCGCATATCTTCAAAAATGTCTCTCATGGGTTGCTCCTTATGCTGATAAATGATGGCTGCGCCGGTATTCCGACGCAGCCATTCTCATTGCCTATGCTTCCACTAAAAGGGTCGGATCAATATCCGGTCTTCGGAAGCGTGGGGTTGTTCAACCGGCGCACGACCGTCACCCAAGTTGCTTTGGCGGTCTCCCATTCGTTGAGGTACTTGCCGCCGACATCTGCACGATTGATGATTTGGTAGCCATTGCTGACGGTTCCCAGTACCTGTACCCGGATGGTGGGGTTGATGAAGGTCTGGAAGCCGGGAGCGACGGTGCCGAACTCGAACCGCACATCGGTCACATACTCGCCCTGCACCAGACCGAGGGTAGTGGCATTGAGGGTCAGAGTGTAATTATTGGTGGTCAGCAGGTTACTGGCCAGCGTGCGGTAATTGTTCAGATTGGTCTTGAAGGTGACCTTGTAGTAGAGTCGCTGGGTATAGGTGCCAGTAGTCAGGGATACGCCTCTGGTGGCGTCGGTAGGCAGGCGATCATGCCAGTAGAAGCTGTTGAGGGGTACATTGGAGGCATTGGCCACACCGCTGATGGTGTAGGACATGACCTGGCCGGGCTGCACCTCGCGGTTGCCGGTCTTCTTGATGGTGACATTCAGATTTGCCGCCTTATCGTACTGGCTCAGCTTGATGATCTGGCCGGGATACTCGATCTCGGCCTCCTGCTTCTCACCGCTGAGCTGATAATACGCAGGAGCGGTCACCTCAGTCAGGTAATAGCGGCCCAGAGGCAGAGGAGCAGAAGCGGCAACGCCGTGCTTATCGGTCACGATGTAGCCGACCACCTGACCGGATCTGGCGCGGGTGATTTCGTAGACTGCGCCTTCTAGAGGAGTTCCGGCCGCATCGCCGGTCACGGGGTTGTTCTCGGCAGCATACTTGCGCAGCTGGATTTGACCGGTGATCGCCTTATTTTTCCACTCAATCTGGGCACACTTGCCGCGCTCCACATAGACGGTCTTGTACTGCTCGTCACGAGCGTAGCCGTCGGCAGCTTCCAGCTCACGGATGTAATACTTGCCGGGCTCCAGCTCGCTGTCGATCCAGATGTAACCGTCCTGATCGGTTTCATACTCGCCGATGGGGTTCTTACCGGAATCGTACAGGACGAACTTGACTCCGTAGATGCCCTCACCGGTGTCTGCATCAACCTTATGGATCATGATGGAGGACATCTTCTGATTGGTGATCTCCAGAGTGGCGGTCTCACCATCCTTCACGCAGATGTAGGCGGGCGTAGCGTCCAGCTTATAGCCATCGGCTGCCTTCAACTCTACGACCTTGTACCAACCGCTCTCAGCGCCGGGCAGGTAGATGACGCCGTTGCGGTCGGTGGTGTAGGTGCCAACAACCTCGCCATTCATCTTGGAGATCTCGAACTTGACGCCCTTGATTCGTTCGCCGGTATCCTCGTCGCTCTTAACGAGCTGGAGGCCGCCGGCAGGGGTGTTATAGAAGGTCAAGGTCTGGGTGTCGTTGGCATTCACCACAACGGTCTGGGTCCGGGTGTTCTCATCAATGCTGTACCCGGAGATGGTCTTGGTTTCCGTCACCACATAGGTGCCGGGCTCCAGACCGGAAATCAGGATTTTACCTTCGGAGTCGGTATAGTAGATACCGTTGGAGGAAATGGTTCCGCCCTTATCGGCGACGAAGCTGCCATCGCTGGTAGTTACCTTGAATTCCACACCCTCCAAGGGAGCGCCAGTGACAGAATCCTTCTTCAAAATGATGAGGGAACCCTTAGGCTGGTTGGTGAACTCCAGAATGGTGGTCTCGTTGCTCTTCACAGTGACGGTTTTGGCGGTATCGTCCAGCACATAGCCGGGCAGCGCCTCAATTTCCTTGACCACGAGAGTAGTGCCGGGATCAACCTTATTGATCTGGATGATGCCATCAGGATCGGTCATATGCTCGCCGGTGGCATTGCCAAATGCAGCGCCATCGGTGGTCGTCACGGAGAAACGGACGCCGGCCAGAGGACTGCGCGTGACGGCATCGGTTTTCTTGATGAGGATGCCGCCGGTGGGCTGGTTCCGGAACTCAAGGGTCACGGTCTCGCCGCTCTTAATTTTGATGCTCTGAGGGGTATCGTCCAGGATATAGCCGTCCTTCGCTCTCATTTCCTTGGCGATGACAGTCACATTGGGGGTAAGGCCCTCAATCAGAATGGTGCCTGCGCTGTCGGTCGTGAATTTGCCGTTGCTGTTGCCGACGACCGTACCATCACTATAGGTCACCATGAATTCCACATCAGCCAGGGGCTTTCGAGTCACGCTGTTGATTTTCTTGATCAGCAAGCTGCCGAGAGCCTTGTTGCCGAAGGTTACAGTAATCACATCCTGATCCGCACCGCTGAGATAGACGGTCTGAATATCGTTGTCGCTCAGCACATAACCGTTGGGTGCGGAGATCTCTTCAATCACATAGGTGCCGGCATCAAGACCGGTTAGGACGAAGGTGCCGTTGGAGCTGGTCTGGCGTTCAGCAATGATGGTGCCGCCGGTGCCGCTGGTACCGCTCAGGTATCTCACGCGGAACCATGCACCCTGAAGAGGATCTCCGGTACTGGCATCCACCTTCTTGACGATAATGGCGGACAGGGGCGTATTCTCGAAGGTGACGGTCTTGGCTCGGCCAGCCTCGATATAGACCTCCTGGGAGGCGGGTTCCTTGATGGAGTAGCCTGCCGCGGGCTCCAGCTCGGTGATGGTGTACCAGCCGTCATCCAGCTTGTCCAGCTTGAACTGGCCATTCTCATCGGAGTAGAAAGTGCCCAGATCACGGATCTCGCCGGTGCTGGTATTGTTGGAGCGATAAGTCACGCTGAATTTCGCACCCTTGATGGGGTCTGCGGTAATGCTGTCGATCTTATTGACCGTCAGGGTAGGCTTTGGATAGTTCTGGAACTGGACGGTGCCCGTTCTGTTGGGGAACAGGGTAATCAGCTGATGCTCCTCATTGAGCAGATACCCATCGGGCACAGACTGCTCCCAGATCTCATAGACGCCGGGCATCAGCTTCTCCAGGAAGCAGCGGCCATTTGCGTCGGAAGTAACGGTGGTCAGCGTGGAGGAATCCACACGCTTGACGGTGAAGGTGACGCCTTCAACGGGCTTGCCAGTGATGGCATCGGTCTTCAGGATCTCCAGATTGGGCATCCGATCATTGGATACCACCAACTCGCTGATCTGGCCGGGGAACAGCTCCACATGATATTCATGATGATCCTTCACATAGCCTTCCGGCGCATCCATTTCAACAACGGAATAGACGCCGGGCTCCAGATCGGAGATGTTGATCTCACCATTCATATCTGTGATGCGATCCAAATAGTGTGTTCCATCCTGGATCTTCGCAATACGGAAGGTTGCACCGGGCAAACCCTGGCTATTGTAGCTATCCAGCTTCACAAGCCGGAATGCGGGCATCTGGGTGTTGGTGAACACAAACTGGGCATTTTCATTGCCATTGATCTGGATGACGCGAGTGGCGTCGTCGATCAGGTAGCCGTCTGGGGCTTTCAGCTCCGTTACCTGATATGCTCCGGGCTCCAGTGCGGTCAGGTCAATCTCGCCGTTTTCATCGGTCACGTACTCCTTGGAGAAGGTGCCGCCGACATGCTCAATCCGGAACCGGGCGTTGGCCTGGGGCTCCAGGGTGGTGCTGTCCAGCTTGACGAGGTGGATACCGGGCTTCTGATCATTCATGAAGATCAGCTGCAAGATGCCGTCGGAACCGGACAGTTCAATCTGCTGGGGATTGGAGTTGATGATGTGCTGGGGATCAGTAGCGACCTCTTTAACGAGATAAGTGCCGGGTTCCAGATCAGTTAACAAGATCTCACCGAACTCGTCGGTCTTCATGACGCCCAGAGACTGGGTATCACGGAAGATTTCAAAGGAAATGTTGGGCAGCGCCTGCATCGTCTTGGAGTCGTACTTGAGGATGCGAAGACCGGGCTTCTCCTCATTGACGATGGCCACCTCAGTGGTGTCCCCGGACTCGACGACTGCGTTGAATACCTCATCGGATTTGATGTATCCGGAAGGTGCAGCGATCTCGGTGACGCGGTAAGCTCCGGGCTTAATCTGGTCAAAGATGGCCACGCCGGAATAGTTAGTCTCACCGCTGTAGGTGACGCCAGACTCAATGTGCTCGATCTGCACCATTGCGCCGGGTAACTTCATGCCGGTGTCGGAATACTTCTGGACACGCAGGGTGCCGTAGGGTGCATTCTCAAAGGTGATGGTGGCCTGCTTGCCATACTCCACCTTGACATTCTGGGCAGGCTCCGCGCTCATGAGGTAGCCAGCGGGTGCCTGACGCTCATAGACAGTATAGTTGCCGGCGAGAGTCAGAGGAATGACGATCTGGCCACGGGAATTAGTGGCGAAGGTGCCCACCGTAGCTCCTTCAGGGTCCACAACCTCAAAGCGAGCACCCATCAGAGGAATGGTGGTGCCTTCCTCATACTTCAGGATTTTCAGAGAAGTCTCGGTAGGCTCCTCCTCAACATCGTCGGTGTAATTGCTGTATGCCGCGAGACTCAGAGTGGTCGTCGGGTCCGTATCGCACATATAATTTTGCAGGTTGCCGTACTTATCGACCTCGGCACATACTGCATAATAGATTGCGTACTTATACACATCCGTGCGGAACGAAAGCTGGACGCTGCCAGTTTGCCCGGCCACGGAATCCGCAGGATACAGCACCTTGAATTTGCCGGAATAGCCGCTGCCGGTCGCTTCCGTGGTGATGATGCTGATCTCCTCGTTGTCCATGTTGACGATCTTGGTGCCAGCGGGCACAGCAGAGGGATCAGTGAAGGCGACATCGATGCGATAATCGCACACCCAGGTCTCCGAAGTGACGGTGAACACCTGCTGGAGGTATTCCTGACCATTGACTGTGACGGGATATGCTACTGTCTGATCAGGTTCCGCCACCAGGTTGGGGGTCAGATGCGTGCTCCAGGCAGTGCCACGGCGATAGATGTCTTTTGCGACTGCCAGGATCTTATTGGCACGCTCCAGTTCCACGCCAGTAAGGCTGGAATTGACCTTCAAATTGTTAATGTTCCAGTTGCTGAGCAAATAACACCAGAGCGCCATTTTCGTGGCGTAGTAAGCCTGATATTTGTTTTCAAGCTTCAGTTCACCGAGGCCACGCTTCGGATAGCCGTTTGCGATGATGCCGACGACTTTCGGATCGCTGCCGATCTCCTTGGCGAGATACTTGATGCTCTCGCCCTTGGCTACCGTCTGCGGCACCCCGGTGATGTTGGGATTGACACAATATGCAGGAATCTCCTTGGTGTTGCCGTTGCGATCCACATAGTTGTAGTAGGTGTAAATGAGTTCCCTTACGCGCCCGTTGATGGACAGGTAGCTCAGACGAGTACCGCCATTGTAGATGTCAACCTCGCCCAGGGCCTCCTCCACAGAATCGGCTGCGAAGGCCGTACTGGGGATCATGCCGAAGAGCATGATGACAGCGAGGAGCATACTCATAATGCGAGTTTTCATGCTGTAGTTCCTCCATTTTGATAAGAATGGAAGGAGATGCCTGCATAGCACCTCCTTCCTTCGGTTGATGATGGGTAAAAGAATGGCAGTGCGCTTGGTGTCAGCGCACTGCCATGATTGTGGGGATTGGATTATTTGACGGAGACATAGTATTCCGTATAGCGGTATGCTCCGTCACAGTAGACATCCCAAGCCTCGTAGGAATACTCGCCGGGAGGACAACTGTTGAATGGCTCCGTAATCTGGTCGGAGCGCCAGGGCCAGAAGCTGGTTGCTCTGGCATCCTTATCAATCGACAGATTGATGGTTACGAGAGGACTTCCATCCTTCTTAGTGACCGGTTTCCCATTCTGCCAGGTCTGGGGGTTATTCCCGATGGCGTTGTAAAGAGTGTACTGCATCCGGCGTGTCTCAAAGAGGTTCCGGACAAACATATACTCCTTGCCACCGGAAGTGAAGTGGTTTGCCTCCGGAGCAGGCAGCTCAGGCTGGTCGAGCAGAGACCAATCGCAGGTCGGCGCAGGCAGAGTCGAAGTCTCTTCCTGGGCAAACATACTGTTCTGATACTTCTTCAGCTCCTTGATCTCATAGACATAGCCATCTGAGCAGGTGATCTTGTCGCCTACTGCGGGCTCAGGCATCCTATCCGCCTGACTGTAATCAGCGCGTGCCGGCTGCTTCACAGTCGGTACAGCATAGGGGGCCTTGCCGGTATAGGGCTTGTCACTCTCCACCTGGACACAGCGATTGACGCTATCCCAGTAGACATTGATGCCGACTGCTTCACCGATGTCCCGGAGCATGACATAGTTGTTGCCATTGATCACATAGGCGGTCATCTTGACTTCCTTGCCATCAACGAAGAACTGGTGGTTGCTCAGATCGGCGATTACACCCGCTGCGTATGCTGTGGTGCCGCCGAAGAGCATTGTGCCGAGCAGAAGTCCGGCAAAAAAGGAACCGATTCGCTTCATGTTCTTTCACCTCATCAAGTGTATTTTCCAGCCACTCTCTGCGAGGCGATAAGAAAGATGGATGATTACGGATTGCTGTAGGTCCAGAGACCTGCGCAGAAAATGTCTTCCTTGGTAACTCGCTTGTCGCGCTGGAGCATCTTCATCTGCTCGTAGATCACACGAGGCACACGCAGGTGGATTGCAACACAAGACTTGCTCTGAAAGGACTTGGTACGAGCTTCACGATTGCGGGGCTTGGTATTCTTCATAATGTTCCTCCAGACAATTTATCAAATCTCCACTGCCTGAACGCACAGGCGCAGAGAGGGCTGGTTAGCAATGCAGGTGATCATGGTGATACGGTTATCGCCCGTCTCGTTGAGATAGGAATAATCCGTATTGGAGATCGACCCGACAAAGGTGACACTGTAGGTCTTGGTGCCGAGATTGGTGGTGTAGGTGACGGTATCACCGACCTTTACATCCTTGAGCTCGGCGAAGTGGGCGACGCTGCCGCCGCGATTATGCCCGAAGAGGCCAACATTTCCAGACCACAGGCTGGAGCTGGCATAGTGTCCCGCTCCTTTGGACATGGAATCAGAGGTGGCTCCCTCATAGACCTTGGCTTTCAGACCGACTCGCTTGATGGTGACGGTGCCAATGCTGCCATCGCTGCGCTTGAGCTGGCTGAGGGTGGCGTCGGGCGTATAGGTGACATGGATGGTTCCGTCAGAAGACAGATAACCATTTCCATGATCTAAAACGGGATACCCACCGCTTTCCACAACAGTACTGCTGCCGCTGAGGCCATACTGGGTGCCGGAGGGCAGATAGGGGCTGTCCATAGACTGCTCCAGGAACTGCTGACTCAGGCCGTATTTCAACTCAGGGATGTCGAAGTCGATCTGATTGGTTTCTCCGTAACGAAATGCGGCGTCATAGAGATCCTCATAGTTGGTGCTGCCGTAGTAGTCGGTGACGCCGGCGGTCTCGAAGGTGTAGTCAGCGGCACTGGCACTCACCGCCATGCTCATCAGAGCAATCAGGGCAGCGCAGAGGGTAACGAGCTTCTTCATACTGCTTCCTCCTTAGGCTCCGCATCCTCTACCGGCGCTTCACCGACATCCATCTTGAACCAGTAGGGGCCATTGACGGTCCCGACGGTGTGGGTCATGATGCGGTCGTAGTAGCGGACGCTGATTTTCTTCCCGAACAGCTTCTTGGCTACGCCTTCATCGACCTCAATGGCAATTACGCCGGAAGGAACATCCTTCAGATGGTCGATGCGCAGTTCGGGGTTACGGACCTTGAGGGAGAGCTTGCCGCACTTATCGTACTCGTTGTCCTCACCTGTGGATTTATATACTGTAGTATTCTTACGGAATCGGAGGATGAGGAACAACACACCACCGCACAGGACTGCAATTACAATCAGTCCGCCGATGGCCATTGGAGCAGAAATCTCGGTATCGGGCTCTTCCACAAGGATAGGGGTACCAATGTAAGTAACGGTGTACTTGATGCTGGAAATACCGGAGGCAGTGACTTTTCCGGTATATTCCGCAGTGGTGATGTAGCCAGTGGCCACAGTCGAGCTGGCTGTGCCGGAATAGGTGGCGACCGCAGAATAGGTTGCGGGCACGAGTGCGTCGCCTACCAGCGCAGTGCTCTCAACAGACCAGGTGATGTTGGACAGACTGAGGGTTCTGCCGTTCTTCACTGCGGTGGGATCGATCAAGGACGAGTCGTTTGAGGCGAGCCCGGTAAAGTTCTTGGTGGCGGTCACCGTATAGCTGCTGGTCTTATAGCCAGCGGCCTCAGTCTTGATGGTCTCGTGATCCAGAGCGAGAATGCCCTGAGAAGTGCCGTCATCAAACTCGATGGTTGGCTTCAGCTCTGCCAGAATATCCTTTAGGTCCTTGGACCCGGTGTTGACCGTTATGGTCTCCGTATGCAGTTTCTCCTCGTTGAAGGTCTGCTCCTGCTTTGTCATGCCGGAGTAGGCGTACAGATAACCATCATACTCGAAGTCCTGCTCGATCAGGTCTTCAGGCTGCTGGTCGGGCAGCAGAGTATAGACCATGATTGCCTGCTGCTGTCCATTCAGGTTCTGGTAGTTGATGTCATCGGCCACATAGGATGCGGCGCTGGCGCTGACACCGAGGCTCATGCACAGCGAAAGAGCAAGAGCCAAAGAACAAATCGCTTTCTTCATGTCATAAAAGTCCTTTCTAATGTAGGATGGTTGGCTATGCGGGATCGCTGGCGGAAATATGGGCCCGGCCGACCTTGTACTCAGCGATGCAATCGCACAGGATGTCCATAAGATGATCGCGGGTAAGATCGGCATTCATCCAGAGACACTGGCGATACATATAGATACTGCTGTCGTCGGTGAGAACAATGGTGTGCCAGCCGGTGATGGACTCGGTATTCAGCTCGTTGGCAGCACGATACATGGCTGCGGCATTCTTATTGTCAAAGAGGATCTTATCGGCGATGATGACGGAGAGAATGGGGTGGGTTCTGATCATAGAGACCAGAACCACACACTCCGCTTCGTCATCCTTATGGATGGCAACATAGGTGTCGCCCTTTTCCTCCACGACATTGAGGCACGCCTTGATCACATCACGGCAGTGCGCTTCAATACGCTTCTGCTTATTGGGCATCACCATAATCACCTCTTCCTGCTGTGCCGACGGATGATCCGGGTGATCAGACCGAGTGCCACGCCGCTATCCTCATCCACGGAACGAACCTGGAAGCTGACAGTATCGAATTTGCTGGGCAGCTCCTTGGTGCGGTACAGCTTGGTCTTGGCGTTGACGCCTGCCTGAAGCCGCACGAAGATAAGTCGGTCATGCACGCCGGTCACCACACCGAAGTAGTTGGAGCCGGGTACCAACTTACGCAGATTGGCCAGATCAGGATTATCTGCGGCCGCCTTCACGGACAACCGGAGCCGGAACTGGCCGGTCTCCTCATCCTTGATGACGCCCATGACGCGGGCAACCACCAGATCGCCACTGCAATAGAGATCGGCAACATCCACGAACCACTCCCAGGAAAGTGCATTGGCGGGGATAGAGGTATCGACGCCGATTGCCTCTACATCGATCCGGTTACTACCAACACCAATGACACGACAAGCAACGCGAATACCCTCCTTCACGCGACCGGTCTCATAGAACTGAGCCTGTCGCCGGAGCAGAGCCGCCTTCCGGCTGGCTACTGCGGCACGGTTCCGAATGTCAACACCGGCGAGCACGAAGTCAATGGTTGCGCCGAGAATGCGACCGAGCCTGGTGCGGACATTCTTGGGTGCGGTCTCATCTTCAGGCCAAGCTTCCATGAACATCTGACGACCGGGAATGACGACCCGGAGGCCTTCATAATCCACAATGCACAGAGGAGACATGGTATCGAGGCCTTCCAGACCACTGACTACGCCGGTCAGGATCAGACGCCGGGCAGCAGCGCCGGCCAGATAGTTCCACTTCACATCATCGCTGTCTTCCAGCGTGATACCACGCTCGGAGTCATTGATGGTCAGCAGATCACCGGGCTCATAGCCGCTGCTGCGGGCAGGGGGACTATTCGCCTGCTCAACGGGAGCGCTGGGCTGCACCGCTACGGTGGCCTGCTCCTCAGCAGGTTCCTGCTTCTTTTTGGGCATATAGCATACCTTCCTTTCAAACTTTAGAATTTATGTCATCGATTCGCTTGCCGAGAGTGACGGAGCCATCTGCTTCGATCAGCATAGTGGGTTCGTCTTTGCTGCTCTTGCGTTTAGGCTTCCGTTCCGACTTGGAATCGTGCATAGCTTTGAGTTCGGGGATTTCCTCCAAAGGAATGGCCCGCTTGGAAGACTTCCAGGCGGGCTCATGGAGGATCGCTTTAGAGCTTTTCAGCTTTTTATAGTCCACATGACGGGAATAATCGAAGCGCTTAGCCCGAAATACATTCTGGCCGCGAATGAAGATCAGTTCCTCGTCTGGTGGTAGACGCAGAACCTCATCCGGCGTCATCAGCTGACGACGACCAAGAGATCGGCTCTGGCGGTATTGTGGAGTGTAGTTGGAAATGCGCATGGAGTTCAGTTCCCGCATGGTGCCTTCCACTTCGACGGAGGCGACTCCGATGCGGTCAGAGAAATACTCTGCGCTCAGCATATCGGTGCATCCTAAAAACACTGTTGAGTCACACGAGCCAAGGATCTCCTGCCACTGATCATCGGGGTAGCGGTTCTTCATCTGACCGATGTTCTGGAAGAAGCACGCAACGGATACGCCTCTGGATCGGATTGTGCTGCATTTTTTGGTGAAGTCGGGGATCAGGCAACAGTTGGGGAACTCGTCCAGAACAAACTTCACCTTCGTCGGAAGAACACCACCATCGCAGTAGCTGTCCGCGTACCGAATGAGCCGGATGAACAGGAAACTGAAGAATAGAGAACTGAGGAAGTCGAAGGTGGAGTCCTGATCGCTCACGATACAGAAGTAGGCACACTTCTTCTTGCCGGGCAGCTCCAAGTCGATCTCATCATAGGAGGTGATGTCCTTGACTTGCTGTGCCTGCATTACCTGAAGCTTACTGCCTAAGCCGATGATCACGCTGGATCGAACAGTTTCAGAGGACTGCTTGAAGATGGAGTAGGGCACATAAGCGGGTGAAGGTGGAAGCACCTCACCAGTATAGGGGTTCTTATGCTCCTTCCGAACACTTTCAAAGAGCTGCTTGATTCCTTTCTCATCATCGTTGGCGGCCAGCAGTTTGTAGACCTGACCGAGATTGCGATACTGTGGGGGCATTTCCAATGAAACATAGAGCACCAATGCCTTCAGTAAATTGAGTTCTGCATTATACCAGAAGGCGTCTTTGTTATCACCGCTGGTGTTAGAGAGCACAACATCCGCAAAGGTCTGAGCCATGAGCTCGCTGCCTTGCACCTCATTGAGGCAGTTCCAGGAATCGCTGTGCTCCATATTGACCAGGTTAAAGACCTTGACCACATAGCCCTGGTCTCGCAGGTACTGGCTCATGGACTCGTAGAGCTCGGATTTGGGATCTGTTACGATTACGCTGTCTCCACGGCGGGCTGCCTGGAGGATCAGATTTCGGGAGATACTGCGGGATTTGCCTGTACCCGAAGCACCACACACAGCTAGATTGGCGTTGAGCCTGGTGTTTCGGGGTAATGTGATGACCTTACCCTTCTCGGTCATCCCCAGAATGTCCTGGTCTGTTTTTGCACAGGTGGTCATTTCAAAGCATTTCTCCGCATCACGGGCACTCATGAAGGATGCGGTGCCGTAGCTGCCTGCGCCGGCAATCACCAGATTGCGATCACGGTCTGTTGTGCCGGTAGTTCCCCAACCGATCCGGAGACCGAAGACACAAATCAGAACGACGCCAATTACCACGCCACCGATGGCCATGAGGCCTTCCGGGAAGGTCAGCAACGCATCAATGATGGCGGAGAGCTTGACGGAAGGCAGCTTGGGTGCTACCTGATAGCTTCCGCCAGCTGCCTGCCATGCTTTGGTATTCAAAATGAATTGTGCGATGATACCCGCCACAAAGAGCAGGGCTGGAATCAATACTGCGAGACTAAGAATCGCAGCAGCTTTCTTTTTCACGATTGTCACCTCCCCTGATTGAACGCACCTCAATCAATGGTCCGACTATCGTTTGGATTGCATCTACCTGGTAATCGTAACAGAGAATGATGGGACTCTGACGAAAGCCCGGAATGGCGGGATCGACATTGAGGAGCGCAAGTAGATCACATTGATAACCTAAAATGACTGGCCGTTGCCGGTCTGGGCTCAGTGCGTCGTATGCTCGCGTCGCCGCAGTGGGAGGATTGAATCCCATCAGGGCTAAGCGGTTTTCCTGAATTTGTTTTTCTTCATCCAAAATGATGCTGAGGAGTTCATCGCCTCTGGCGCTGTTTTCCAGATAGAAGCAGTTGTTATAAGCGTCGGATACGGTGAAATAGCGGCTCCTGCTGTTGACAGGGTGTTTGCCGATTTTCTTGGCGGTCTCCATCTTGGTGCCGATGATGACCTGTGCGAATACCGTGCAGTGTAAGCCGCGTGCGTTGAGCAGTGTGTCGATGGATGCCACTGTGTTTTCCTCATTGTTCCGGAGCCAGAACATCCGAGTGAAGCCGGTGTGGTAAAGGCAATAGCAACGGTGGCCTTTGACGATTATCCCCGTTATGCGTGAGGTCTTCGCCACTGAGTTGGGCTCATACTCCTGTATGGCTGCCCGTATCTCCCGTGGTGAAAAGTAATAGGCGGTTTCGGGGTTGCCTATCACACGGGATGAACTATGGTACTGTGGACTCATGAGGCTCGGCTTGTCCTGAGGAAGGATTGCGGCCCCTGCATTGTGTGCCATGACGATGGAGATGGCGACCGAGTGAGAGCGAAGGACTTTCTCGGTGGAGGGTCGTCCGGTGGTTTCAGAACCCTGCAAAGCCAGTACATAGCTCAATGCCACTGGATCACGCTCGCCGATATAGTCGAGCCCCTCCTGCGTCAGATGCAGAGACCGAATAATCCGCTGTCGATCCTTACCCCTACTGACCGTCACAAGGCCATCCTTAATCGCACGATACTTCACATGACGATTCCACTCCGGATGCCCACCCACACGAGAAGCCAACGGAGAAGGAAACTCTCCACAATACCCAACGAACCATAGAAGTTCCAGCATTCTGTCATTCTTACTTGTAATCATGCTCTCGATCAATCCCTCCCATAGACTGCGGTGCTTGCCTGCTTAGACTGCGATGCCTGCCTATGCAACTTGAGAAGCACGAGCCGCCTTCCGCACCTAATCCGAAAGACCCCGGTAATTTTTTGCTTCAAATCCATACCATTTTCCGAGGGGCCAGGTATTGGTTTTCAAAAAGCTCGAAATCCATACCAATTTCTGAGGCCGTTTTTTTGTAGATTTAGGTATGTCTTTTGATGTGCTCCTTCGCCCATTTGGGGAGGGTTTCAGGGAGCATAATGTAGAACTCCGTGCAGTCCCGATCCCCCAACTTGGAGGTCTGGAGCACGGAGCAGAGCATCCCGCTGTCGTTCGTCAGCAGGGCTGCCTCGATCACATCTAAATAGCGCTTGGTCTCGATGTTGTCGTAGTCACGAACCCGGCGCTTGCCCAGAGCCACATCGTACTGATGGACAATACAGATCACGCACTCGCCAAAGCGCTCCATGGGCGTAAGACGCTGGAACTGGGTCAGACAGTTGCGCAGAGGTCGGGTAATAAACAGAGTGTTGTCCCGACCATTGCGGCCAGGCAAGATGGCCGGCACCGTAATCTTCAGCCAGTGCGGTTCTTCCTCAATGCTGACGCAAAAGGCGGAATAGCCGGCAGGATTGTCCTCGGAACTATGTGCCGGCATAAACCGGGAGGCAATGGAGCGCACTCTAAGCGCATTGATTTCAACATTCCGCACAAGAGCATACAGCTCATTGGCCGGATTATAGCGAGGTGCTTCCTCCAGCTTGTGGGCCAAGGCGAACAGTTCCTGGCTGATGGCATCAAAATCACTTGCCGCCTCTCGCATCAGTTCAATCTGCTGCTTCAAAATCATTACTTTCACCTCATAATTCATAGCTTTCAGCCACACCATCATCGTCAACCAACAGCACGAAATCGTTGTGGGAGCGCCTGGTGATGCGGGTAATCTTGTGTAAATCCTCGGTAATGAGGAAGCGGACGGTGCTTTCCGGAATAACCTCGACGGCATCATTGATCTGTTCAATCGTCCGATCTGTCACCGGAAGCAGGTCATAGATCCCCATCTTGGTAGACAGCGTGACAATCGCAGGCTCTGCGCCGGGGCAGAAATCAAGCACCTTGTTTTTGACCTTGATGAATGCCCAGAAGCACATCACACACTCTTTCACAAGGCTTTTCTCCAGCGTGAATTTGCTGGAGGCAATCAGATGGGCGTCATCTGTTCGGTAAGCGGTGCCTTCCGAGGATATACGGTGAATGATGGCACCGTATTTTCGATCATTCATAAAATTGAACAGCTCCCGCATCTGGCGCTCTTCAACAGCGCCGAAGACAGCAAGGAGCCGGGTGATATAGGCCAATTCACGGTTTTTCACCATTTTGGAAAAGGACATTTAGATCCCCCTTTGGGTGTACTTGAAGTATGCGTACTGCGTAATTTTTTGGAGTGTGTGCGTATAGCGTAGAGCTAATGTAAAAAACGAAATCGTCGTTTACGCTGAAGGTGCCGCTATACGCACACTATTGAGCTTCCGCCACGATCTGACTAAGCTCATAACGGTCGGTGGTGATTAGCCTTTTCTCCAATGCGGAGGCCTTGAATTCCACCGTGATGTGGTTGCTGTTGGTAGAGATCAGACCCTGACCCCGTTCAAAGCGGGTGATGGACATGATCTCGGCATCTGTGAGCCGGAGGGTGTCTTGCACCTTCTGTGCCTCGTCGTCTTCCAGGTTGAGAATGATTTTGGTCTTGGAGACATTGATGATGCCCTTGCCGTATTTGCCACCTTCCAAAGCCATGAAATCGGAGAGGTCTTGCGTCGCACAGACGGCCGAACCACCAAAACCGCGAATGACCTTGAAAATCTCAAGAACAAATTCGGCTGCCAGAGTGTTGCTCGCACTGCCGATCAGCTGCCAGACCTCATCCAGAAAGATAGCTTTTTCCTTGGTGCGGTCTTCCTTGGCCTTATCCCACACATAATCGAGTACCGTAAACATACCCACTGTGAGCAGGTCGCCGGTCAGCTCGCTGATGTCCAGAACGGTATATGGGTTTGACAGATCCACATTCGTCTGCTTATTGAAGGTCTTGGCCGAGCCATGAACCAGTCTGTTCAGGATATTGCCCATGCGCTTGGTTTCAGGCGAGTCAATCAGGATATTGTAGACATCCTCCAGAATCGGCATCGTGCGATACTTGGAAGGGTCATCCGGATCGATGAGGGTATCGTTATCATGGGTGATACCCTTGCCGGCATAAGTGCGGATCAGTGCCTCATCCAGAAGCTGTCGTTCTTCATGTGACATATCCGGAATGAGCAAGCTGAAAAAAATGTGGAGCTGCTGGATCTTCCGGGCCAAAATGGAGTTGTCGTTGACTGCACCATCAATGATGGCGTTGGCGGTCTGATCCAGTCGCCTAATCTCCATGATGTTGATGCACTGGTTGGAGGCCGGACTGATACTAATAAACTCGCCTCCAATGTTCCGGCAGGCACGCATGAACTCGTGGCCTTTGATGGGTGCAATAATGAAGATTTGGGTGCCGCGTCTTCTCATACGAAGGGCCATGAGCTGCATGGTGAAGGTCTTACCGGCACCGGAGGTCCCGATGATGGCCATATTTGCGTTCTTGTAGATGCGGGAGTTGAAGATGTCCACGATGACCATGGAGTTGTTGTAGGTATTGAGCCCAAGAAGGATACCGTTGGTGTCCGACATCTCAAAAGAGGTGAAGGGGTAACAGCTGGCCGCCGAGGAGGTCAGCATATTCCGCTTGCTCTGCTCATAGAGGTGCTTATCCATACGGCAAAATGGCATGACCGCCTGCATCGCCTGCTCCTGGCGGAATCGGCACAGACGGACATCCATATCCTGCGACACCATCAGACGCCGAACCTCGGAGATACGCCATTCCAGATTATCCAAGGAGTCCGCCGTGATGGTCACGAAGATGTTGGCGTAGTAGAAATCCTCGTAATTGGCAAGCCCCTGCTTCAGGAAGTACCCGGATTGGATGGCACCCTCAATGTCGTCATAGTCAGTGTTGGTGTCCGATGTGTCCTTGATCCGGCTGCGGTTGATGCGGATCTGCTGTCCCAGTTTGGACTGGATGCGGTCTTTGGGCATCCTGGTGAAGTAGAGGTCAGCGTCAATACCTTCCCCGGCATTTACCAGCAGGCTTGTCCACCCAGCGGTCACGCGGGAGTTATATCCATCGGAGGGAATAATCAGATAGGCGTGGAAGACGCCATCCATCACGATGTAGGAGCCGTGCGTTAGATCCACACAGCTTGGGGCCAGCACCTGTGGAATGGTGATCTCGTCACGGCTGTTGGAGAAGGAACGCCGGAGCTGAAGCTGCCGGACACGCTCCTCCACAGGGAAGGTCTCGCAGGTGTTACGATTGAAAATGGTATAGAGGATCTCAAGCAGGAAAGCATTTTCATCCTCATGGATGACCACCTCATTATCACAGTGGAGGAAGTATTGCTTTGCGGTGCGGGCCGCCGTTTCCATGGTGGCAACGATCTCGGAATAGTCCGGCTTGCGATTGGTGTAGGTGGGTTCATACTCGAAGATAATCAAAAATCGACGGGTGATGGCCTCACGGGAACCGATAGCCTGGATCAGATCGTAGTAGTCACGCTGGAGTTCACGGCACTTCTCGTTGGTCTCCCGTTCCATATCATGCTCCAGGGTACGCAGATGCTTGCTGATGTCAGCCCGTTTGGTGAGAACTTTAATCTGGATTTTGACTGGGCTGATCTTCAGCCAGCTTCCATAGGAAGCAATGATTTTCTTCTGCTCCCGCACGCTGCGTAATAAGAAATTTATGGGTTCGACCTCCAGGATCTTGATATAGCGTCCATCAGTGAGATGAACAATGCCGTTTCGAATGTCTTCAATAGGGATCATGTCCTCGGTGAAATCCATCCTCTTCGGCTTTCTCTTGGAGGTCGGATGGGCGTGTTCTTCAGGCTGCTTGATCTTAATACCCAATGATTCTGGAGGCTGAGAAGATCGCACTTTGTTGTTATGCCGCTGTTTCTTTCCTTCCGGAGCATCTTCTGCATCGGTGCGGTACAGTGTACGGCGGTTGGTCAGCCATTTGAGCCAGTTCAAAACGAACTCAGACAGCGACTCGCCTTCAACACCAAGCACACCGAAGATGCCCAGAGGCAATGGCAGTAGGCACAGCAGCATGATTTTAGGGGTCAAATCCAGCGGAAGCTTGATGATGGGAAAGGCCGTGATCAGCACCAAGATGCTGGCTTCAATCGCATTACGAAACCGGATCGAGCCACCAAACAGGCGTCCGCTGGTCAAAAAATTGGGCGGGATGAAAAATACATCCCGATCTTCATTGCGTTTACTCATAGGGTCTCCTTCATTCATTCCCGATGATCCAGAACGGGCCACCGGCACTGGCTCTCCTACTCGCTTCATTCAGTATGATGCTCAAATCCCATTCCTTCTCCGACCGATTATAGGAGGAAGGATCAGCAACAAGGATCTTGCCGTCGGAGGTAACACCACGCAGAACAATGAAATGTCCGCTGCTGGTGAAGTGACCTTTGGACATCAGCGCCACAACCAGCTTGCCTTCAGAAAGAGCATCGACAATCCGCTGTGGTTCAGAAGCGGTACAGCCTTCACAGTTCAGCCCCCACTCCTCAGCAGCACCGGGTATCAGCGTGTGGTAGGAACCACTTTTACTGCACCAGTAGCCATTCTCATAGGCCCACTGGGACATGTGGGGAGGGTCAATAGTCTCAGAAGTCAGGCTGGAGACCACAATGGCCATTGCGGTCGGACCGCAGGCATAACCTCCAATATGGTCGGTGCCATAGGCGGAATTCTTCCAACGGTCATCCAACTGGTTATAGTAGGTGACTTGAGTGTAACCGTCGGTGAAGACAACGCCATCATAGGACAACCCGGAGAAGCCGAATTCTGCATCGCTTAGCCCCTGGTACATACCATCGCTCAAAAGAATAGACAGGTTTTGGGCGTAGTTGTCAGCGAGCGCCTTCTGATCATCGTTTAAGGTGAATACTGCGTCTGCGAAGTACGCCTCGCCCCGGTAGCTGATGGTGTAGACGCGAACGGTAATATCCTTTTCCGTCGGCTGCGCACCTTCGGCGGCGGGCGGCACTTGCTCCTTCCTCGTCACATCGGTATAGCTGTATGAGTAGAGCTGATCTTTGTGGTTTCGGATCACGGCCGCCATGTCGGCAGGAGTAATCCCCGCCACATCGGTGTTCTTACTGGCACAGTACATGGAAATGAAGGCGTTGGCGTTATAAGCCACATCTGCGCCGTAGGGGTTATTGACCTCTTTCTCATCACATCCTGATGAGGCAAAGTCTGTGTCAATCTGGGCGAGCACCTCGACGAGCCCTTCTTGCAGAATTGTGCTGACTTCCGTACTCATGGCAGTTATATTCGCTGTAAGCGCTGCATCATCGGTAATTCCGTTTGGGGTATCGGTGCCATCACCAAAGATGCTCCCGAAAATGATGGAGGGGAGCATGGCCAGAATGATGACCGGGAGAAGTATCGCCACGGCCACAATACCAATAATCCACTTTTTACTGGACTTAGCAGCGCCGAGGGCTGCCCCGTGCATTCCGCCGGTAGCAGCCCCCTTCGCAATACTGGAGATGGTTTTCCCAGTCTTCGCAGCAGCCCGAATCGTACCGGCTGCGCTTTCCTGCTGGGACTTGTTCTCTTCATCCATAATCAGATACGATCCTTTCTCTTGGGTACAGGCGGGAGTTCGGCGACAATGTGGGAGGAATACTCAATCTTGCCGTCCTTCCCTTCGTGAGGCGTCTTCTGAACGGTAGGTTGCGCGTACTGCTTGTACCAGCTTTCGCCATCCACCGTCTGGACGGTCTCATAGGGGCCGGAAGGCTGCATGTATTGAGAAGCACTATACATTTCAAACTGTCGTTCTTCTCCACCTCCAGCCGGAGCCTCGTAACCGGTGATGCGTCCACCGCCAATTTCCACATCGCTGAAGGTGGGCGGTTTGGAGCCGATAGGTGCAGTTCCGGAGTTGAGTTTGGATGTCACAGACCCATCGCTGGGTGTAGGCGTATGGCCGACTTCCTGCGAAGAGCCAATCCCCATGCCGGCAGCAATAGCCGCAGCGGAGGTGCCACCCTCCATGGTGACAACATCCTCGCCCGGCCGGCTCACATCGGAGGATGCTCCAGTTCCGTCATTACTGGGGATCGAGGTCGTGGGAATAGGCGCACCTTCTGTCCCTGCCACAGTGCCGGTGGCTTGATAACCGAGATAACTGGTCAGGGCCTGCGCTGCTCTTTCACCGGTGATGGAACCGTCACGGGAGTAATTGCCCTTGGCAATCGCCCCCACAACACTGGCAGCAAACTGCCCACCAGAGTTGATGCTGGAATCCACCATTGAGCCGACTACGGTGTTTCGGATACCGGCTTTGCCCTTGCCGGTTAGGCTCGCCACAGCGGCAGGGGCCGCAGCACTCATGGCGATGCCTGCAAGACCTTTGCCGTGGGCAAGGTTCTCGCCTGCGGCCTGTTGGGCTGTTTGACCACTCTGACCTCCGGCCTGTCCACCACGGCCACCTCCGAAGAGGTTACCGATAGCACCACGGTGGCTTTCGCTGTTGCGCCCAAGGCTCGACCGGCAATCATAAGTTCTCCGAGCATACTACCGCCTGTGCGCCCGACATTCACGCCCAGGCTGGACATGAAGCTGTCGATCTTTTGCGAGATCTTCAGGAATGCGAGCGCACACAGGAACCAGATGAATACATTTCCGGAGACAGCTTCAGCACTGCTGGCGTTGATTGCTGCCTCCACATCGCTCTCCTCGATTGCAAATGCTGTGGTGGAGAGCATTTGGGCCAATGCAGCCCCAATCCCCAACAGCATGATTCTCCTATTCTTCATTGCGAGCTCCTTTCACATCAGACAGAAAGCGGGTTGGCGAGGAATGTACCCACCATACTCACAAACAGTCTGAGGCACCATGCATTCATAATCAGGAGGAAAAGCTGTCCACCCAGCATCCTGCACCATGCGTTGAAAATGTTGGAGGTGTTCTCAGATGCTCCGGTTGCGAATGCCATAGGTGCGGTATAAACAAGAACGCCCACCATGATATATCGCTCTGCGGCCTCCAGAAGGAGCTTCAGGTAGTTCCAACCCAAGGCAATGAGCAATATCAGCACGATGAGCGATACGGAGCCGCTGGCTATGCAGCCGACGATAACGGTCAGCACACTGCCAAAGCTGGCAAAATCCAGATCGGGCAATGCTGCGTTGGTGATCCATGAATACGGGGTGCCAGCAATATCCAGAACCAATTCCAGAATGTCGGCAGAGAAGTATGCCAGGAAGATAAAGAGTACGGATCGGATGACAAGCTTTACCGGGTCCTCTGCACTAAGGCCGATGCCTGCACCGAAATTGCGGAATAGCTGCCACACCAGGTTGAGTAAAATGAAGCCGATTGCGAATGCCACAAATACCTCGTACATGGTTTCAGCGGCTGGGAAATACCTCAGGAAGATGGTCATATCACAACCTAAGGCCCCCAGCACCGAGCCGGTAATCATGTCCAGCAGGTTCATCACCTGTGTGGCGATCCATTCAACGATGGAATCAAGAATACCCATAATGGACGCCTCAATTAGACCTTAACGGAAGGCCTGCCGGATGTTATCCGGCTCAGGGGGCTCGTCCAGCGGGATCAGACTGGCGGTGAAAAGGGTCATGGCAATACCAGCGACCATGCCGCCAATGAAGCAGAAGATGTTCTTGCTCATGTTGCAACTCCTTGTTCTCGTGATGTGTCGTCAGGGGGTGTAGGAACCACCGCTGAAGAAAGGCGTGATATAAGCCATGATCCAACCCAGAGAGTTGAGCACGGCCCAGGTGATCACAATTCTCTTGAGCCACGCGCGGGACTCATCCACCGTCTTGCCCGACTTGCTGAAGTTCATCAGCAGCAGCGCAATACTGGCGGTGACAATGGCCGCAATGGTGGAGATGGCCAGTACCTGGGTGTAGACATCCTGCATGATCGCCGATGCCTTCGTCCAGATGGTGTCAGCGGCAAAGGCGCTTTGAGACATCAGCGGCATAGCTGAAGTGAGTGCAAACGCCATGTAGAGCGTCCGGCCCTTGTCCCAGCTGCTCAGGCGATTGCGCAGGCTTGCGACCCCCGCCTTGAATTTGGAACTCATGCGGAAAACCTCCTTTGATTTTTTTGCCAAAACGCAAAAATGGCCCGAATCAGAAACGAGACAGTGCAATCCTGCTTCCAATCCGGGCCATCTGGCCAACAAAAAAACCGCCCCGGAGGCGGTCGGTTCGTCGTTTGCAATTTTTGACGGTGCTATCGTAACACAGAATTAGTCTAACTTCAATCGAAAAGCAGTATAAGTTTAGTCTAATTTCTGTCTAAACGGAAAGCATCTATTCGGGGAGGAACTGTTTGATGAGCTCAATGCAGTCCCGTGCGGTATAGCCCCACAGGATACGGTCAATCGCCTTGATGGCTGCCTTCAGATGGTTGTGGTAGGTCGGAATGGACATGGGGTATCCCAAACGATCCAGTTCCGACAGGATGGCGTCACGGTTTTTCGGCTTCTGCGGAGAGAAATAGGTGACATACAGAAGCTGGTACAGATACTCACCCCGATCCGGGTCCATGCGGAGCCCTTCCAGAGCGTTGTCGATGATCTGGAGCATATTCTTGCTGCGGATGACACTGTTGGCGTAAGCTTCAAGCTTGGAGCCGGATAAGTCTATCCCGGCAAGCTCAGCGTTGACCTCAAGGGAAGAAAGCCTCAGGCCGTGCTCCATCTCCATCCGGGCGTTCATGTCTGCTTCAGAGAGCCGAACAGAGTAGACCACCCGCCGGTACTGCTTCAGCAGATACTTGGTGTTGTGGATATTATCGGTTTTTTCTTTCCTGGTTGCTTTGCCTTCAAGAGTTTCCACACCCAACTGGAGGCCGCGTTCGATTTCGTCGCGCACTACTTCCTTCTCCAGAGCATAGGCGGGTGTAGATGCGCCTTTACTGTTTTTTGCCATTTTGAACCTCCTTCTTGCTTTTTGGGGGGTCTCTCGATTCACCGTTCTCCTGTTCAAACCTACCCCAGTCTAAAGACCCATAGAAGACTAATGGAACTGGTCGGGCAAAAAAAGAGGAGCCGGCAGCCCGAAACACTTGAATTCTCAGGACTTTTCCGCCGTCCAAGACAGGCTTGCGTTTTGGGACGCGAGTTTCGATCTTCAACTCAAGGTCTTTCAGGTTCTCAGCCGGGGCAACAATGCTGGTAAGTCCCAGGATCTCCCCAATCTTCAGAAGCTGGAGCTTTTCGCAATCTTCGCCATAGATCATTTCCCGGTATCGGCACGGAGAGATGACCGAACCGTGAGAGCTGGTGAAACTGACCCGACTGATGATGCCAGCCTCCTCGATTTTCAGGATGAAGCGGCCGACACGGGATTTCGACCAGCCCCAGCGCTTAGCCAGATACGAATAGGACAGCAGAGGCTGACCCTTCATGTTGGCGTAGTAGACGACCGGCATATGCTCAGAGCCAGCGACTGTCGGATCGTTGAGGATGGTGTGCAGCCAAAAGTCCATGATGGCATCCAACTCGCTGAAGACCAGCTTACCTTCCTTGCGTCCAGTAGCCAGTAGTTGCCGACCGACGGGTAGGGGGAAGAAAAAGAAACCGCTCCCCTTGTAGCTGTAATAGTTATAGTCCAGATGGACACAGTGGCGCTTCCAGTCTGCAATCGTGAACCGCAGCAGGCCACTTTCCTCGTCAAGAAACTCGTAGCTCAGGAACCCATGCTTCTGAAAGTGATCCAACAGTTCTTTTGCCTGAGCCTTCGAATGAACACGGAGGATTCGCGGCAGTGCAGACAGCTTGCAGACCCACTGGCCGGGAGCTTCCATGTATTGCTGATTAGCGATAGTGCGGGTGTTTGACCTGAAGTTGGCATAGGAAAAGAGCGCCATCAGGCTGAACAGATGAACCGTACCATCGTTTTTGAAATCCTTGTGGTCATTGAAGTACCGGAACCATTTCTTCTGGACCCGTACCTTTGGAAAACAGACGAACTGCTTATGCTGTGTGCAGGCCACCTCGTCACCCCCAATCTTTTAGATTTTCAACCTCAAGTTCTCTGGTCAAGAGAAGCACAGGCATTTCAGCCTCATCCCATTCCTGTGGGCTTGCCGCCGCCGAACTTGCATCCAGCCGGGCGGGAGTATCATTGTTTTCCCATACCATCGTCGCTCTGGGCTTGTCCACGGCCCTTAGCACTTCGCTACAGTGGCTCCGATATGGTAAAGTCTTGAGGTCGTATTCAGTTATCAAGGTGCAGGTGCGAGATCGTTGTTGGGGGCGATTCAGTGGGAAGATGTAAAACCTCTCCTTCGATGCCCCTCGTAATGAATGTAGAAATGGAGGGGGGGTTTATACCCCCCCTTCGATGATTTTTTGAAAAAAGTAAAAAAATATCGCCCTGCCGAAGCAGGGCGATTGGTCGATTGTTGTTACCTGGCAGGTTCAACCTTAATTGATGGTGTGAGACCACGAAAGGAGGTTGATCCCAATGGCTAAGCCAAAGCATAACTATGAATACATTCCATCCAAGGGGCTATATCGCGTTAGGATTCTGGATGTGACCGGAAAGCTGGTGGCACTCACTGCCAAGACACCTGAAAAACTGGAAGAAAAAATTGCTGAGTTTAGAAGACGGGAGAAACTCAGCGAAACCGGAAAGAAAAATATGCTCGTCTGCGACTACTTGGATCTGTGGCTTGAACTCCATGGTGCCGGTCTCGGTCACAACACGGTGGAGGTAAACTACAAGTACATCATCAACCACAACATCAAACCCAAAATGGAAGGAAAGCGAATGTTAGATGTTCGCCCTGATGATATTCTGGAGGTCATGGCGGCACTCAACGATAAAAGCGAGTCGATCTTTAATGGCACCTATAAGATCATCAACCAGGTATTTAAGGCGGCTTTGGATAACCATGACATTCTGGATAACCCCTGTCCACCGAAGCCGGAGGGAGGTATTGAGCCGGGCGAGAGGTCTGCGTTGACTGAACGGCAGTGTCAGATTCTGATCGAAGCCGTTAAGGACTTGCACGTGTATCCCTTTTGCATGATTGCGCTGTATAGCGGCCTGCGTCGTGAGGAGATTTTGGCCCTTCAGTGGGATTGCGTTGACTTAGGGGATACTCCGCATATTGAGGTGAAGCGTGCGCTGCGCTTTGAGCATAATCGGCCTGTAGTCTCTGATAAGCTGAAGACCAAATCCGCCAAAAGAACCATACCCATCCCTGATGTTCTGGCAGATTGTTTGAGGGGTGAAAAGGAAAAATCTACCTCGGAGTATGTTATTGCAAATAGCAAGGGCGGTCCACTCTCTGGCTCGCAGTTCAAAAGCCTGTGGAACGCCGTGATTGTCCGCACCACAAGGAAGCGCACCTATAAGACTTGGGATCACGGCAAAATCAGGACTGGCACGATTGAGCCGAAGCTGGGCGAGAAGGCAAGACATCAGAAACACTACTACACGATTGATTTTGATGTGACCCCACATCTGCTCAGGCATACCTACATTACCAATCTGCTGATGGCCGGCATCGACATCAAGACGGTGCAGTATCTGGCAGGCCATAAGAGGTCACGCATTACGCTGGACATCTATGCACACCTTGTTTACAACAGACCTGAAGAGCTGATTGGCAAGGTGCGGAATGCGTTTGGAAACACCCCTGACTCCGAGGAGGAAGAAAGCGATGGCAATCTCGAAGAAACCCAAAAAGTCAAAGTATGAATATGTTGAAGCGAACCAGAGCTACCGCAAGAGAGTGAAAGGGCCGGATGGTAAGTTCGTTGCTTTATACGGGAAGACGGCTGGTGAGCTAACAGCGAAAATTCGCCAGTTTAAGGAAGAGATGAAGAATCGTCCTGATCCCAACGACCCGCTGGTGAATGACTATATCGATCAGTGGTTTCGCCTGAATACCGGTGGGCTCACTGAGGAAACCCAGACGAGCTATAAAAGAGTTATTGAGCTTCATATCAAGCCCTTCACCGAGGGAAAAACAATGAGCGAAATCTATAAGAATGACATCAAAACCATTGTCGCTGCGGTGGCTGACAAAAGCGACACGCTGCATAATACCACTTTTATGCTCCTGAAGCGCATCTTCACTTCGGCTTTTGATAATGGGCTGATCGAGGAAAATCCTTGTCCCGTGATGCATAACGGGGGAAACGAAGCCCCGGAGCGATCTGCTCTCAATGACGATCAGGTAAATATCCTTATGAACGCCATCAAAGACTGCCCTCCATACTTGTTCTGCATGATCGGGCTGTACGCCGGCCTTCGCACCGAAGAGATCCTTGGTTTGAAGTGGGACTGCGTGCATCTGGACGAACCGCCGCATATTGATGTGCGGAGAGCTTCCCGATTCAAGGACAGCAAGCCGGTGGTTACAGATCGCCTGAAGTCCAAAGCGGCCAGACGGACGATTCCAATTCCCAACCAACTCACCGATTGCCTGAAGGCTGAGAAGGCGAGCAGTACCTCGGACTTTGTAATCCATGCACCGAACGGAGATCCCCTGTCCAAAACACAGCTTAGGCGTATGTGGACTTATATCGAACGGCGGAGAGCTAAAGAGCGGATATACTACCGTTATGCCGATGGGAAAAAGACGGCGTTCAAGGTGGAAGCCAAACTGGGAACAAAGGCAAAGCGTGGCGGATACACCTACTGCCTCGACTTCGATGTAACGCCCCACATTCTGAGACATACCTACATCACCAACCTGCTTCTGGGGGGCGTCGATATAAAGACCGTTCAGTATCTTGCAGGGCATGAGAAATCTAAGACGACGCTTGAAATCTATTCCCATCTCACCTATAATCGCCCAGAAGAACTACACGCAAAAATCAACGCCGCATTCTGACTTTGCCAGAGCTGGATAGCCCACATTCAAAGAGCCATTGCAAGCTCAAAGAAAAATCTTGAGCTTGCAATGACTTTCTTATTGTGTAGCAACAGAAATTAGTCGGTATTTGTGCTCAGCTCGACATTTTTTTGGTTGACTTACTGATGATGTATGGATATAATTTGAGTAAAGCGAAAGGGTGGTGAGCATCATGAAACGATATGCAATGCAGCATCTGATTGAATGGAAGGAAGATCCTGGACATCTTCCTATGATCATTCGCGGCGCAAGACAGGTGGGAAAGACATGGCTGATGAAGGAATTTGGACGCACAGAATTTGAAAAATATGCGTATATCAATTTTGACCGCAACAGCCGTATGAAGCAGCTCTTTTCAGGGGATTTTGATGTGGATCGTATTTTGCGTGGACTTTCCATTGAAAGCGAAGTAGAGATCGCTCCCGAAGATACTCTTATCATTTTAGATGAGATACAGGAAGTCCCCGCTGCACTTCAGAGTTTGAAGTACTTTTGCGAAGATGACCGACAGCGTTACAATATCGTAGCTGCTGGTTCGCTCCTTGGCATCTCCATGCATGAAGGAACTTCCTTCCCAGTCGGAAAAGTGGATAGCATGGATCTATACCCGTTGTCTTTTACGGAGTTCCTTGATGCAACCGGGAACGGTCAACTGGTATCGCTTCTGGAACAGCAGGACTATGAAATGATCACTGCTTTCAAGGATAAGTATATTGATTTGCTGAAAACCTATTATTATGTGGGCGGTATGCCAGCAGCAGTCAACGCCTATCTTCCCAAGCAAAACCTCAATTCTGTACGCAGAGTTCAGAAGCGTCTGCTCTCCGACTACGAACAGGATTTTTCCAAACACGCTCCTACAGCGGTGATTCCACGCATCCGCATGGTCTGGGATGGTATTCCATCTCAGTTGGCGAAGGAGAATAAGAAGTTTATTTATAGTGTCCTTCGTGAAGGTGCCAGAGCAAAGGACTTTGAACTTGCGATACAGTGGCTGATCGATTGCGGGCTTGTTCATAAGGTTGGCCGCGTGACAAAGGGTGCAATTCCTCTGAAAGCATATCAGGATCTGCCTGCATTTAAGCTGTATATGATGGATGTTGGTCTGCTTGCTGCCATGACCGACTTGGACGCTAAAACCCTGCTCAAGGGCAATGCAATCTTTACGGAGTTCAAAGGCGCTCTTACGGAGCAGTATGTCTGCCAGCAGCTCATCGCAGAGTTGGGCGCAACACCATACTACTGGTCTGCCGAAAACTCCACCGGCGAGGTGGATTTTGTCCTTCAGCACAGCGGGAATGTGATCCCTTTGGAGGTCAAGGCGGAGGAGAATTTGATGGCAAAGAGCCTGAAGTTCTTTGTGGCAGGGAACAAACTGTCCCTTGGCGTGCGATCTTCCATGTCGGATTACCGAAAACAGGAGAAGCTGATCAACTTGCCGCTGTATGCGATCTCTCAGCTCTGGTCTGCCTGTGACAGCTATAGGCCTGTTTGAAGCGAGAGAAGTCGAATGACAGTGAAAGAAATCGAAACACTGATCCCGGTCGCACTTGAGCGCTTCAAGCAGCGCATACCCCAATCCGTAGAATGGATCGACAACGTGCCCATCCGTGTTGCGACTCGTCATACGGGAGAGAAAATGTTTCGCTCCACAATAAAATCACTGAAAGCGTGGGAAAAGGAAGGTCAAAGAAACATAACGCTCAGACTGGAACACTCTGGCTTGGAACATTACAAGGCCGCAAGGTCGCACGCATTTTTGAAGGCTTAGGTTTTTCGACCTTAAAAGCGCGGCCTTGCCCTATGAACAGGGTTGGCCAACTAGTGTTATTGACAGGAATAATTTAAGTTAATATAATGAGTCTGTAAGTAAAGGCCAGATAGATGTAATATCGGATTTTGAAAGTGTAGGAACTTGTAGCTTTTGCAAGCGGAGACTGAAGTATTAGGAAGTGCCGATTGTTAGTGGTTACTAACCGAGGCTATTTGACAGGTGGCAAACCCGCAAAGCCTTGTGCCGCAAGGGATAGCAGCTTCCGTACAGAAGAAGTACGGCCTCAAGGCCGCCCGTCGGGCTCCCCAGTTCTCCAAGCGCTGATTCTTCGATTGCACTTTCAAAAATCCCGCCACAGCAATGTGGCGGGATTTTTTCTTGTACTCCTGCAGCCCCTGCACAACGGAGCGGCACTTGCCTTCACGCCCTCCGTGTGCTACTATATCCCACAACGGCAAATTTCGACAGGAGGTTTTTATGCAGACAAAGGATCTATTGGATTGCAGTCAGGACGTCCTGCGTGCGGAAAAGGCGCTGGAAGTTCAGTATGAGGAGTATTACGAACAGCTGGCCGACCAGCAAAGCCTCTCTCCGGAGGAGCAAGCCGCCCTGCGCAGCGACGTGACCCGGGAGGTGGAGATGCTGGAGGATGCCTCCTCCTGCCTGCGTCAGGCCCATCAGTGGGCCTCCGACAAGGCCGACGAGCTCACCACCCGCCTGCGGGAGGGGCAGGAGAGCTCCCAGCGCAAGGGCCTCTTCCGCCGTGCCCCCGCCAACTCCGTTATCGACCTGGAGGAGGAGCAGGCGGATAGCTTTGCCTCCGGCGTCAACTTTTACAAGGTCGCTTTGATCTGCATCGCCGGCAGCTTTGCGGGCGTGGTGGTGGAGATCCTGTGGTGCCTCTTCCGCAACGGGTATATCGAAAGCCGCTCCGGCCTGGTTTACGGTCCCTTCAACCCTGTCTACGGTATCGGCGCGGTGGTGATGACCCTGGCCCTGTACCGCTATCGCAACCGCAGCTCCTCCATCTCCTTTTTCGGCGGAGCCGTGGTGGGCAGTGTCATTGAGTACCTGCTCTCCTGGGGGCAGGAGACTCTCTTCGGCTCCACTTCCTGGGATTACAGTCGGATGCCCTTCAACCTCGACGGCCGGATCTGCCTGCTCTACTCTTTGTTCTGGGGCATTCTGGGCGTCCTGTGGATCAAAAGCCTCTATCCCCGGGTCGCTCAGGTGATTTTGAAGATCCCCAACCGGTTCGGCAAGGTCCTCACCTGGGTCCTCACCATTTTCATGGTCTTCGACTGCGCCATGAGCCTGCTGGCAGTGGACCGCTGGTCCGAGCGGGTCCGCGGAGAGACCCCCGTCTCCGCCGTGGATGTGTTTTTTGACGAGCATTTCCCAGACAGCCGCATGGAGCGCATTTACGCCAATATGGAATTCGGCACGAATCCAGCCTGATCGGCGCAGCAGAGCGGCGGGCGCTATGCGCCCGCCGCTCTGCTTTCTCTTACGTATAGGACCGCTCCACGTTCACCACGGCGTAGTAATTGCCGTCCAGCGCCCGCACGGCGCTGCGGATTTTCTGCTCCACCTCCTGGTCCGTGAGGCGGAAGCCGAAGGGCACCACCGCGTCGAAGATCAGGTTCGTATGGGTGGGTCCCGCTACCATGCGGAAATCGTGGATGTCGATGGCGTCGTCGATGCAGTGGATCAGGGTCTGGACCCGCCGCCGGGTCTCCTCGGTGACGCCGTCGTCCGTCACCACCGGGTCCATGTGGATCACTGCGTCGCAACCCAGCTTCTCCCGCAGCTCCTTCTCCACGTTGTCGATCTCATCGTGGAGGGCCAGCACGTCCTCGTTGGCGGGCACCTCCGCGTGGAGGGAGATCATCACCCGGCCGGGGCCGTAGTCGTGGACGATCAGATCGTGGATGCCTAGAATGGTGCTGTGGGCCATCACCAGATCCCGGATGCGCTGGACGAACTCATGGGTGGGCGGCGTGCCCAGCAGGGGGTCCAGCGTGTCCCGCACCGCATTGATGCCGGACCAGAGAATAAAGGCCGCCACCAGCACGCCGCACCAGCCGTCGATCTCCAGGCCCGTGAAACGGCCCACCAGCGTGGCGATCAGCACCGCGGCGGTGGCCACACTGTCGCTGAGGGAGTCCATGGCGGTGGCCTCCATGGCGGGAGAGGCCAGCTTCTTCCCCAGCCGCCGGTTGTAGAGGAACATATACAGCTTCACCAGAATGGACGCGCAGAGGATCGCAAAGATCAGCGGGCTGAAGTCCACCGGTTCCGGATGCAGGATCTTCTCAATGGACGTCTTCCCCAGCTCCAGGCCCATCAGCAGGATCAGGACCGATACCGCCAGGCCGGAGACGTACTCCATCCGCCCGTGGCCGAAGGGGTGTTCGGAGTCCGGCTTCTGCCCCGCCAGCTGAAACCCCACCAGTGTCACGAAGGAGGACCCGGCGTCCGACAGGTTGTTGAAGGCGTCCGCCGTGATGGCGATGGACCCGGAGAGGGTGCCCGCCAGAAACTTTCCGGCGAACAGCAGCACGTTCAGGCAGATGCCCACAATTCCGCAGAGGACGCCGTAGGCCCTGCGGGTCTCCGGCTCTTCCCGGGCCGGGTCCGGTTTGATAAACAGCCGCGCCAGCAGTGAGATCAAAGCAGGTTCCTTCCTTTCCATGGGGCCGCGGCCCCGGTGTCTATGTCCGGCCGGGCATCTCCGGCCAGGAAAAAGCCGCCCTGCGGCGGCGTGGTTTTGGGCCAGGGTGCGCTTTTCCGTCCCATGGCCGGACCGGTGGAGCGGATCAGTTCCGCTTTCCGGGGATCACCAGCTTCATGTGGCAGCAGAGATCGTCCAAGTCCCGGTCCGTGGCGGCCGGGATCCGAAGCTTGGCCCCGCAGTCCCGGCAGATGAGATCCACGGCGCTGCGGCGGATCTCCATACCGTACCGTCCGCTGCCGCAGGCGCAGGTGATTCCATCCGGCCGGGCGGCGATATCCTTCAGCTCAGACAGGATCTCGTACATGATGACGTTGTCCACAAATGCCTCTTCGCCGTCCTCCTGCTGCTGGTGCTCCTTCTCCGCCAGCACCGCCAGGTCCCGCAGGTTTTTCTCCACCGTCCCCTCCGGGCCGATAAAGCAGCAGAATTGCCGCGTCTTGGCGCAGCCCAGGGCGGTGGCGCCCCGGAGCACCCGCTCCGGCGGGCAGTGGGCCTCATGGGTCTCCCCGCAGATGCCGCAGGGGACGTAGATGTGGTACTCTGTCCCGTCGAACTCCACCTTCAGGGCAGACTTGCCGCAGGCGCACTCCACCTCGGCGTTGGATGCCTCCAGCGCAAAGACAGATCGGGTCCCCATGACGGTTTTGCCGCACTGGGGGCAGAGGTATCCAAATGTCCGCATCTCTTCTTTCATGGTATGCGCCTCCTGACCGGGATGTTTCCATTAGATGAAGATTATACCACCACGCGGAACAGTTGTACAGAGTTTTTTGAACATTAGCAGAGGCTAACTGCCCGTTTTCTCTGAAAACAGGTCTGTTCAAGTCGTTTTTTCTGTGCTATGATGGGGCAAAAGGAGGGAGCTGTATGTATCATCTGCTGTCCGTGTCCTCTGCAATGCTCATCTCCTTTTTGATCGGCCTGCTGTTTGCCGCTATGTGTGCCATTGTGGGCCGCCAAAAAGGGTATTCCACTGCATTGTGTATCCTGCTGGGCTTTTTTGGCAGGCTCATTTGCTTGCTTATTCTGATTCTTCTACCAGATCGGATGCAGGAGCAGTACGAGTCCGACCATCTGAAGCAGGAGCTGTCCTCTCTACGCCAACGGATGGCCGAACTGGAGCAGGCTTTGGAACCAACGCCCGCCCCGGAGCCTGCCGCCCCGGCAGCGGATGCTCAAGCAGCGCCCCCCAAGCGTCCGCCGGACGCCCCCGCCGTGTTCCCCGCCCGGACGGAGGAGGTCATCGCCTGCCCCCGGTGTGGCCGCCACCAGAAGGGCAATCGGGATTCCTGCTACGCCTGTGGCCTGCCGTTTCAATATGAACATGAATAAGTACAGGAGGTGCCGCTATGTTTGCCGCGCTGAACCTTGATGCGAACGACGCCTCGATCCTCTCCCTCCTGATCGTCATGACCTGGGCAGTCATCAGCTTCTTCTGTGGCCGTTATGGCCGGGAAAAGGGCTACTCCTTCTGGTTCAGCTTCCTGTTGTGCCTGTTGGGGCAGCTGATCGGTCTGCTGGCAGTGCTCCTGCTGCCGGACATCGCCCGTATCCGTGCGGACGCCGTAGGACGTGACCGCGCCCAGGATCAGGAGATCGCCACATTAAAGGCGCGCCTGGCTGTTTTGGAGAGCGGATCTGGCACACCTGCTGGCACCCGAGTTGAAAGCCCGCCTGCCGCCCCCGCCGTCTTTCCCGCCCGGACAGAGGAGGTCGTCACCTGTCCCCGCTGCGGCCGCCGCCAGAAGGGCAATCGGGCTTCCTGCTACGCCTGTGGCCTGCCGTTTCGATATGAACAGGAATGACCTTTCAGAGGTCCGGCTTCCGCCGGGCCTCATATTTTTGCCTCTTTGGGACAATCTAGCTACGAAAACTTTCTTCAATTGCGAGGTGGCGCATCATGAATGACAAGCGTCTGGGCCGCCAGACCGTGGCCCTGGCCCATCCCCCCTCCGTCCTCTCCTTTTCCAATATTGGGGGGAAATTCGAGGGCCAGGGCCCCCTGGCGGACTTTTTTGACGAGATCAGCAACGACTCCTTCTTCGGGGAAAAGACCTGGGAGAAGGCAGAGTCCGCCATGCAGAAGACAGTCCTTCAGCGAGCGCTGGAGAAGGCGGAGCTGACACCGGAGGACCTGGACTATATCCTGGCCGGAGATCTGTTGAACCAGTGTATCGGCTCCTCCTTCGGCCTGCGGGACTTCCGGGTGCCCTTCTACGGGCTCTACGGTGCCTGCTCCACCATGGGAGAGAGCCTGAGCCTGGCGTCCCTGCTGATCGATGGCGGCTACGCCGACCGGGCCGCCGCCCTGACCTCCTCCCACTTCTGCACCGCCGAGCGGCAGTACCGGATGCCGGTGCCCTACGGCAGCCAGCGGACGCCCACCGCCCAGTGGACGACCACTGCGGCTGGCTGCACCATCCTGGGCAGCGACGGCCCCGGCCCCTACGTCACCCACGTCACCTGCGGCCGGATCGTGGACAAGGGCATTACGGACGCCAACAACATGGGCGCCGCCATGGCCCCTGCAGCCTACGACACCCTTTCCGCCTTCTTCCGGGACACCGGGTACAAGCCCGCGGACTTCGACCTGATCCTCACCGGTGACCTGGGAGAGCTGGGCCACGCCATCGTCCGGGACTTCTTCCAGCGGGACGGTGTGGACATGGGCCCCCAGTTCCAGGACTGCGGCCTGCTGCTGTATGACCGGAAGCACCAGGATATGCACGCCGGAGCCTCCGGCTGCGGCTGCTCTGCCTCCGTGCTCAACGGCTATCTCCTGCGCAAGATGCGGGAGGGCAAGTGGAAGACCATTCTCTTCGCCCCCACCGGGGCGCTGCTCTCCCCCACCTCTTCTGGCCAGGGGGAGTCCATCCCCTCCATCTGCCACGCCGTGCGCCTGAGCGCCGTCCGGGAGTAATTGGTCAACCTATATAAATTTCGGATAAATTTTTGGCGGATTCAGCAGATTTCTTGTGAAGAACGTGTCTTGACGCTGTCCGTCTACCGTGGTAAAGTGTTCTCCATCAAAGGCAAGGGCGCCTGTGGGACCATCTCACAGACGCCCTTGCCTGTATTTGTTCCAAGGCGCGGCGTGACGCGCGGCCGCCGCCCGTGGTGATTTAGGAGGGAACACGATGTATTCATCAGTCAACACCATCTGGGTCCTGGTAGGCGCGGCGCTGGTCTTTTTGATGCAGGCGGGCTTCGCCATGTGCGAGGCCGGCTTCACCCGGGCCAAGAACACAGGCAACATCCTCATGAAAAATCTCATGGACTTCTGCATCGGCACGCCGGTCTACTGGCTGCTGGGCTTCGGCCTGATGTTCGCCAGCGGCGGGGCCCTGATCGGCGGCCTGGACCCTATGGTCCAGGGGGACTACTCCGCCATCCTGCCGGAGGGCGTGCCCCTGTTCGCCTATCTGATCTTCCAAACCGTTTTCTGCGCCACATCCGCCACCATCGTCTCCGGCGCCATGGCGGAGCGAACAAAATTCCTCTCCTACTGTATCTATTCCTTCTGCATTTCTGCCTTCATCTATCCCATCTCCGGCCACTGGATCTGGGGCGGCGGCTGGCTCAGTGATCTGGGCTTCCACGACTTTGCCGGCTCCACGGCGGTCCACATGGTGGGTGGCATCTGTGCCTGTATCGGCGCCGCCATCCTCGGCCCCCGACTGGGCAAATACGACAAGGACGGCAAACCCCGGGCCATCCTGGGCCACAGCCTCTCTCTCGGTGCCCTCGGTGTGTTCATCCTGTGGTTCTGCTGGTTTGGGTTCAATGGGGCCTCTACCGTCTCCATGACCGGAGACAACACTCTGGTCTCCGCGGGGCTAATCTTCGTCAACACCAATATGTCTGCTGCCGTCGCCTGCTGCGTCACCATGCTGTACACCTGGCTCCGCTATAAAAAGCCAGATGTGGGCATGACGATGAATGCCGCCCTGGCGGGACTGGTGGCCGTCACCGCCGGATGTGATGCGGTTTCCATCGGCGGCGCCGCCATCATCGGCATCGCAGCCGGCCTGCTGCTGCCTATCTCCGTAAACTTCTTTGACTCTGTGCTGAAGATTGACGACCCGGTGGGCGCCATCTCTGTCCATGGCGTCTGTGGGGCCGCAGGTACCTTGCTCACCGGACTGCTGGCAGTGGACGGCGGTGTGTTCTACGGCGGCGGCTTCCATTTCTTCGGCGTTCAGTGCCTGGGTGTAGCGGCCACGGCGGTCTGGACCATTGTCACCATTACCATTGTGTTCCAGGTGCTCAAGCATACCATCGGTCTGCGGGTTTCACCCGAGGAGGAGGTCAAGGGACTGGACATCACCGAGCACGGCCTGCCCACCGCCTATGGCGGCTTTGCCTTTGCCTATGACGATACCCCAGACGGCGCTGCTGTACTGAATCCTGCCGCCCCGGCCGCCGCGCCGGTCCCGGTGCAGGAGGCGGTGCCGGTGGAGGTGGTCACTGCCCCGGCAGATGCGGTATCCGCTTCCCCCGGCGTCAAGATGACCAAGGTGGACATTCTCTGCAAGATGGAGCGGTTCGATGCCCTGAAGCGGGCCATGTTCGACATCGGCATCACCGGCATGACTGCCATCAACGTCATGGGCTGCGGCGAACAGCGGGGCAAGACCGAGGGCTACTTCCGGGGGGCCAGGGTGGAGGCCACTATGCTGCCCAGCATTCAAGTGTCCATTGTGGTGTGCAGGCTGCCTGTGCGCCTGGTGGTAGAGACCGCCAAAAAAGTTCTGTACACCGGCCATATCGGCGACGGCAAGATCTTTATCTACGACGTGGAGAACGTCATCAAAGTCCGAACCGGAGAAGAGGGATACGGCGCACTCCAGGATGCGGAATAAACATCTCTTTTCGCCCCATGGTTTCATCACGGCCCGGAGATCTGTGTCTCCGGGCCGCACTGCATAATCCCGCCGGAACCGGGCACACTGCTCTTATGAAAAGAGGGGGAGACATCTCATGGAATATCTCAACGCGTTTCTCTGCGGCGGTATCCTGTGCGCCGTGGGACAGATCATCATCGACAAGACTCAGCTGACCCCCGCCCGCATTCTCACCGGATACGTGGTAGTGGGCGTGCTGCTCAGTGCCCTGGGGCTGTATGAGCCCCTGGCCCAGTGGGGCGGCGCCGGGGCCACGGTCCCCCTGACAGGCTTCGGCCACACGCTGGCCAAGGGCGTCCGGGAGGCGGTGGCCTCCGATGGCTGGATCGGCATCTTCACCGGCGGGCTCACCGCTGCGGCGGGGGGCGTCACGGCCGCCGTGGTGGCGGGCGTGCTCATGGCGGCCATCTTCCGCCCGGGGGACAACCGGTAAGG